>Ga0307929_1000326_pt1 | contig 50286 bp, 36 predicted proteins | sample AceLakmetage1330_FD_203160 | JGI IMG/M metagenome (GOLD analysis project Ga0307929, IMG submission 203160) | Saline water microbial communities from Ace Lake, Antarctica - #1330 | ecosystem: Environmental > Aquatic > Non-marine Saline and Alkaline > Saline | place: Antarctica: Ace Lake... | reverse complement strand
TGAGATCAGGCGTGGGGCGCTGGCGGTGACGGTGAACGAAGAGGGGCAGACGCGGGTGCGGGACGTTTACACCGTGTCGGCGCCGGTCGGCGGGCGGGTGCTGCGCATCCGGGCGAATGTGGGTGATCCGGTGGTCGAGCGCGACACAGTGGTTGCGATCATCCAGCCAACCGATCCGTCTTTTCTGGATGCACGCTCGCTGAGCCAGGCGGAGGCAACCGCAAAGACCGCGGAAGCTGCACGCACACTGGCGGCGGCTGACGTGGAACGTGCGCGCGCCGAACTGGAATTTGCGCAGGCCGAATTCCGCCGCGCTCAGAAGCTGGCCGCCAAGGGCACCATATCGCAGGTGACGCTTGATCGGGCGCGGCTTGATCTGCGGACGCGGGCGGCGGCCGTTGATGAAGCGAGTGCCGCGCTCAAGATGCGGGATTTCGAACTGGAAAATGCGCAGGCCAATCTGATGCAGCCCGGGGAGGCTGATTCAGATGATGTGGGGACCCGCAATGGCTGTTGTGTGCCGGTGCGCTCGCCGATTACGGGACGTGTGTTGCGGATCATTCAGGAGAGTGAATCGATTGTGATGCCCGGTGCGCCGCTGATTGAGGTGGGCGATGACAACGACCTTGAGATCGTCGTCGACCTGCTCTCGGAAGACGCGGTGCGGGTCACCGAAGGCGACCGGGTGGCGATTGAGGATTGGGGCGGTGACGTTGTGCTCAACGGCATTGTTCGGCGGGTGGAGCCGTTCGGGTTCACCAAAGTGTCGGCGCTGGGCATTGAGGAACAGCGGGTCAATGTCATCATTGATTTTGAGGACCCGCACGAGGCATGGGCGGAGCTTGGGCACGGCTACCGGCTTGATACGCGGGTCTTCGTGTGGGAAGCGGCGGACGTATTGAAGCTGCCGGTGAGCGCGCTGTTCCGGGACGAGGAAAAGTGGGCGGTATTCCGCGTGGTGGATGAGGCGGCGGTTCTGACGCCGGTTGAGATCGGCCGACGCAACGCGCTGGAGGCTGAAGTGCTGACCGGGCTTGAGGCCGAAGACCGGGTGATTGCGCATCCAAGCGACCGGGTGGTTGACGGGGTTGGCATCGAGGCGCGCGGTTTACGTTAACGGCAGGCGGGGCGTTGCTCTTTACCCATTGCGGCCTGTGATCTGCTTCAATGTCATGCGAATGAGCCGCCGAGAGGGCGTTGGTATTTTCGGCACACTGGCCGCCCATTCCACGTTTTCAGCCGATTTTTCCTGATGCTATTGGGCAAAAACGCCGCGGCGGGGATGACTCGCTGGCGCATCTCGGGCACGATTGAGGGGCGTTGGGGACTACGAAAGTACAGGCGTGTGTACGGTTGTTCATCCTGAGGGGTTAGGGTGCGGCTGTGTCGAGGGGTGGGGCGGAAGCGTGAAATTGCTGATCGCGAAATGGACTGGATTTGCAGTATTTGCTGCTCTGTCGTTGGGACTTAATGTCTCCGTGGCCGGGGCGCAAAGCGTGTCCGGCGTGCAATCAGCCAATCTGCCTGACATCAAGATGCAGACACCGCCGCTGGCTGCGCGCATGGCGCCTGTGCCTGATGAGGCACCCGCTTCCAAGCGCGAAGGCCCGCTCAATGTGCATGTGTTCGGCGACAGTCTGGGCGACGGGATCTGGGCCGGGCTTTATCGCCTGCTGCCCAAGGCCGACGGCTACAAGGTAACCAAGCATTCGCGCGTTTCTACCGGGCTGGTGCGCAAGGACTATTACGACTGGCCCAAGGCGGTGCGGCAGATCGTGGCCAAGAACCGGGTGGATGTGGCGATCGTGATGATCGGCACCAATGACCGCCAGACCATTGTGGAGGGTGGGCGCCATGCGCTGCGCTCGGCCAATTGGGAAGACATCTACAAAGCCCGCATCGACGACATGACGCAGGTTCTCAAGGATGAGGGCGCGCAGGTTTACTGGGTGGAGCTCCCGGCCATGCGCAGCGTCGGCTTTGGCCGCGACATGCGGTATTTCAATGATCTGTTCCGTGAGCGGGCGAGCGTCAACGGCATTACCTTTGTGCCAACATGGCAGCAGATGCTGGATGAAAACGGCAAATACTCGGCCTATGGCTTCGACGACAGGGGCCGCAAGCGCCTGATGCGCGCTAATGATGGCATTCACTTCACCATGCGCGGCTATGTGAAACTCGCATCTCTGGTGACCAATGCGATGGCCGACACCACAGTGGTGCCGGCGGCGACACCGGTGGCTGTGCAGCAGGCACCGGTGATTGAAAAGCCGCAAGCACCCGTTGCGCCTGTGGCCCCGGTGGTTGACGTGCCGACCCCTGCAGCGCGGCCGGGGGATGACCATGCGGCTGTTGACAAGGAAGATGAGCCGCACCGCTCCGAGCGGCCCGGGCTTTCCGATATGGCGTCTTCCATTGCAAGTGCGTTGTCTGATCTGCGCGGCTTTGTGCTGCCCGAACCAAAACCCGGGCGGGCGGATGATCTTCGGCAGCCAAACCAGCCGGGCCGATGATCTCGCTCATGCGCGTGGCAGTGCTGGTTGTTGCCGGGCTGATGCTGGCAGCGGCAGGTGAGCCGCAGACCGTTGAAACACCCATAAGCAATCCACAAGCCCTTGCGCCGTTCTTTGAGGCGCAGGCGGGCGATGGGCCTTTGCGCATTCTGCATATCGGCGACAGCCATATTGCCCGCGATACATTTTCAGGTGATCTGCGCAGCCTGCTGGGTGATGAGCGCGGCGCGGGCGGGCGCGGGATGCTGCCGCCGGGGACTGTCTATGCATTCTTTCAGGCGCGCGGCGTCGAGCTTGATATGTCGGAAGGCTGGGAAATCTTCCGCGCCCGTGATGAAGAAGCGTCAGGGCCATTTGGCGTCATGAGCGCACGGGTGACGGCCAGAGCGGGCACGTCGCCGTGGATTGCGCTTTCAGGTATTGAGCCCGCGGCTGAGCGGCTGTTGATCGGCTATATGCGGCACCCGGACGGTGGTGTGGTGCAGGTGCGGGTGGATGCAGCCCTGCATGCAATCCCCACCAATCGCGCTGCGGGTCCTGCCTTTGCGGCGTTGGCTATTCCCGAGGGGACACAGATCATCAGGCTGGCAGCAGCAGGGGACGGCGATGTGACGCTGACCTCGCTGGTGCTTGAGGCAGACCGTGATGGTGTGACGTTGTCCAATGCAGGCTGGCCGGGGGCGACCGCTGAAATCATGGCGCGGTGGGACGACACGGTGCTGCGCACGGAGCTTGGGCGGCTTGAGCCGCATCTCATCATTGTCGGCTATGGCACCAATGAGGGCTTTGACGACGCGCTGGACCTTGCCGCCTATGAGGCGGTGCTGCGGGACCAGCTTTTGCGGCTCAAGAGATTTGCACCGGGGGCGGCGCTGCTGCTGACCGGCGGGCCGGACGGGACGCGGCTGCCGCTTTATGCGGATACGGAGTCACGTGAGCCGGACGAATGGGCGTGCGCGCAATTGAGCGATGATGAGCGCGCGGAGTATCAATCACTGCTTGAAGCGAAAAGCACCGGGCTGCTGCGCTGGCACGCGCCACCGCAGTTTGATGCACTGCTGGCGTTGCAAAAGCGCGTGGCGGTTGACGCGGGCGCGGCCCATTGGGACTGGCGCGCGGCGATGGGCGGGGCGTGTTCCATCCATGACTGGCGGCTGGCAGAGCCGCAATGGGCAAAGCCCGACCATGTCCACCTGACGGCGGAGGGGTATGCGGCCTCTGCCGCCGTGCTGAGAAAGGCGCTGAATGGCGCGTTTGTGGCATGGGACACGGTGAGGTAGGGTGAACCTGTTCCGGATCGGGACAGTTCGCGCTCAGGAGTAACCGGGCGTTAAGACTTGTGGAGCGGTTTGACCCGTTTTCCGCCGTCTTGGCCTTTTTGAGACGCGCGCGCATATGCTGTTTCCGACACTCGATTTTGCGCTGTTCTTTGTCATCGTGTTCCTTGTTGCATGGGAATTGCGGCGGGACATGGACGCGCGCAAGCTGGTGCTGGTGCTCGCCTCCTATTTTTTCTATGGCTACTGGGATATGCGGTTCACGCTGCTATTGGCGGGGTCGTCGCTGCTCAACTATGCGGCGGGGCGCGCCATTGGCGGGCTGAACGACGGGGTAACGCGCAAATGGGTGTTGGGCGTTGCTGTTGTGCTCAACCTTGGTGTGCTCGCCTTCTTCAAATATTACGGCTTCTTTCTTGGCTCGCTGGCGGACATTCTGACCGGGCTTGGGATTGAGCGTGACCTGCCGTTCCTTGAAGTGATCCTGCCGGTCGGCATTTCGTTTTTCACCTTCCAGGGCATCTCATATCTGGTCGATGTATACCGGCGGCATGTGGAAGCGTCGCGCTCGGTGCTCGATATCTTCCTCTACATCTCGTTCTTCCCGCAGCTCGTTGCCGGGCCGATTGTGCGCGCGGCGCATTTCCTGCCGCAGCTTGAGCGCACACCGCATGTGAACCGGCGCATGGCATCGCTTGCCGTCGTGCTCATTCTCGTCGGCCTGTTCAAGAAGATGGTGATTGCCAATTATCTGGCGACCGAGCTTGTGGATCATGTGTTCTTTGATCCAACGGCGTTTGGCGGCGGTGACCTGCTGTTGGGCGTCTATGGCTATGCGGTGCAGATCTATTGTGATTTTTCGGCATATTCGGATATTGCGATTGGCGTTGCGGCGCTGCTTGGCTATCGCTTCCCACGTAACTTTGATCATCCCTACCGCGCGTCATCGCTGCAGGAGTTCTGGCGGCGCTGGCATATCTCGCTGTCCACCTGGCTGCGGGACTATCTCTATATTCCGCTGGGCGGTAGCCGTGGCTCGACCTTCCAGACCTACCGCAATCTGTTTTTGACCATGTTCCTTGGCGGCATCTGGCACGGGGCGGCGTGGACCTTTGTGTTCTGGGGTGCGTTCCACGGCGCGATGCTGGGCATTGAGCGGGCACTGACGCGTCGGTGGGAAGCGTTTGCGGGCAATGGCAATGGCAATGGCTATGGCGGTGGGGTGCTTGGCGCGCTGATGGGTGTGGGCCGCATGATCCAGGGATCCATCGGGACGCTGCTGGGGATTGTGCTGACGTTCCACCTTGTGTGCTTTGCGTGGATATTCTTCCGGGCACCGACCTTTTCAGGCGCGTGGTCGTATCTGGGCGGGTTGTTTGACTGGTCACAGCCGGCGCAGTTTGCGTCCCCCTTTATCGTCGGGCTGATTGGTTTGTCACTGGCGGCGCAGTTCCTGCCATCAGGCTGGGCGATTGGCGCGGGCCGGTTGTTGCGGCGCGCGCCGTGGCCCACATGGGGGCTGCTGCTGGGCTTTGGTATTCTGGCGATAGAAGCCATGGCGCCTGAAGGCACGGCCCCATTCATCTATTTCCAGTTCTAGGGACATCTCACCATGATGGAACACATAGATCCGGAAGCGGACGCCTACGAACCCGGTTTCGAGATGAAGCCCAAGGCAACGCTGAATGCAGAGTTGGAAACAACCGGCACGTTCAAGCGGATGTTCTACGCGATGCTGCTGGCAGCATTCATCCTGGCGCTGTTTCACTCAGCGGCGCTGGTGACCTATGTGCGCGGGCTGCCGATTGGGCCGGTCGAAGACACGATCATCGCCGTCAGCGAAGCGTGGCACGAACAGATGCAGCGCAACGGCATGACGGGGCTGTTTGCGACAATGGACGAGCAGATGAAGACGCTGCACGACGCCACATGGGAAGATGTGGAAGCCCTGCGGTCCGGTGCCAGGCACGTCGGGGAGCCGCCGGCTGATCTGCGTGGTGGGGTGGCTGAGTAAGGGGCTCGCGCTACCGACCTAGAACAGACCGCCATTGTCCGGTTTAACCGGACAATCCATGCAGGCTTTACCTGCCCGATGAAGGTCCTATAGAGCCGCACCGCATCATGGATCCCCCGGTCAAGCCGGAGGATGGTGTTTTAGTTTGTGTGCGTGACGTGCGTTACCGCGGCAGCGTCGTTTCACCCATCAGGAACTTGTCCACCGTGTGGGCGCATTGGCGGCCTTCGCGGATCGCCCAGACGACCAGCGACTGGCCGCGGCGCATGTCGCCGCAGGTGAACAGCTTGTTGACGGAGGATTTGTAGCTGTCTTCGCCTTCGGTCGTTGCCTTGACGTTGCCGCGCGGGTCGAGCTCGGGCTTCAGCGCTTCGATCATGCCTTCGTGGATCGGTGACACAAAGCCCATGGCCAGCAGCACGAGGTCTGCCTTGATCTCGAATTCGCTGCCTTCGATGGGCTGCATCTTGTCGTCGACTTTGGTGCAGACGAGGGATGTGACCTTACCGTCTTCGCCGACAAATTTCTTGGTCATGACGGCGAAGTCGCGGTCGGCGCCTTCGGCCTGGCTGGAAGACGTGCGGAACTTCATCGGCCAATGCGGCCAGGTCAGCATCTTGTCTTCTTTTTCCGGGGCAGCGGGCATGATCTCGATCTGGGTGACGGAGATGGCGCCCTGACGGAATGAAGTGCCGATGCAGTCCGACCCGGTGTCGCCGCCGCCGATGACGACGACGTTTTTGCCGCCGGCCAGAATGGGGGTGACATTGCCGAGGTTTTCGTCGCCATTGCGGCGGTTTTGCTGCGGCAGGAACTCCATGGCGAAGTGAACGCCATCAAGGTCGCGGCCTTCGATGGGCAGGTCGCGGGGCTTTTCAGCGCCACCGGACAGCACGACGGCGTCAAAGTCCTTCATCAGGTCTTCGGCGGGCATGTCGACGCCGATGTGGACACCCGATTTCAGCGTCACGCCTTCGGCGGTCATCTGCTCCATGCGGCGGTCGAGGACGTGCTTTTCCATCTTGAAGTCGGGGATGCCGTAGCGCAGCAGGCCGCCGGCCTTCAGGTTCTTTTCAAACAGGGTGACGTCATGGCCGGCGCGGGCAAGCTGCTGCGCGCAGGCCATGCCTGCGGGGCCGGCACCGACGACGGCGACTGTCTTTCCGGTCTTGTGTGCGGGGATCTGGGGTTCAACCCAGCCTTCCTCGATGGCGCGGTCGGCGATGGCGCATTCGATGCTCTTGATCGTCACCGGCTTGTCTATGAGGTTCAAGGTGCACGCCGCCTCGCACGGGGCGGGGCAGATGCGGCCGGTCACTTCAGGGAAATTGTTGGTGGAATGCAGGTTGCGCGCGGCCTGCTCCCAGTCATCCGCATACACCAGATCATTCCAGTCGGGGATCTGGTTGTTGACCGGGCAGCCGTTGTGACAATAGGGGACGCCGCAATCCATGCAGCGGGCCGCCTGATTTTTGACGCCCTCTTCCGACATCGGAATGACGAACTCACGGAAGTGGCGCACGCGGTCCGAGGCCGGTGCTTCCGTGCGGTCCTGGCGGTCGATTTCCAAAAAGCCGGTGACTTTACCCATCGGGCTCATCCTTCAAATTCAAATGCAGTGTGATGCGGTGTGGCCGGTAAGGCGCAGGTGATTACTCGCCTGCGGCCTTGAACGGCGTTGCATCGTTCTGATTGCTTGCCTTCATGTCTTCCAGTGCGCGGCGGTAATCCACCGGCATCACCTTCACGAATTTCGGCAAATAGGTTTCCCAGTCGTCGAGAATGGCCTGTGCACGGGTGGAGCCTGTGTAGTGGACATGGTTCTCGATCAGCTGGCGCAGACGTTCTGCATCAAACCGCGTCATGTCGGTCATGACATCGACGCGGCCATGGGTTTCAAGGTCGCCGCCCTGATGGCCACGGCGCTCCATGGCGTCGTCTTCGGCGGGAATGTGCTCCAGCTCGACCATTGAGAGGTTGCAGCGGCGTTCAAAGTCGCCATCCCCATCCAGCACATAGGCAATGCCGCCGGACATGCCGGCTGCGAAGTTGCGGCCGGTCTCGCCCAGCACAACCACGACGCCGCCGGTCATGTATTCGCAGCAATGGTCACCGGCACCTTCGACAACGGCGATGGCGCCGGAGTTGCGCACGGCAAAGCGTTCGCCTGCAACGCCGCGGAAATAACATTCACCGGCGATGGCACCGTAAAGCACGGTGTTGCCGACGATGATGCTGTTCTCGGGCACCACTTTGGCGTCGGGATGTGGATAGACAACGATGCGGCCGCCGGACAGGCCCTTGCCGACATAGTCGTTGGCTTCACCCACCAGTTCCATTGAGACGCCGGTTGCAAGCCAGGCACCAAAGCTCTGGCCGGCAGTGCCGGTGAGCTTGATGGAGATGGTGTTGTCGGGAAGACCCTTGTGGCCATAGCGCTTGGCAACCTCGCCCGACAGCATGGCGCCGGCGGTGCGGTTCTGCGACACGATCGTGGATTCGATGCGGACCGGGGTGCCGTCTTCCAGCGCCGGTTTGGCCTCGGCAATCAGCTTGCGGTCGAGGATGTCCTTGATCGGATGGTCCTGCACTTCGGCATGACGGATGGCGACGCCGGGCTTGTCCTCGGGCTTGAGGAACAATGGCGACACGTCCAGCCCCTTGGCCTTCCAGTGATCAAGCGCCTTGGTCTGGTCGATGGCATCCATCTGGCCGACCATGTCTTCAAGCCGGGTGAAGCCCATTTCTGCCATGATGGCGCGCAGTTCTTCGGCCACATAGAAGAAGTAGTTCACCACATGTTCGGGCAGGCCGGTGAAGCGCTTGCGCAGCACCGGGTCCTGGGTGGCGACGCCGACGGGGCAGGTGTTGAGATGGCATTTGCGCATCATGATGCAGCCCGCTGCGATCAGCGGGGCTGTGGCAAAGCCGAACTCATCGGCACCCAGAAACGCGCCGATGGCAACATCGCGGCCTGTGCGCAGGCTACCGTCCACCTGAACGGCGATGCGGCCGCGCAACCCGTTGGCCACGAGCGTTTGATGGGTTTCGGCAAGGCCGATTTCCCATGGCGAACCTGCATGCTTGATGGAGGTCAGGGGTGACGCACCCGTGCCGCCTTCATAGCCGGAGATCGTGACGTGATCGGCGCGGGCCTTTGAGACGCCTGCGGCAACCGTGCCGACACCGACTTCAGACACCAGTTTCACGGAGATGGCGGCTGCCGGATTGACGTTTTTCAGGTCGAAGATGAGCTGTGCCAGATCTTCGATTGAATAGATGTCGTGATGCGGCGGCGGCGAGATCAGGCCGACGCCGGGTGTGGAGTAGCGCACCTTGGCGATGACTGCGTCGACCTTGTGGCCGGGCAGCTGGCCGCCTTCGCCGGGCTTGGCACCCTGCGCCATCTTGATCTGGATCATGTCGGCATTGACGAGATATTCAGCCGTCACACCGAAGCGGCCCGACGCCACCTGCTTGATGGCGGAGCGCATGCTGTCGCCATTGGCAAGCGGGACAAAACGGTCCTGCTCCTCGCCACCTTCGCCGGTGTTGGACTTGCCGCCGATGCGGTTCATGGCCATGGCCAGCGTCGTGTGGGCTTCGCGGCTGATGGAGCCGAATGACATGGCACCGGTCGCGAAGCGCTTGACGATCTCGGACGCGGGCTCGACCTTGTCGATCGAGACCGGCGTGCGGCCGATCTCTTCGGCGGTTTTCAAACGGAACAGGCCGCGGATGGTCATCAACCGCTTGGTCTGGTCGTTGATGGTGTGCGCAAAGGCGTTGTATTTTTCCTGGCTGTTGCCACGCACCGCATGCTGCAGGTCGGCCACCGTATCGGCGGTCCACATATGCTCTTCACCGCGCATGCGCTGCATGTAATCGCCGCCGACCGCGAGGGCTGTCTTCAGCACCGGGTCGAGGGAGAAGGCGCGGCGGTGACGGCGGACGGTTTCTTCCGCCACTTCGGCAAGGCCGACGCCTTCAATCATGGTGGCGGTGCCATAGAAATAGTCGCGCACGAACTCGCTTGAGAGGCCGACCGCATCAAATATCTGCGCGCCGCAATAGGACTGGTAGGTGGAGATGCCCATCTTGGACATCACCTTCAGAATACCTTTGTCCACCGCCTTGATGAAGCGTGACTTGATGGTTGCGTCATCAAGGTCTTCGTCGATGAGGTTCTTGGAGGCGATCATCGTTTCGAAGGCGAGATACGGGTTGATGGCTTCGGCGCCATAGCCTGCGAGTGCGCAGAAGTGATGCACTTCGCGGGCTTCACCGGTTTCAACCACAAGGCCGACGCTGGTGCGCAGGGTTTTGCGGATCAGGTGATGGTGTACGGCGGAGGTTGCCAGCAATGACGGCAGCGCCATGCGGTCTTCGCTCACCAGCCTGTCCGACAGGATGATGATGTTGAAGCCTTCGTTGACGGCGCGCTCGGCACGTTCGCACAGGGCATCAAGCGCCAGCTTCATGCCTGCGGCGCCGCGATCTGCTGCAAAGGTGGTGTCCAGCGTCTTGGTCATGAAGTGATTGTCGGCGATGTCGCCGATGGCGCGGATCTTTTCCAGATCCTCGTTGGAGAGGATGGGCTGGCGCACTTCAAGGCGGCGCAGTTCACCCTGCTTGTGCAGATCAAGCAGGTTGGGGCGCGGACCGATGAGCGAAACGAGGCTCATCACCAGTTCTTCGCGGATCGGATCGATCGGCGGGTTGGTGACCTGCGCAAAGTTCTGCTGGAAATACGAGAATAGCGACTTCGACTGATCCGACAGCACTGCAATCGGTGTGTCGGTGCCCATGGAGCCAATGGCTTCCTGGCCGGTGGCAGCCATCGGCGCCATCAGTGTTTTCACATCTTCCTGCGTGTAGCCGAACGCCTGCTGGCGCTTGAGCAGCGGCACGTTGGGCTGCGGCGGGTTGCCGCCGATGTCGGGCAGGTCCTCGACATTGATCTGGGCGTTGTTGAGCCACTCCTGATAGGGCTCAAGGGAGGCCAGCTTCGCTTTGTTTTCCTCGTCGGAGATGATGCGGCCTTCTTCAAGGTCGATCAAAAGCATCTTGCCGGGCTGCAGGCGCCACTTCTCGACGATGCGGTCTTCGGGATAGGGCAGCACACCCATTTCAGAGGCGAGAATTACATGATCATCGTCGGTGACGAAATAGCGGGCCGGGCGCAGGCCGTTACGGTCCAGCGTTGCGCCGATCTGGCGACCGTCGGTGAACGCCATGGCGGCGGGGCCGTCCCATGGTTCCATCAGGGCTGCGTGATGTTCATAGAAGGCGCGTCGCGCCGGGTCCATCAGCTCATGGCCGGCCCAGGCTTCTGGAATCATCATCATCATGGCGTGGGACAGCGAGTAGCCGCCCATGACCAAAAGCTCGAGCGCGTTGTCGAAGCAGGCGGAGTCAGACTGGCCTTCGACAATCAGCGGCCAGATCTTGTCCAGATCCTCGCCGAGAATGTCGGACTTCATGGTGCCCTGGCGGGCTGCCATCCAGTTGACGTTGCCACGCAGGGTGTTGATCTCGCCATTGTGGCAGATCATGCGGAACGGCTGCGCCAGGCTCCATGTGGGGAAGGTGTTGGTGGAGAAACGCTGATGCACCAGCGCCAGTGCCGACACCATGCGCTCGTCATGCAGGTCCAGATAATATTTGCCGACCTGATCCGACAGCAGCATGCCCTTGTAGTTGAGCACGCGCGACGACAGCGACGTGACATAGACATCGGCAGCGCTTGTGATGTCTTCGGCAATCAGAGAGTTCCAGATCTGCTTGCGGATGACGAACAGCTTGCGCTCAAAGGCTTCCTGATCGGCGCAGTTGGCGCCACGCCCGATAAAGAGCTGCTTGTGGACCGGCTCTGTGGGAATGACAGAGGGGCCGAGGTCCGTGTTGTCGACCGGGACATCGCGCCAGCCAAGAACTTCCTGGCCTTCGGCGATTGCTGTTTGTTCGGCACGCTGCATCACATGGGCGCGGCGCTCATCTTCCTGCGGCAGGAAGAAGTGGCCAACGGCGTATTCGCCTTCTGCAGGCAGTGTGATGCCGAGGTCAGCAGTGACGGCGCGCAGGAACGCGTCGGGCATCTGAATGAGGAGGCCGGCGCCGTCGCCCGCCTTGGGGTCGGCGCCCACGGCACCACGGTGCTCAAGATTGCAGAGGATGGACAGGCCATCCTGAACGATCTTGTGGGTCTTTTTGTTTTTGATATTGGCGACGAAGCCAATGCCGCAGGCGTCCTTTTCATTGCGCGGATCATAAAGACCACGCGGTGCGGGCATACCTGCCGGACGGAAACGAGCTTCTGTGGGCTTCGTCATGCGGCCAAACCTCTCAAACTGACAATGTCCGCGCCTTGGGGCGCGCGAGCATTCTGTAAACAAACCAAATCTGCGACATGCGCCCTTCATAACTGGGGCAAACACGCCACGCGGCAATCAGCGCCCCGGGAACAGCCCGTCTTCTTCATAAGCAACCCGGCATCGGCCGGGCCAGAAGAGGACGAGGGTCGGCCGGAACGCCGCCTTGTCGCGAATTGACCATGGGGCTTTCGCTTGATGCCTGCCCGTCGCCTATTGGCACCTTCGACGGGTTGCAGTCACGAAAGCCTGCGTCTTGCGGGCGGGTTCACTCGCTGTACGTTAACGACAGCAGTCCCTGATTGCCCGAGCATTCAGCGCCTGACCGGTTACTTGGCCGAGCGTGAATACGGGGCGGATAGTGCCAGAGAGAGATGGGGTGAATCAAGGTCAGGAATGATGACCTTTATTTTGTCTTAACAGGGCCTGTCCGGCCCTATTTTTGGCTGAAAATATAGAGTTTTTCCCAAATCACGCGACATCACACCGGTTTGACCCCTATCACGATGGTCGTGATTTCCGCCTGAAGCGGCGATTTGGCACTCTCTAGCGGTCGCAAGGGCGTTCGCCACCGGGGTGTCCCCCGTCGCGTTTGTCCGGCTGGAGAGCCCCTTGCGCGCTTTTTACTCTAAAAACGCGTGAATTTGTGCGGTGGGGTCCACCGCGTGTGGCGGTCGCCGGTGGTGGTCCCGGTTTCACATGTCGATCACCGAGCATCACGGGGGTTTGACGCGGCGCGACGGCGTTGTGAGTTCCCTTTGAGGTCGTGCTGTTCGAGGTTGGTGGGGCGGTGGCAACACCTCGAAAGCTCAATCTCTCAAGGAGGAATTCCATATGAAAACTGTTTCCAAATCCGCGCTCGCCTCAACGGGTTTTGCCGTTGCTGGTGCCCTTTCCGTTGCACTGACAATGGCTGCGACAACGGCAACCCCGGCAGCGGCGGCTGACCAGGAGAAATGCTACGGCGTGGCGCTGGCCGGCCAGAATGACTGTGCTGCCGGACCGGGCACAACGTGCCAGGGCACATCCACCATCGACTATCAGTCCAATGCCTGGAAGCTGGTTCCCGCCGGAACCTGCATGTCCATCGAGACGCCGAACGGCACCGGCATGCTTGAAGGCAACAACTCGAACGTCCCTGCCTAGTCCGGCTGATACGGACGTACGGAGTTGAGGATCCCCGGATGACCCATTCCCCCCAGATGCACGCGAAATCCCCCTTCGTGTCCGGCCGCTTGTCTATTGCGGACGGGCCATCTGCAGGGTTGTCCGGGGTTTCCGCCCTGGCCGGCATATCCTTGAAACCGCAGCACTATGAAGACGTGCTGGGTCGCTCCGAGGTGGCCGACTTCTTTGAGGTGCATGCGGAGAATTACTTTGGTGCGGGCGGTGCGCCGCATCGTTATCTGACGGCGATCCGCGCGCGCCATCCTTTGTCCATACATGGGGTCGGCCTGTCGCTTGGCGGAGCCGAGCCGCTTAACACGCGCCATCTGGCAAACCTGCGAACGCTGGTGGAGCGCTATCAGCCGCTGCTGGTGTCCGAACATCTGGCGTGGTGCGCGCATGAGGGTGTCTATTTCAACGATCTGTTGCCGGTGCCGCTGACACGCGAGGCGCTGGATATTGTCGCCGGGCATGTGGCTCAGACACAGGATGCGCTGGGCCGGCAGATCCTGATTGAAAACCCGTCCAATTATCTGAGTTTTGACGACAGCCATATTGTGGAAGCCGATTTTCTGGCGGCGCTGGTGCAGCGCACCGGCTGCGGGCTGCTGCTCGATATCAACAATGTGGTTGTGAGCGCACACAATATGAGGTTCGACGCACGGGCCTATCTTGACGCATTCAATATGGATGCGGTGGGTGAGATCCATCTTGCCGGACATGCGGTTGATGTGCGTGGCGGCGTGGACCTGATGATTGATGATCATGGCAGTCCGCCTACGGACGAAGTGTGGTCTCTGTATGAATATGCCGTGACCCGTGCGGGCGCGCGGCCGACGCTTGTCGAGTGGGACAAGGATGTGCCAGCCCTCGACGCATTGCTGGATCAGGCCGGTAAGGCGCGGCGCATTATGGGCCGTTCAGCGAAGGTTGCCGGTGGCCATGCTGGGTGATCTTCAAAGGAAATTTGCAGCCTCGCTGCGGGACCCTGCCGATGGCCATGTCCTGACGGATATGGCGGCGGTGGGAGACGACGTGCTGCCTGCGCGGGCGCGGTTTGATGTTTATCGCAACAATGTCTCCGTCAGCCTGTGCGATGCGCTTGAGGCGCTTTATCCGGTCTGTACGCGGCTGGTGGGGCGTGACTTTTTCAGGGCGGCGGCGCGGGTCTATCTGCAGCACGCGATGCCCGGGCAGGCCACGCTTATTGGTTTTGCGCCGGACTTTGCAGGCTTTCTTGTGGGCTTCGAGCCGGCGCGGGGCTTGCCATATCTGCCGGACGTGGCACGGCTGGAATGCGCCTGGCACAAGACCTATCACGCAGCCGATGCGGTGCCGGTGACGGCGGATGATCTGGCGCGCTATCTTGATGCCAATGGTGGCGCGGCGCTGGACCGGCTGGTGCTGGGGCTGCCGCCTGCGCATCAGTTCTTGATGTCGCCCTATCCGATTTCGCGCATCTGGGCGGCCAACCAGCCGGACCGGGACGGGCAGGTGCACCTGATAGATGGGGCGCAAAGCGAGCGCCTTTATGTGGTGCGCCCGGGCACGCAGGTTGAGGTGCGTCGCGTATCGCCGGGTGCGTTTGCGCTGCTCAGCGCGGTTGCAGGCGGCGCGACGCTGGGGCTGGCAATGATTGCAGCTTTCGAGGCGGAACCTGACTGTGACACACAGCAGATTTTTGCCGCGCTTTTGACAGCGGGCAGTTTCACATGGGCGCTGGATGAACCGGGCGCGACGGAACAGGAGACAGACTGATGGTGGTGACCAAGATAGCCGACCAGGTGCAGCGGCTTATCGGCCTTATGTCATCGCTGCCGGAATGGCTGGTGGCGGTTGCAGCGCGGCTGGCGGTGGGGATGGTGTTCTGGACATCGGCCCGGCTCAAGGTTGATGGACTCACCCTCAAGGACTCGACCTATTTTCTGTTCGAGCATGAATATGCGCTGCCGCTGATCCCGCATGAATGGGCGGCGGTGGCGGCGACGCTTGCGGAACATATGTTCGCCGTATCCCTGTTCATTGGCTTTGCAACGCGGTTCGGAGCGCTGGGACTTCTGGGGATGACGGCGGTGATCCAGACATTCGTTTATCCCGATGCCTGGGTGACGCATCTCATGTGGGCGACGGGGTTGCTCTATCTCATCATTCGCGGGCCGGGGCCGTTTTCAATCGACCACCTGATTGCCCGCCGATTTGCGGACAGGGCCTGACACTGCATTGCTGCATTGCTGCATTGCCGCGATGGGGCGAAGGCCATAGCATCGCGGCGCAATGCATTTTTCATCTGACAATGCCAGCGGTGTGGCGCCTGAAATCATGGACGCGTTGGCGCGTGCCAATGAGGGGCCTGCATGGGCTTATGGGCGTGATGCGATCACCGGGCGGCTCAACGGGTTGTTTTCGGACCTGTTCGAACGCGAAGTTGTTGTCTATCCGCTGGCAACGGGGACTGCCGCCAATGCGCTGATCCTCGCCACCCTGTCGCCGCCCTGGGGGGCGGTGATGTGTCATCAAAAAAGCCACATCAATTCGGATGAGGGCGGGGCACCGGAGTTTTATTCCGGTGGTGCCAAGCTTGTGCCGATTGCGGGAGCGCATGGGCAGATCAGTGTTGCGGGTCTTGATGCGGCGCTTGCGGCCTTGCCGGGCGGCGATGTGCATCATGTTGTCCCGAGTGTTTTGAGCCTTACGCAGGCGACTGAATCCGGCACCGTCTATGGGCTTGATGAGGTGCGTGCGCTCACGGCGCGGGCGAAAGCAGGCAATCTCAAGGTGCATATGGATGGCGCGCGGTTTGCCAATGCATTGGCAACGCTTGGCTGTACGCCGGCGGAGGCGACCTGGAAGTGCGGCGTTGACGCGTTGAGTTTCGGGGCCACCAAGAACGGCGCCATGGCGGCGGAGGCGGCGGTGTTTTTTGATCCGGCGCTGGCGCAGGGGTTTGAGCAGCGGCGGATGCGCGGCGGGCATCTGTTTTCCAAGATGCGCTACGTGTCGGCACAGCTTGAAGCCTATCTGGCGGACGGGTTGTGGCTGCGGCTGGCAGCGCACGCCAATGCGCAGGCGCTGGCGCTGGCCGTCGTCATCGACGAGACCGAGGGCGCGTCGCTGCTGCACCCGGTCGAGGGTGACGAGCTGTTCGTGGCGTTTGCCGACTCAGCGGTGATCAGGAAGCTGCACAAAGCGGGGGTCGGTTTCGTCCCGTGGGACCCGGCCAACGGGGTGATCCGGCTGGTCACATCATTTCAGACGACCGATGAAGACGTGCGGCAATTCCGCGCTGCACTGCACGCCGTACTTTGATGCAGTGCAGTGTTGACCGCTGCCGAGGGAGTTAAACCCTTGCTGGAATAAGGGTGTTTTCCCTAAGTCCTTGCGCCGCACTGGGTTTTTCATGGTGTTTGTGGTGCGGTTTGTCGCTGCGGCGCAAGGTCTCAATTAGTTAAGGCCCCTATTGTATCCAAGGGCATGGCCGACATAGCGTTGGCTATCGACATATCCGACTCATGTGGGCTGCGTGGGTCGTACGGCATATTTTTCGAAGGTGGGGACTGGGCATGGCGCAACCAAATGGGGCTCCTTCTGCTGGTGGGACGGTTGGTGAACCCGGATTGCTGAATGATGGCCGGTTGACCACGATGGGGTGGGGCGCGATCGCGCTTTTCATCCTCGGTGCATTTCTCGGCATTTTCGTCATGGCGGGTGCTTCCGGCGGCGCGATGGTCTTTCACGGCGCACTGATCACCGTGTTCTGCCTGTTGGCGATCATGTGGATCGGCGACCGGCATTTTGATTTCCTGCAGCGCGGACCGACGCCCAAGGCGCCGGATGGTGTTCAGTACAATGACGCGGTCATCCGCTGGGGTGTCATCGCGTCCACCTTCTGGGGTGTTGTCGGTTTCAGCGTCGGTCTTGTGATCGCGGTGCAGCTTGCCTTCCCCGACCTTCTTACCGGCATTGCGGAACTCAATTTCGGGCGGCTGCGGCCTGTCCATACGTCCGCGGTGATCTTTGCCTTCGGCGGCAATGTGCTGATGGTGACGTCGTTCTATGTGGTGCAGCGCACCTCCAAGGCGCGGCTGGCGGGCGACATTGCGCCGTGGTTCGTGTTCTGGGGCTATCAGCTTTTCATTGTGCTGGCGGCAACCGGCTATGTGATGGGTGTCACCCAGTCGAAGGAATATGCCGAACCTGAATGGTATATCGACCTGTGGCTGACGATTGTGTGGGTGACCTATCTGCTGGTGTTCCTTGGGACGCTGTGGCGCCGCCGCGAGCCGCATATCTATGTGGCCAACTGGTTCTATCTCGCCTTCATCGTCACCATTGCGATGCTGCACATCGTCAACAATCTGGCGGTGCCGGTGTCGTTCGCGGGCGATAAATCCTATGTGCTGTTTTCCGGCGTTCAGGATGCGATGACCCAGTGGTGGTACGGGCATAATGCGGTGGGCTTCTTCCTCACCGCGGGCTTCCTGGGGATCATGTATTACTTCATCCCCAAGCGCGCCGAGCGGCCGGTCTATTCCTACCGGCTGTCGATCATCCATTTCTGGGCGCTGATCTTCCTCTACATCTGGGCCGGCCCGCATCACCTGCATTTCACAGCGCTGCCCGACTGGGCACAGACGCTGGGTGCGACGTTCTCCATCATGCTGTGGATGCCGTCATGGGGCGGCATGATCAACGGGCTGATGACGCTTGCGGGCGCCTGGGACCGGCTGCGCACGGACCCTGTGATCCGTATGCTGGTCGTGTCGGTGGCGTTCTACGGCATGAGCACGTTTGAAGGCCCGCTGATGAGCATCAAGGCCGTCAACGGTCTGTCGCATTACACGGACTGGACCATCGGGCACGTGCATTCAGGTGCGCTTGGCTGGGTTGGGTTTGTGTCCTTCGGTGCGCTGTACTGCCTTGCACCGTGGGTGTGGCGGCGGGCGCGGCTTTATTCGCTGGCGCTGGTTGAATGGCACTTCTGGATCGCCACCATCGGCATCGTGCTCTACATCACATCCATGTGGGTGTCAGGCATTCTGCAGGGCCTGATGTGGCGCGCTTATGATGAGCTGGGTTTCCTCGAATACTCATTCGTTGAAACCGTCGAAGCGATGCACCCGTTCTACATCATTCGGGCGATCGGTGGCGGGCTGTTCGTGATCGGGTCACTGATCATGGCCTACAACATCTACAAGACCGCCAAGGGTGAAATCCGCGCAAGCGAACCGCTTGACGCAACAGCCGGCCGTGCTCCGCAGGGCCAGTTCGTTGCGGCACCGGCGCATTAGGGAGGGCGGAGAAGATGTCCTTGTTCAGTCACTCGCACTTTGAACGCAACTCGATCATTCTGGTGATCGGCATCCTGATTGTGGTGTCGATCGGCGGGTTGGTGCAGATCACACCGCTGTTCTTCCTGTCCTCGACCATTGAGGAAGTGGACGGCGTGCGGCCGTATTCACCGCTGGAGCTTGCCGGGCGGAATATCTATATCCGCGAAGGCTGCTACAACTGCCACAGCCAGATGATCCGCGCCCTGCGTGATGAAGTTGAGCGTTACGGGCACTATTCGCTGGCAGCGGAAAGCATGTATGACCACCCGTTCCAGTGGGGGTCAAAGCGCACGGGTCCTGATCTTGCACGCGTCGGCGGCAAATATTCCGACGACTGGCATGTGCTGCATATGGCCAATCCGCGCGCTGTGGTGCCCGAAAGTATTATGCCGCGCTATCCGTTCCTGGCGGAAACACCGCTTGGCTATGAAGATGTGGCAGCGCATCTGGAGGCCAACCGCGTGGTTGGTGTGCCGTATACGGATGAGATGGTCGCCAACGCGTCGGGCGACCTGAAAATCCAGACCCAGCCACTTGAGGATTACGACGCCATGCTGGCGCGGTATCCCAAGGCGCAGATCCGCGATTTTGACGGCAACCCGGAGATGGTCTCCGAACTTGATGCGCTGATTGCCTATATGCAGATGCTCGGCACGCTTGTGGACTTCTCAGCCTACGAGGCTGAGGGCGAGAACCTGCGCTAAGGGAGTTCAAAGCAACATGGGATATGACGAAATCAGAAGCATCGGCGGCGCCATCGGCTTGGTGATGCTTTTTATCGGTTTCCTCGGTGTCGTTGCCTATGCGCTGTGGCCGGGCAACCGCAAACAGTTTGATGAAGCTGCACATGTGCCGCTTGATGATGACGCGCCAACAGGTGAAGGGCGTTCCAAATGAGCGACAACAGCGAGACCACTGGGTCGAACACAGGCGGACCGGAGACGGGCAAGCCTACACGGCATGTTGATGACTATACCGGGGTTGAAACCACCGGGCATGAGTGGGACGGCATCCGCGAATTGGACAATCCGCTGCCGCGTTGGTGGCTGTGGTCGTTTTATGCCTGCATCTTGTGGGCGGTCGGCTATTGGTTCCTGTATCCCGCATGGCCGCTGGCCTCGAGCTACACAAAGGGCATGCTGGGCTTTTCGCAGCGCGCTGAGGTGACCCAGCAGGTTGCGGCATCGCGCGCGGCGCTTGGCAAATATGACGAGCAGTTGCTGGCCGGTGCGCTTGAAGACGTGCCGGGCAACCCGGAACTGCATTCTGTGGCGCTGGCAGGCGGCGAAAGCGCGTTCGGCGACAATTGTGCACCCTGCCACGGACGCGGCGCTCAGGGCTTCAAGGGCTATCCCAATCTCAATGATGATTCATGGCTTTGGGGCGGCACGCTGGCCGACATCCAGACCACACTGCGGCACGGCATCCGCTGGGAAGCGGATGATGAAACGCGGCTGAATGATATGCCGCGCTTCCTTGATGACGGCATTCTCTCGCGCGCCGAAATCTCAGACACTGTGCAGCACGTGCTCGCCATCTCCGGCCGTGAGGCTGACCCGGTAGCCGCGGCACGCGGGGCTGAGGTTTTTGCCGCGCAATGCGTGGTCTGCCACATGGAAGACGGGCGCGGGAACCAGGATCTTGGCGCGCCCAATCTGACGGATGCAATCTGGCTTTATGGCGGCGATGAAGAAACGCTGTATGCGTCAATTGCCCACAGCCGCCGCGGCGTTATGCCAGCGTGGCAGGGGCGCCTGAACGATGCGACTATTGCCAAGCTGGCGCTTTATGTTCATGCGCTTGGCGGTGGTGAAGCGGCGGCACCGGCTGAATAAAGTCTGATGCGGCCGGTTCCCCGGTGGCACCCCACGGACTGTCCAGTCCGATCTTTGTCCCGATCAGGAGGGACGCGTAATGACCTCATCTGAGCACGGCGGCTTGCAGGCGCTTGCGGCGGAGGCTGCTGCCAATGTGAGTGGCGGCGGGCAGGCGCATGAGCATGTGGAGCGTCATGACGTCGAGCCGGTAAATTCGGCAGCGCACCGCCCGCTATACGAAGGCCGCAAGGCTATTCACCCCAAGCTGGTGCATGGGACGTTCCGCAACATCAAATGGGTGGTGATGGCGGTAACGCTGGGCATCTATTACGTGTTGCCCTGGGTCCGGTGGGACCGCGGCCTCAATGCGCCGGATCAGGCGGTGCTGCTGGATATGCCCGGGCGGCGCTTCTATTTCTTCTTCATCGAAATCTGGCCGCAGGAAATCTACTACATCACCGGCCTTTTGGTGCTGGCGGCGCTGGCGCTGTTTCTGGCGACCTCGCTGTTTGGCCGGGTGTGGTGCGGCTATGCGTGCCCGCAGACGGTGTGGACTGATCTTTTCATCATGGTCGAGCGCATGGTGGAAGGCGACCGCAATGAGCGGTTGCGGATGGCCAAGCGCAAATGGACCCTGGGCAAGTTTTTCAAGAAGACCATCAAGCATTCGATCTGGGTGCTGATTGCGCTGGCAACCGGCGGTGCGTGGGTCTTCTATTTTGCCGATGCGCCGACATTGGCGCGTGATCTTGTGACGCTTCAGGCGCCTGCGGTCTCCTATCTCTTCATCGGCGTTTTTGCCTCCACCACCTATCTGCTGGGTGGTCTCGCGCGCGAGCAGGTGTGCACATATATGTGCCCGTGGCCGCGCATTCAGGGTGCGTTGGTGGATGACCAGTCGTTTCTGGTGAGCTACCGGGCTGACCGGGGTGAACCGCGCGGGGCACACCGCAAGGGTGACCCCTGGGAGGGGCGTGGCGACTGCATTGACTGCAAGCAATGCGTGGTGGCCTGCCCAATGGGGATTGATATCCGCGACGGCGACCAGCTTGAATGTATTCAGTGTGCCCTGTGCATTGATGCGTGCGACGACATCATGACGCGCATCGATCGGCCGCGCGGTCTCATCACTTACGACAATTTCGACAATCAGGATCGGCGTGCCAAGGGTGAGCCGATGCGGGTGCGCCTGCTGCGCGCGCGTACGGTTCTTTATGCGATACTCATCGCGGTGGTTGGCATTGTCATGCTGTCGGCCCTGGTGACGCGCTCGGTGCTGGACGTGAATGTGCTCAGGGATCGCAATCCGTTGTTCGTGACTTTGTCCGATGGGTCCGTGCGCAATGGCTATGAGGTGAAAATTCTCAACAAGCTGAATGCCGTCAGGGTTTTCAACGTTTCAATCGACAACCTTGAAGGTGCGCGCATGTCCACGTTGACTGAGAGCGGGCTTGAAGTGCTGCCGGTTGAAGTCCCGTCCGACCGTTTGCGCAATATGCGTGTGTTCGTGACCGTACCCCAAGACAAGCTCGACCAGCTTGATGATGGTGTGGCGGATATTGCTTTTGTGGTCACGGATACAACCGATGGTACGGTTGTGCGTAACCGGACGACGTTCCGGGGCCCGGAGGCACGATAGAGATGGCGATTTTTGCGAAGCCCCTGACAGGCAAACATGTGCTGGGTGCCATGCTCGGATTTTTCGGTGTGGTCTTTGCCGTCAATGGGGTCATGACATGGGTGGCGCTTTCCACATTTTCCGGCATTGAGACCCAGAACGCCTATCAGGTCGGGCGCGACTATAACGAGACCCTGGAGGCTGCGGCGCGTCAACGCGCGATGGGCTGGCAGGTCGGGTTTGACGAAGTGTTTGAGACGCGTGCGGGTGGTGGCGCTGACGCGCGGGTGCGGGTAACGGTGCGCGATGCGGCGGGTCTGCCGGTGCGTGGACTTGTCGGAACACTTACATTCTGGCGGCCAGTGGCGCAGGGCGTTGATGTTGAGGTGATGCTTCAGGATGCCGAGACCGAGGGCTATGAGGCGGTTGCGTCATTGCCTGCCGGGGGACACTGGGACATGCAGCTGTCACTGACATCGGCGGGCGGCGACACATACTATCTTGAAAAGCGCGTGTGGGCCGGGGGAGCGTCCTAGCGATGGCGGACATGGCTCTTGCAGGCGCGCCTTCTCCGGAAATACCTGCAGCCTATGTACGTCCGCTGGAGGACGGCGAGGCCAGCGTCAATTTCGTTGTGGACGGTGTGCATTGCGGTGGCTGCGTCCGGCGGGTCGAGCGCGCAGTGCAGGGCTTGGCCGGCGTCACCCGCGGTCGGCTCAATCTTTCCACCAAGCGGCTGAATGTTTGTTTTGATCCTCAGCAGGTAAGCGCGGACGAGATTGCCGGGGCGGTGATCGGTACCGGTTACGGCGCGCGGCCATTTGATCCCAGAGCACTTGAGACACAGCAGGCGCGCGATGAGCGTGAACTGATGATCGCCATGGGCGTTGCCGGGTTTGCGGCAGCGAATGTGATGCTGCTTTCTGTTTCGGTATGGGCCGGGCATGCGGGCGGCATGGAAGCGTCGACCCGCGACATGTTTCACTGGATATCAGCGCTGATCGCGCTGCCGGCGATTGTCTTTTCCGGGCGGCCGTTCTTCCGGTCGGCGGCACGGGCGTTGCGCGCCGGGGCGATGAATATGGATGTACCCATATCGCTGGCGGTCATACTGGCGGCGGGCATGAGCTTGAGCGAGACCATCGCAGGCGCGCAGCATGTCTATTTTGATGCCAGCGTCATGCTGCTGTTCTTCCTGCTGATCGGTCGCACGCTGGACATGAAGATGCGTGCGCGCGCGGCGTTGGCGGCACAGAACCTGCTGGCGTTGCGGGCGGATGCGGCCATGGTCATCGGTGATGATGGCGTGGCGCGGGCGATGCCGGTGGAAACACTGGCGCCGGGCATGGTGGTGGCCGTGGCAGCGGGGCAGCGTGTGGCAGCCGATGGCGTGGTGACGCTGGGCCGCTCTGATCTTGATACCAGTCTCATTACCGGGGAAACCGCGCCGGTTTCCGTGGCGCCGGGCACGCAGGTTTATGCGGGGACACTGAACATGTCCGGGCCGTTGCAGGTTGAGGTGACGGCGGGCGACGACGAGACGCTGCTGAGCGAGATCGTGCGGCTGATGGAAGCCGCCGAGCAGGGCCGCGACCGGTTCGTGCGCATTGCCGACAAAGCGGCACGGCTCTATGCGCCGACCGTGCATATTCTGGCGGCGGCAACTTTTTTAGGCTGGTGGCTGTTGGGTGGGTTGCCTTGGGACGGGTCGCTGAAAATTGCGATTGCGGTTCTCATCATCACCTGCCCGTGCGCGCTGGGGCTGGCGGTGCCGGTGGTGCATGTGGTGGCAAGCGGGCGGCTTCTGGCGCGCGGGGTTTTGTTGAAATCGTCGGACGCGCTGGAGCGGTTGGTGCAGGTTGATACGCTGGTGTTCGACAAGACCGGCACGCTGACCAAAGGCACGCTGGCTTTGGTGCATGACGGTGTTGATGCGATGGCTCTTGAACAGGCGGCAACGCTGGCACGGGCCAGCAGTCATCCGCTGAGCCGTGCGCTGGTGCGTGCCGCCGGGGATGGACCGACGGCTGAGGCTGTCAGCGAACATCCCGGACAGGGGCTGATGGGCGAAATCAACGGGGTGCCGGCGCGGCTTGGCAATGCCGATTTTGTGGGCGCCGACCTGCAGGCGGATGCGGGCGGGCCGGAGATCTGGTTCCGGCTTGGCGAGACAGCACCCAGGCGGTTTGCGTTTGAAGATGAGTTGCGGGTGGATGCGGCGCAGGTTGTCAGCTGGGCGACGGCGCGCGGCCTCAATGTGCTGCTGCTGTCCGGCGACCGGCCGCAGACCGTCGCGGCAATTGCACGCGAGGCAGGCATTGCCGACTTTGAAGGCGGGATGATGCCGCAGGACAAGATTGCGCGGCTGGAAACATTGGCGGCGGCCGGCGCGCATGTGCTGATGGTGGGCGACGGGCTGAATGATGCGCCGGCGCTGGCGGCAGCGCATGTGTCCATGTCGCCGGCATCAGGCGCGGATGTGAGCCAGGCGGCGGCTGATCTGGTATTTCAGGGCGAGCGGTTGGCCCCGGTGACGGTGGCGCTTGATATTGCGCGCAGCAGCCAGCGGCTGGTGTTGCAGAATTTCGGCCTGTCGCTGGCCTATAACGCGATTGCGGTGCCGATTGCGGTGGCAGGCTTTGTGACGCCGCTGATTGCGGCGGTTGCCATGTCGTCCTCATCCATTCTGGTGACGCTCAATGCGCTGCGGTTACGGATGGGTAAGGCGGGCATTGATGACGGGCGGAACCGCTGATGGACGTGTTGATCTATCTCATACCCGCCGCATTGTTTTTGGGCCTGCTGGGGCTTGCGGCATTCTTGTGGGCGCTGAAAAGCGGGCAGTTTGAGGATCTTGACGGGGCGGCGGAGCGCATCCTGTTTGATGACGAGGATGATGCGCCGCCGCCCGTCAGAGATGACGACCGTTAGGTCTGCTACCGCTAGCTCTGCGCCGGGGCGATCACTTCCTTGTAGGCATGCCATGTGGCGTGGCCGACAAGCGGGAAGGTGACGATAAGCCCGACAAACATGCTGGCGATGCCGAAGGCCGTCAGCACCAGCACCAGCCACGCCCACAGGATCATCGGACCGGGATTGTCACGCACCGCCTTCAGGCTGGTGAGGACGGCTGTTACAGCATCTATGTCGCGCTCAAGCAGCATGGGGACGGAAATGACGGCGGCGCTGAACACCACGGCGGCGATGATGCCACCGACAAGCGTGCCGGTGACGAGCAGGGCAAGGCCGCGCGGCTCAAGGATGAGTGCCGGGAAGAACTGCTCAAAAGGCGGGATCGCCTCAAGGCCGAAGAAGATGGCGAACAGCAGCGTTGCGACGCGCATCCAGCCCAGCAGCAGCAAGGACAACATGATGCCGACAAAGGCCAGTTGCACGGGGGCGGCGGCAGACACGAAGGCGATGTTGGCGGTGGTAATGGGTTCGCCGGAGGCAAGCCTGCGCGACATTTCATAAAGACCGACCGCAAGCATGGGACCAACCAGCATGAAGCCCGCGGCCAGAGCGAGGACGAGGGAGAACATACCCTGTGCCCACAGGCCGGCGGTGAGCCCGGCGGAAATGCCGACAAAGACGAGGCCGTAGCCAAGGCTCAGCCCCGGGCGTTTCCACATGTCGCGCCAGCCGGCGGCGAGCCAGCGCCACGGGGCGTCCATGGGAATTTTGTTGACGATGGGCGGTGCTTTTGGCCCCGGCATTGAGTGATCAATGGTGGTGTCGGCGTCCGTGCGCGTGGTCATGCGGCTGAGCCTCCCCTGCTCTGGCGTTTGCTGACGGTACGGCGATTTTTGCTTTTGGGCCGCTTTCCCCAGTATGCGCAAAATATCGCGCCGCGTGAATTGGGGTGCCCTGATTTGTCGCGGCTCGCATCCGGCGCGATGGCACGGTATATATCAGCGATATGGGCGTTTTTCGCAGATTAGTGCGGGCTGCCAGAGTGGCAGCCTTGGGCACCGCGGTGAGTATTTTGTGGCTGTCCGGCCCCGGCGGGACTGGCCCTGTGCTTGCGGCATCCCTGCGCCTGCTCGGTGAGCGCGGCTATGTGGTTCATTTCGAGGGTGCGCCGGGCGATCTGCTCAGTGAGCTTGAAGGCGTATCGCAGCTCGTTGCGCGCAGCGGTGAGCCGCCGACGGGTATTGGTGGCCTGCGGCGGCGGGCGCAGTCCGATGTGCAGCGCATGGGCAAGGTGCTGCAGTCGCGCGGCTATTTCGAAGGCACGGTGGCCTATGAAATCGACCTCAAGGGGCGAGCGCCGGTCGAGACGACAGGTGAGACCGGTGAGGCCGGTGCTGTGGTTGCCGAAAGCGATGGCGGCCCGGTTGCTGTCACGGTGTTGATTGTGCCGGGGCCGCAATATGTGCTGGGCAGCAGTGTCGTGGCCTATCAGGACACGACGGACCAAAGCGATGACCTGCCGCAGGGGCTTGCGGAATATGGCATTGTCACCGGTGAACCTGCGATTGCGAAAAAGATCATCGACGCTGAAAAGGCGCTGGCGGTGCAGCTGCGCCGTCAGGGTTATCCGTTTGCCAAGACCGCCGGGCGCAAGGCGCTGGCCGATGTCGGCGCGGATGTGCTCAATGTCACGAGCTTTATCAGCCTTGGTGACAAAGCCAGGTTCGGCGCGCTGAAGGTCTTGGGGCTGGAGCGGGTTGAGCCCGGCTACATCGAGCGGCGGCAGACCTTTGCTGCGGGTGAGACCTACGACCAGAAAAAAATCAACGACATGCGCACCGCACTGGTGCGCTCGGGGCTGTTTGATGTTGTGCGGTTTGACCTGCCTAAGACGCCCGCGCCCGATGGCACGCTGCCGATGACCCTGACGGTGACCGAGCGTGCCGCGCGCACGGTTGGGGCGGGCGCGTCTTATTCGAGTACTGAAGGGTTTGGCGTCAGTGCCCAGTGGGAGCACCGCAACCTGTTGGGCGGTGGCCAGCATCTGGCGCTTGAGGCGACGCTGGCGCAGATTGAGCAACTGGCCTCCATCCGCTACCGGGTTGCAGGATTCAGGCGCGCTGACCAGACACTGGAACTCGGTGTTACCGGCGGGCGAGAGGAAACCGACGTCTATAAGCGGCTGGGTGTTGTCACCAGCGCGGCGATAGAGCGGCCCTTGGCGGACAAGTGGATGGGCCGTGCCGGGGTGCTGCTGGATGTGGCGCAGGTGGACGAAGTGGGCGAACGCAATACCAGCTCGCTGCTGGTCGGCGCGCCGATTGAAGCGCTTTATGACAATGCGGACAGCCTGTTGGACCCGACCAAGGGCATGCGGCTGCGGCTTTCGACGACGCCTTATGCGGGGCACTATGAAAACGCGCTCGCCTTCAATGTGGCGGATGCGGAACTGCGGACCTATTTGCCGCTGGATGACAGTGGGCGGCTGGTGTTTGCAACGCGGGCGCGGCTTGGGGCCATTCTGGGCGCGCGCACCGGTGAGCTACCGGCAGATAAACGCTTCTATGCAGGTGGCGCTGGTTCCATCCGCGGCTTTGAATATCAGGAAGTCGCGCCTTTGGGGTCGGACGGGACGCCGGAAGGCGGGCGCAGCGTGGCGGAACTCTCAACGGAACTGCGCTGGCGGTTCATGGATGATTTCGGCGTCGTGCCGTTTGTCGATGCGGGTCTTGTCTCGGATGCACCTTTTCCGGACTTTGAAGAAGAGCTTGCGTGGGCGGGTGGCCTTGGCTTTCGCTACTACACATCCTTCGGCCCGATCGGTGTTGATCTGGCCTATCCGATTGCAACGCCTTCGGATGAAGAACCCAGCCTTAAATTCTACGTAAAGCTGGGTCAGGCTTTCTAGATGCCGGACTTTCTTGACGATGTTGACTGGGAGCGGATGCGCAGGCTTGGCGGCCGCACACTCAAGTTTGCGGGGCTTGGCCTTGCGGGCCTGAGCGCGTTTGCCATTGTGCTTGTGGTGCTGGCGCTGCTTGCCTTGCAGATTGGCCCGGTGCGCTCGGCTCTGGGCGCGCGGGTGATCGCGCTTCTGGGCGAGGGCGACGGGCTTACCATTGAAATTGATAATTATCGCGGCATCTGGCCCGTCACATTCGGGGCGGACCGGATCGTGGTGCGTGATGGCGGCGAGGTGATTGCCGAGATAGACGGTGTTGATTTCTCCTGGGCGCCGTTTGATCTGCTGTCGGGCACCGTCCATGTGACGCGGCTGGATGTTGAACGGGTGAACCTGCTTGCGCTTCCCGCCGCGGACGAAAACGCGGCCCCGTCACCTCCGGGTCCGCTGATCCCCAGCCTGCCGGTTGCCATTGAGATTGACGCCATGTCGCTGCCGCAGATCGATCTGGCGGCGGGCATTGCGGGGACTGAGCCGGTGCTGCTGGCAGCTGAAGGCCACGCGGCGCTGACCGGTGGAAGGGCTGATCTGGCGCTCAAGGCGCAGCGGCGTGACGGTGGCAATTTCAATCTCGATGCGGTGCTGGCCTATGCGCCGGATGATGAAACGCTGGCCTTTGACGTGACGCTGGTGGATGGCAGCGCTGATACGCCCGGCCTTGTGGCAGCGATTGCGGGTGACCGCGCGCTTGGTATGCTGCAGGTCGAAGCGCATGGCGACGGGCCGGTTGATGACTGGCGCGGCAATGGCGACATCAAGGCAGGCGGCTACGGCACGCTGACTTTCAGCGCTGCAGGCGACCGGCGGGACGGTGGTGCGCTGGGCATTGAGGCGCGGTTTGTTCCAGGCCCTGCGGTGAGCGGTGCGCCGGATTTTGTTGCGCTTGGGGCTCAGGCCTCCCGCCGCGATGACAGCTATACATTTGATGCCCTGACGCTGACCGCTGACGACACGCAGTTTGACGGCCATCTGACGATTGACGACCCGCTGGGGGCCGCGCATCTGCTGCTTGAGGGCGATCTTGCAAATGCCGGCGCGCTGATGGGCAGTCGCTCGGTGCCGCCACTCCTTGCGATCGATCTTGATGTGACCGGCGATGAAACTCTTTCCCGGTTTGAGGTGGCGCGCGCCACGGCGATGTCCGGCGGCCAGAAGATTTCGTTTGAGGGTGCTGTGGATCTTGAGCAGGGCTTTGGCGCGGGGCGCGCTGTGGTGGATGTGCAGGATGTGGCGGCGCTGGCTAAGCTTGCCGGGATTGATGCTGCCGGGCCGCTGACGGGGCAGCTTGAGATTGAACGCGCGACATTTGAGGGCGCGGTTGACGCGTCTTTGGATGCTCGGTTTCAGCCAACGGCACTGCCGGATGAAAAGCTTTTGCCGCTGGTAGGCGTGGACCTGCTGCTGACCGCGCGGGTGGCGGATGCCGGGGATGGTGCGACGCGGATTGAACAGTTTGAACTGGTGCCCGCATCCGGTGCCTTTGGCATGACCGTGAGCGGGCTTGTATCGCCTGCGTCCGCCGACCTCGAGATTGACGCTACGGCGTCGCAGCTGGCGCTGTTCAGCGCTGTGGCGGGCACGCAGCTTTCCGGCAGTGGAGACATTGTGCTGCATCTGTCCGGACCGTTTGATGCGCTCACTGCCGATACCAAGGTGACGCTCAGCAATGCGCGGGTGGAAGGCATTGCGGTTGAGGGCGAGGCTACCGCCAAACTGAAACTTGCGCCGGTGCTGAAGGGGCCGGTCGCATTCAAGGGCATGATTGCCGGATCGTCGGCTGATATTTCATTGGTAATTGATGGCGCCGACGGCAGGACGCAGGTACGCGATATCGTTGCCTCCCTGATGGATATGCAGATGCGCGGCGGGCTGACCTTCGCCGAGGGCGGCGTGATGACCGCTCAGTTGGACGGCGACATCACCTCGCTTGCAGGGCTTGGCCGGGTGGCAGGCACACCAATGCGCGGCAGTGGCCAGTTCAAGCTGGGCAGCGTGCCGGGCGCCAAAGGCAACCGGCTGGTGGCGGAAGCAACGTTGCGGCGTGTGGATGTGGACGGCGTGCAGGTAGGCAATGTAACCCTGCGCGGCAGCCTGGCTGCGGATGAGCGGATCACGGCGCGCATTCAACTGCGCACGCTGGCAGTGGCGCATGTGAGCGCGGGTGAAGCGGTGATTGAACTTTCCGGAACATTTCAGCGGCTGGCCATCGACATGGATGTGAAAAACCTCGGTACGTTCGAGGACGCACGGGGCAACGGTTCGCTGATTGTCAAAACCGTTTACGATGCGGCGGCATCTTCGTTGACGATTGACGCATTGAGCGGCCAGTTCGTGACCCTGCCGCTGGCGCTTGCATCACCTGCCACGATCTTCTTTGCGCGCGGGCTTGAGGTCAGGCCGCTGGTGCTGCGCATCGGCAAGGGCGAGGTTGAGGCCGCATTCACACAGGCTACAGCCCGCATGACAGTGGACGTTGCGGCGCGGGCATTGCCGTTGCGGTTTCTGGCGGCAGTTGCCGGTGAAAGCAGTGTCGTACGCGGTACGCTGGATGGCATGGCTGCCCTTTCGGTCAATGGCTCAAAGGGAACCGGGACTGCGGATTTCACCGCCTCTCCGCGGGTGTCTAGCGACATAGACGACATTCCCGACATTGCGTTTGTGGCCCGATGGGACGGTGACATTGCCACCGTGTCCATTACCTCCGATGCGCCGGGTACCGATGATCTGGCGATAACAGCGTCGCTTCCAATGCGCGCGCGCGGCGGCAGGCTTGACGTGCCGGCGCGGGCAAAACTTGATGCGCGGATGCTTGGCAATCTGGATATCGGTGCATTCTGGCCGCTGGTGCCGGTGGACCAGCACCGGATGCTTGGCGTGCTGGCGCTGGATGTTACAGCACTCGGCCCGCTGGATGATCTGGTGATTGCCGGTACTGCGAGGATGACCGACGGGCTTTATGAAAACTTCGACACAGGGCTTTTGGTGTCGTCACTTAATTTGGCGCTGGATGCCACCACAAGCGGCGGCACGCTGACGGTGACGGGCAGCGATGGCGCGACCGGCCGTATGACCGGGTCGGGGGTGCTTGATCTCAGGGATGAGGTTGAAGAGCGGCTCAACGTATCGCTCAAACTGGTGTCCTTCCGGATTGCACAGCGCGACGAAGTGCACTCGACAGCCAGCGGCGACATTGAGGTGCTGTGGCCACGTGGACCGGACGGCGCACCGGAGCCGCTCACCATTGGTGGCAAGATCACGGTGGAGAAGGTGGATGCGATCATCCCCGAGCAGCTGGCGTCCGACGTGACCGTGATCGAGGTGACCAAGGTGACCTCGGAAGGTGAGCCGCTGGAGCCGGACACGCGCGAAGCGGACAATCAGTCCTCCGCCGATCAGCCCTCGGGAATTGAACTGGATTTGACCGTTGATGTGCCGCGCCAGGCGTTTGTGCGCGGGCGGGGTCTTGATTCCGAATGGATGGGTGATCTGGTGGTCAAGGGATCAGCGGATACGCCGGATGTGCGCGGGACGTTTCAGGTGGTGCGCGGCACGTTTGATTTTCTCGGCAAGACGTTTGATCTCACCGGCGGTCGCATCGAGTTTACCGGTGGGCGGGAGATTGATCCCTATCTCAATGTGAAGGCGGTTTACGAGGAAGACGACTTTGAGGCGGTCGTGGCGGTGACGGGTGTCGCCTCGGATCCGAAGATCGAACTCTCCGCCGTACCGGCGCTGCCGCAGGATGAAATTCTTGCGCGCATTCTGTTTGGCACCGGCACCGGGCAGCTTTCCGCATTGCAGGCGGTACAGCTTGCTCAGGCCGCAGCCGAGCTGACCGGGTTTTCCGGTGGTGGTGGCGGGGTGCTGGATGCCATGCGCCGGGCGCTCGGGGTTGATGTGTTGTCGCTGGGCGACAGCGGTGTGGAAGTCGGCTCATATGTGCGCGAGGGTGTCTATGTGGGGGTCAGCCAGGGGCTTGAAGCAGGCTCCGGGCAGGTCTCGGTTGAAGTTGAGCTGACCAGCGATATTTCGGTGGAAAGTGACGTCGGCGCCGAAGGGGACACCAGTGTTGGGGTGACCTGGAAGCGGGACTACTAGGGTTTCTGGGGTTTCTGGGGTGTTTGGTTGGTTTAGCACCTGATTAAACCAATTGGGGGATACTTGCCGGGGTGCGCATTGTCAGCGCAGAAGAACTATGTGCAGGTGCCTTTATGATGTCGATCGATAGTGAGCCGCCGGGCAACGCGTCGGAAGACGAAATGGATCTTGAAATGGACGACGAGCTGCTGGCTGCTATTGCCGCAGCGGAGGCGGCTATTGGGTCCATGGCGGAGGATTACCCTGAACTGCTGAAGCAGGACGTGGCGGCGCTGGAAGATGCGGCGCGGCGACTGGCTGAATTTGCGCCGGGCGAAGACGCCCATGCGAATGCGGCCGGTGAAGCATTCGGTATTCTGCATGACATCAAGGGGCAGGCGGCGTCATTCGGGTTTGAACCGGCGACGCGGCTGAGTGATCCCTTGTGTGAATGCCTTCGGCAGGTGAATGCCGTGAACCCGGTGCTTGTGGGGCATCTTCGTGTGGCTGCGTTGTTGCTCAGCCGGATGGCGGAAGACGGCACCTCACCACAGATCAATGATGAGGTTGAGGCGCTGATCCGCGTCTTGCCGATGAAGGGCTGAGGCTTTCCACCCAACTCCGACGCAATTTTATTCAGCGGCCGATGTGGCCGGTGCCGCCAGTATTGCGCCGCTGGAATCATCATGCGCGGCTGCGATGGCCGGAGATGCGGCGGCGGTTGCACCTGCGCGCGCGTTCAGGAATTTCCCCATGGCGGTGATTGCTTCACCGGACTCGGGCAGTTGTGCGAACGCCTGAAACACATGCGCCATGCCCGGCCAGATTTCCAGCTGCGCATCGACACCCTGCGCGCGCGCCTTTTCAACAAGCCGCCGACTGTCATCCAGCAGGATTTCCCTGTCTCCGACCTGCACGAATAATGGCGGCAGGCCGGCCAGCGTTGCGTAAAGCGGGGAGGCGATGGGATGGGTGACGGGCGTATCCTGCAGGTAATGTTTGACCGCCAGCAAGGCTGAATCCATGCGCAGCATCGGGTCGGCCTTGGCTTTGGTCAGCATCGACCAGCCGGTCAGCGCCAGATCGGTCCATGGTGACAGCAGTCCGGCAGCGGCGGGCATCTCCATGCCCTGCTCGCGCAGGGTGAGCAGCAGTGACAATGTAAGGCCGCCACCTGCGCTGTCGCCGGCGATCACGATGTCCTTGGCGGCGTAGCCTGCAGCGAGGAGCCAGCGATAGGCAGCTTCGGCATCTTCCACTGCCGCGGGGAACGGATGTTCCGGAGCCAGACGATAATCAGGCACCAGCGCCCGAAGGCCTGCGGCACGGCACAGGCGCGCAACCATGTAACGGTGGGTGAGAGGGCTGCAGACGATGTAGCCGCCGCCGTGCAGATAAAGCAGCACCTTGCCGGGCAATTCATTCGTACCCGGAACACCATCCTCGCGGCCGGAATGAGTGACATCCACCCATTCAGCGAGCACGCCATTGGCCGAGGCGGGGGTGACTTTGATCCAGTCGCGGGGCTTGTTGATGCGCGACGTCATGCGGTCCACCCGGGCCCGCACATTGGCGGGGGGGACCAGCGGGTCAAACCTGCGTTTCATGGTTGCCCGTAGAAACAGGTTCACGAGTTTGCTTTGCCAGCTGGCCATGAGGACCCCTATCTCGTCTGCCGCGGGCCGGGCGGCGTGTTTTTCAGGGCCGGACCGGTCGTGTTGCAAAACTGTTAGGGGGAAGTGTCGCTGCGGGGGGCGTGGGAGTCCAGTGTCATTGCTGCACTGCGACAAATATCACCTTGTACCGGCGTGTATATGGCGGGAATTCGCACATGCAAAAGGGCGCATCCCACGGTTTGGGATGCGCCCTGATGCGTCAAAGCTCAGCGAGCTGCAGTCAGGCGGCTTCGCTGGTGTTTTCGATGGCCTGACGGCTGCTGCCGGAGCCAGCTTTGATGGCGATGCTGCGCGGTTTCAGCGCTTCGGGAATTTCGCGGCGCGTATCCACATGAAGCAGGCCGTTTTCAAGCCGGGCACCGGTCACCTGTACGTGGTCGGCAAGCTGGAAGCGGCGCTCGAAACTGCGCGCGGCAATACCCTGATACAGGTAATTGCGGGTTTCATCGGTGTTTGTTTCCGTCTTTTTGCCGGAGATGGTGAGGGTCTGATCCTTCACCTCGATCTCAAGCTCGTCTTCGGAAAAGCCGGCCACGGCCATGGTGACGCGGTAATCGTTTTCGCCTACCTGCTCCACATTGTAGGGCGGATAGGTAGGCGCCTGCGCGTCGTTGCGGGTGGCGCTATCAAGCATCCCGGCGAGACGGTCAAAGCCAATGGCACTGCGGTAAAGCGGGGAAAAATCATATGCACGCATGAGACAAAACCTCTTGTTTGAGCGTTAAGTTTTTCAAGCTGCCTTGGCCGTTCACCTTGTCTGCCGCCCCGATGGGCACGGCGGTGAACGGTGACAGCAATGCGGACCCGAGAACCGGCGTCCACGTACATTATTTGGGGAGCAAAGGGGGAGGCTTCAAGGGGTCTGGGGTGCTGGATTTGTGCGGTTTTTTATCTGCGAACGGCTGAAAAGCAGCAATCCCACGGCAACCAGCACGGCCAGGCCGGCATTGGCTGCAAGCATTCCCAAGGGGGTCATGATGGCGGCACCCACCGCGCCAAGAACAAATCGTTGGGGCATATTTAGGGGGCCGGACAGAAAACCGTGCAGGGCTGCCGCCAGCGCTGTGAAGGCGGGCAGCGCCATCAAGGCGGTGATCCCTTGTTCCAGCGGAGTGCCAGTTATCAGCGGTTGATAGACGAACAAAAGCGGCACCAGATAGAGGCCCTTGGCGATTTTCCAGGCGGCAAAACCGGTCTCCATCGGTTTGGTGCCGGCGATTGTTGCCGCCGCGAACGCGCACAAGGCTACGGGTGGTGTGACGTTGGAATCCTGACTGAGCCAGAAGATGACCAGATGCGCCGCCAACAGCATCGAGGTGAGGAGGGCGGGGGCGATGAGGCCTTCGGCCAGCCCGGCGCGGATATCGCCGGGCAAGGCTGACAGGAGTGATTGCGCGTCTGCATTGCTCATGGCCGAGCCGAGGCTGCCTGCGACGTCGGGCGCGGCGAGCATTGCGTAGGCCGCAAGCGTCGGCGTTGTCGCGCCCTGCATCAGCGCGGTGACGAGCTGTGCATCCACCATCAGGCCGTAAATGGCAGGGGCTGACAGCGTGGCGAGCACGATGTAGCTGGCGGTGACCGGCAGGCCCATGCCGAGGATGAGGGAGGCCAGCGCCACGAAAACCAAAGTCAGCAACAGGCTGCCACCGGCCCAACTGGAGAGCATGAGGGAGAAGGTGTTGCCGATGCCCGTCATGCCGACCACGTTGACGATCAGCCCAACGCAGATAAGCAGCATGGCGGTGGGGGCCATGCCGCGCGCGCCGTCTGCGGCGGCACCCGCAATGTCCTTGAGGCGCATGGGAGACGCGGACAGCCATGAGGCGGCGACAGTTACTGCAATGGCGACGGCGCCGGCATAGACCGGCGTGAAGCCTGCGATGAGCATGGTGGCAAGGGCTGCGATGGGTAGCATGAAATGCCAGCCGGATCTGATGACCGGCCAGAGGGGTTCGCTGGTGGGGTCGGGTTTGAGGCCGAGGCGCGCTGCTTCAATGCGCACGAAAATGCCGACGGTGAAGAAATAGAGCAGCGCCGGCAGTACCGAAACCGCGACGATCTGCAGATAAGAGATTTGCGTGAAGGACGCCATGACGAAGGCGCCTGCCCCCATCACGGGGGGCATCAGCTGGCCGCCGGTGGAGGCTGCGGCCTCGACACCGCCTGCGAATTTTGCGGGGAAGCCTGCGCGTTTCATCAGCGGGATCGTGATGACGCCGGTCGAGACGGTGTTGGCGACGGCGGACCCGGTGATCGAGCCCATGAGGCCGGACCCTAGAATGGCGACAAGTCCCGGCCCACCGGTCATGCGGCCCGCAGCGGCGCGGGCAAGGGCGATGATGAAGTCGCCGGCGCCTGAGCGCACCAGAAAGGCGCCCAGCAGGATGAACATGAACACATAGGTCCATGAAATGCGCGCGATCGGGCCGAACATGCCGTCGGTACCAAAATAGCTTCTGAACAGCAGTGTTTCAGTTGAAAGACCGGCGAATGAAAACGTGCCGGGCACAAGCGGGCCCCACAGCACCACGTAAGTCAGTGCCAGCATGGTGAGGATGGGGACGACCCAGCCGGTGGTGCGGCGGGCAAGCTCAAGCACGATGACGATGGCGGCAATGGCTGCGACCCAGTCGGATGCGATGAATTCAACGCCGCGGGCATAAAGCGCGTCTTCTGCAAAATACAGATAGAGCGCTGCGGCCAGCGCACCCAAGGCGATGCCGCCATCGACCACTACGCGCACCAACAGTGTTTTGCTGGCCGGAAACAGCAGCACACAAAGGACGGCGAACAGGCCAAAGTGAAAGCCTGCCGCCTGAAGCTCCGGCAATGTTGCAAAAGCATTTGCCCACAGATGCGTGAGCGACACGAAGACCGCGAAGGCAAAGCCCAGCCGCCCAAGGTTTGCGGGCTGCGGCATGCCGGGTGCGGCGTCAGTTATTGCCAGGGGAGGTGACTGGTTGGTCACGCCCTTAGTCGGCTGAATTCAGGCGGGCGGGAATGGTCAGGCCTACTTCCTCATAATAGCGCTGCGCCCCGGGATGTAGCCGCATTGGCAGGCCACCAATGGCACTGTCGAGGGACATGTCCTTGGTGGCCGCGTGAATGCCTGCGAGGAAGGGCAGGTTTTCATACAGCGCCTTGGTAAGCGCATAGACGTCGTCGTCGCTGACATCCGCGTTGACGGCGAGGAAATTGGGTTGGGCTATTGTGTGTGCAGTCTCTGCCTGACCGGGATAGGTGTCGGCGGGAATGTCAAAGCGGCTCCACAGCTCTGCATCTTCGCCAAGGGCTGCATTGACGGTGGCAATCTGGTCATCGGCGAAACCGAGAATGACAAGGTCGCCATCGGCGGATGCAAAGGCACGGGTGACAGCGCTGACGGGCACACCGGCTGGCGTGTTCATGCCGGCCACCTTGCCGTCCTGCATGGCGTCGGCGCTGGGGCCGTAGCCAAGGCTCACAACATCAAAATCGGTACCCGGCTTAATACCGAGGCTTTCGAGAATATGCAGCGCCGAGCCTTCCGAACCGGAATTTCGCTTGCCCATGGAGAACGGGGCGTTGAGGGCTTTGAGGTCCATGATGGTGCCGGTTGTGGTCTTGTCTTTCACCAGCACGAAATGTTCGACATTGCGCCAGAGCATTGAAATGGAGCGCAGATTGTTTTGCGGGCCGTCGGCTTTGATCTGGCCGGTGCCGTTGGCGGCCCATGCCCCGTAAAGCCCCTGCAGAATGGCGAACTGGGCTTCGTTGTCGCGCAGTAGTTTCACATTTTCGCCGGACCCGGCTGAGCTGATGGCCGAGAGGGAAAACCCGTTGGCGGGTTCAAGCTTGATCTTGCTCAGCGTGGCGATGGCAACGCCGACGGGATAATAGGTGCCGCCTGTGGTGGCGGTGGCGAGAATGTATTGCCGGTTTTCGGCGCTTGCCGGGGCGCTCAGCACCAGGGCTGCGAGCATTGCCATTACGGGGGCAAGAAGGCGGTTGAAGAGTGAGCTGTGGCGCATGGGTTTCCATCCTCGGCATCGGGTCTTTGCAATTTTGCGGCGATGCTAGCACGCCAGAGCGGGACCGGGGACTGGCCAAGCGGCATGTCTTTGTATCGCGCCGTGCCGATGCGGGGGGTGCTGGTTTATTGACCACGTAACCCATTCATCTAGCTGAGTTTCTGGTCATCTTGGTGAGCAGATGGTTAACGCCATATGCAGGGTGGGTTCAGGCGGCATTGCGGAGACTGGCAGACGGGGACAGGCGTCCGGTGACGCGGCTGAGTTTTCAGCCGGGCGCACAGAAAATCCCATCCTCGAATGCAAGGAGTGCACCCATGAAGACAAGTTTTGCTTATGCCATCGCTGGCATTGCCGGGGCGCTGGCCCTTGGCATGGTGGCGACGGCGCCAGCGCAGGCGCGGCCTGCGGCGGCAAGCGGCGTCGTGAATGTTCAGGCGGACATTGTTCTGGCTGGTCAGCGGGGCCATAACGGCCAACGCAGCCAGCGTGGCCATCGAAGCCAGCGTGGCCAACACGGCAAGCCTTATTATGGCGGCTGGCGGCAGTCCAACTGGCATCAGCGCCGCTACAACCAGAACCGCAACTATCGCTATGGCCCGAATTACCGGCACGGCAATTACGGCAATGTCCGCCCGTTCGCGAACTTCATTCGCGCATTGGCTCATGCCGGCTATCGCAGCTTCCGTCGGCCGGTTTTCCACGGGCAGGGCCGCAACTGGACACCTCACTATTATGTGAGCGGGTATGATGGCTATGGCCGCGGTGTGAACCTGCGAGTGTGTGCCTATACCGGCACCGTGTTGGGCTGGCAGTACCACTAGCGGCTTTGCGACAGCCTTAGCTGCTCTCAAACGGCTTGAATGCGGGCGTTTCCGGGAAATCGGATGCGCCCGTTTTCTTTTTCATCGGTGCCGGCTCCCACCGCGCCCGGCGGGTGCATGGCTCGTTGCTGAGGCGCGCGGTCGAGTCAGGTTCATGTGGGTGACCCTCGTCTTAACAAGCTGCCCAGAAGCGGTTCAGAGCGGATTTGCAATTCTTGGTCTCACGCAACGGGGACATCTCGTCGTTGCCCATCAATTGGCCACCAGGTGGCTGCCCCTCAGGCCTGCACCCAACGCGGGCGACATATGAAAGACGGAGACTCACAATGAAAAAGCTTCTTGTTCTTGCTGCCCTTGGTGGCGCACTGGCCGCCGCAGCACCGGCTCAGGCCGGCAGCTTCTCGCTGTCCATCAGCAATGGCCAGGGTGGCGGCATTGTCTTCGCCAATGGCAAAGCCACGCACTACAACAACCAGACATCCGGCTGGCACCGCACGGCTGCTTATCAGCGGCCCGGCAACCAGAACAATCACGGCGTCCGCAAGGGCTTCACCTACATTCCGGGTACGGTGAAAGCGATTGAGCAGCGCAATGGCTCCAAGGTGACCGACATTGTGTTCCGCGACGGCGTCTATCATGTGCAGGGGTTTGGTCCCAAAGGCCGCTTCAATACAGCGAAGGCTGATCCTTACACCGGCAAGCTCTATAACGTGCGCGCCGCACGTCCGACGGATCGGACCCCCCGCAACGTAAAGGGTATCCGCAATATTCTTACTGGGTTGCGCGCGCACGGCTTCAGCAAGTTCGACCGGGTTGATCTCAAGGGCCAGGTCTACCAGGTCCGTGGCCTCAACAAGAACGGCAAAGCCAAGCTCATTACGGTCAACAGCCGCAACGGCCACATCCAGAATGTGACCAATGCCAAGCGTTACAACCTGGCTCAGAAGGCCGCCCCACAGCGCCGCGCGTTCAAGCAGTTCACCGGGGGCCTGAAAAAGGGCAAATACTCCAACTTCAAGAATGCCACCTATGTGGCAAGCAACAATGACTGGTCCGATCACTACCGGGTCCAGGCGCGCCACAACAAGCGTCCGGTCGACCTGCGGGTGTGCGCCTATACCGGCAAGGTGCTGGGTTACCGTTACCTCTAAGCGACCAATACGAAATGGAAACGCCCGGGTGGTTTGCCCGGGCGTTTTTCGTTGTGGGTTATGCCATTTTGCTTACGCCATCGGGCGCAGATAGGGGCCGCGCTGGTGGTCCAGCGTCGGCCATGTCCAGTCCAGCCACTCATTCAGCTTGGCGCGGGTCTCGCGCGGGTCGATGAGCTCATGCACGGAAAACCCTTCCGCACGGGGAAATGGCGACTGGTTGGCAGCGAGCATTTCTTCCAGCTCGCGGCGTTTGGTGTCGGGATCATCGGCGGCTGCAATCTCGCGGCCAAAGGCGATGGCGACGCCGCCTTCAACCGGTAGCGCGCCGGTCTCGGCACTGGGCCATGAAAATACATGTGCGCCGGGGGCGAAATGGGCGGCACCGGCAACGCCGAACACTTTGCGGACGATGACGCTGGCCCACGGCACGCGGCCATTCATCACGGCGGCGATGGCTTCGGCACCGGCGCGGATGGTGCCGGTTTTTTCTGAATCAGGCCCGATCATGAAACCGGGTTCATCCACCAGCGCTACCACCGGCAAGTTGAAGGTGTTGCAGAAATCAATGAAGCGGCGGGTCTTGCGTGCGGCATCTGCTGTCATGGCACCTGCATAATAGGTGCAGTCATTGCCGAGAATGCCAACTGGCCTGCCGCCGAGGCGGGCAAGGCCTGTGATGAGCGAGGGGCCGTAGCGGCGCGACATCTCAAACCATGTGCCTTCATCGACCACCGATTTGATGATCTTGCGCATAGCGTAAGTCTTGCGGCGTTCGCGCGGCACGATGCTGAGGAGTTTTTCGTCGGCGCGGTCGACCGGGTCGGTATTGGGGATGACGGGTGCGGTCTCCCACACGTTTTGCGGCAGGTAAGATAGAAACTGGGCAATCTGGTCGAGGGCTGCTTCTTCGGTTTCGGCCACGTTGTCGATGACGCCGGATTTGGCGTGCACGTCCGGGCCGCCCAGTTCTTCCTTGGTCATCTTGTGGCCGGTAGCGCGTTCCACAACGGCGGGGCCGGCAATCAGCACCTGCGCATTTTTGGCCATAACCGTGAAGTGTGATGAGACAAGGCGAGCAGCGGGCATGCCTGCGACTGGGCCGAGTGCTGCGCTGGCAACGGGAATTGTGCCGAGCGTTCTTGCCAATGAGACAAAGCGTGGTGTTGAGAAGACGGGGTCACCGACAGGGCGTGACTTTGCGCCACCGCCGCCGGAGCCCGCCACTGAGCCGCCACCGCCTTCGTGCAGGCGAATCAACGGCACTTTGTATTGCAGGGCGACATCCTCGGAGTACACGCTTTTGCGCAACCCGGCTGGATTAGGTGAGCCACCCTTGAGAGTAAAATCCTCACCGCCGATGATGACGCGGCGGCCATTTATTCTTGCAAAGCCGAGCACGAAATTGGCGGGCGTAAAGCCAGTTCGGGTGCCGTCGTCATCAAACTCCGGTGCGCCTGCACCTTCGCCCAGTTCCTGAAAGCTTTTTTCATCGCTGATATGGGCGATGCGCTCACGGATGGTGAGGCGACCTTTGGCGTGCTGCTTGGCAATGCCTTCATCGCCGCCCTGTGCCTTTGCTTCTGCGCGGCGCGCGGCAATCTCGTTTGCTTCTTTTTCCCAGCTCATGAATTCGCCTTTTAGGATTGGAAATTTAGTCTGTCCACAGTGCGCGGCCGCGGGCAAAGCGGGCGGTCATGTCTGCCTCCCGCTCCTTGCGCACGGCATCGCGGGCAGCGCCAGCGGGCGTCAGCGCTTCACGGACCCAGTCGAGCCGCAGCCGCCAGAACAGCCAGTGAAGCAGTTTTGTGTTCTCGATATAGCGTGGGTCGGTGATGTGGGCATCGGCCCAGACGTCCACCGCATCGCAGACAGCATAGGCAGCCCTGAGCGCTGTCATGCAGTCATTAGCGCACGGGCTGGTCTTATGGCGGTTGAGCGCCTCATAGAGGGCGAGCCGTGCGAAGTGAAAATCAAACCACAGGCAAGCGAGGGCGAACTCCGCCTGCAACCCGTCAACATGCTGAGTGTTCGTCGCATGGGTTGCAGCCTCGCCAAGTGCTTCAGCAGCCTGATCGAGTTTGCCGGTGATGACCGGTTTCAATGCCAGCCGCGCGGTGATGTCGGCGGGGGCCGCGTGCCATGGGTCGCCCATATCGGTGGGTGGATTGTCGAAAAAATCTGCGGCACCCGCAGCAGCACCGGGACGCGCCTCTGTGGGTTCAAAATCGAGCGCCATGCAAAAAGTGTCCGACAGGGCTTCGTAGTGGGCGGTTAAAGCGTCAGCTGCGTGTGCACCAGCAAGCGCTGTGGAAAAATCGTGGGTAATAGCGACCGGGTCCGCATTGGCGTCCCATGCAAGCCGGGCAAAGGCATAGGCGTTGAGTTGCGGCGCGTTCCACGGTCTGCCACCCACCATCAATGCTTGCAATGTGTGGATGTTGGCATCGGCATAGCCGATTGCGTCCTGCGCCATCAAAGCTGCAAGCGGTGGCAACGTGGATTTGAAGAGCACCGCATCGAGGTAATATTCAAAGACGCGGGCGGGCTTGGTGTCTGCATCGCTGAACAGCGCCAGATTGGCGGCCAGTTCACCTGGGTAGCGGGCGTTGACGCTGGAGCCTGCATCAAACGCACTTTGCGCGTAGCTGCGCATGCGCGGTGCCCATAGCAACGAGGTGTTGGCGCGCGGGCGGGCGGCTGTGGGTACCGGCTCGGTGTCGTGATAGGCGATATGGGCGATCTGCGCGTCGGGGCTGATCTGTTCGAGTTCCTCGGCCAGAATGTTGGTGGCGATCAGAGCCTGATCGGAGGCCGTCAGTGCGTCACATTCAGGGCTTTGTGACCAGCCGCCGCCGGGAATGTCATCGGGCCACAGATGATAGACATCGGCGCCGGGATTGGCCTGAAACCAGTCGCGGGCGTTTTTGCGGACAATCTCCATACCCTGATTGTTGAGCGGGTCGAGATTGTGGTCCGGGGTGCGCTTGCCGTCCTTCATGCGGAAGGCGTCGGGCATCTCGTTGAACAGGTCGCGGGGCAGCAGGCGGGAGAGGCCGTGGCCGCCCAGCTCGATTGTCATGCCATAGCAAGCGCAATGGTCGCGGACAGCACGGCTCAACGCATGCCACTGCGCAACCGGCACGGCACCCAGTGCCAGCCCTTCTTCAGCGGTGTGTACAAAGATGGTGTTGAGCCTGTTGCGGGCGGCCCAGCGAATCCAGTCTTTGTGCTCGGACAGGAATGCGTGATGGCCGAGAATCAGACAGCGGCCGTCAAATGTCGGGGCGTCGGCGCTGGCCTGCTTGACGGCGAAACGCGTGCCGGTGGGGATATGCGCATCCAGCGGCTTGTGGCCGGGCCAGGCGAAACCCAATTCGGTGAGGAATGAATAGACCGCATACAGCAGGCCGCGGGCGCTGTTGCCATTGAGGTGAACCGTTTGGCCGGAGATGTTCCAGCTATAGCCGTCCGACGGGGTTGTGCGGTGGCTCAGGATGAACCGCACTGGATCAGCGTCGGTTTCATCAGGTGCTGTTGCAGGGGCCAGAGCCTGAAGTGCCGCAGACAGGTCCTGCTTAGCAGTTTCAGCAACAATGGCTGCGCTGCCCGTTGCGGGCGCGGTGATATGCCAGCCTTGGGCAAGATCAATAGGGGAGGTGGTGGCCATTCACTCTCATCTTGGGTTTGCGGGGTGGGGCGCATGGGGTCTAATGACCTGCATGATGTCGGTTCCGCATGAAGAAGGTGCTCAACCTACCTCAATTTTTGCGGAACAATAATGTTCTGGACCATGTTGTGTAAAAGGATCGATTGAAAGTGACCCGCCCCGCCCGTCTTTTGGATATTCCTGAAAACTCTGTGCCCGAGGGGGGTGATGCTTTCTGGTTTGACGGGTTTGATGGTCAGAAGCTGCGTGGCGCCGTGTGGCCTGCGCCTGAAAAAGGCGCGCGCGGTACGGTGCTGCTGTTTGGTGGGCGCACGGAATTCATCGAGAAATATTTCGAGGTCATCACATTGCTGCGCGCGCGCGGCTTTGGGGTCATCACAATGGACTGGCGCGGGCAGGGGCTGTCGGTGCGCATGACGGGCAATCCGCTCAAGGGTCATATTGACGACTTTGCGCAGTTTGATCGCGACATGGCCCTGTTCATGAAGGAAGTGGCGGCGCGGCAATGCCCCGGCCCGCTGATCGGTCTGGCGCATTCCATGGGTGGCAATATTCTAATGCGCTGGCTTTATCTGGCAGACAGCGGTGCGGCACGGGCAGCCGGTTTGCCGAAGCTTGATGCGTTGGTGCTGAGTGCGCCAATGATGGCGCTGGCCTTGAGCCCTGCAGCGAAGGTCGCCATGCGCGTTTTGTGTTTCAGCGGTATGGCGCTTGGGCTGGGGAAAAAATATATCCCCGGCGGTGGCGACAAGGATGCGCTTGGTGCGCAAAAGTTCGAGGGGAATGCCGTGACCTCCGACCCTGACCGCTATGCGCGGCAGGATGCAATCGTGGCAGCGGAACCGGCGCTGAAACTTGCAGCTCCTACCCTTGGCTGGGGTGGGGCGGCGCTTGAAAGCATGGACTGGACGCAGTCGGACGCCTTTGTCGATCAACTCAAAACCCCGGTGCTGATTGCCGGGGCCAGCAAGGATGTGCTGGTGGATACGCCTTGCCTGGAAACCTACGCAAACCGGCTGCCGGGCGCGGAGTATCTTGATTGCTACGGCGCCAAACACGAGATCATGATGGAGCGTGACGTGTTGCAGAAAGTTTTCTGGGACAGGTTCGACAGTTTCGTCGCCGCGCGGGCCTAGGCAGCAGCGCGGAGGATCGCCACGGCTGCCTCGTGTACCCGGGCGTCACCGGCGGCGATCATCTTGCCGCCCGAGCGGGCGAATGCATCGCCACCGCGCAGCGGACGTCCCGCCCAATCGGTGACGATGCCGCCTGCGGCCTCGATCACCGGCACCAGGGGCAGGATGTCATAAGACTGGTTGAAGGCTTCCACCACCAGATCAAGCTGGCCGAGCGCGACCATGGCGTAGTTATAGCAGTCACCGCCATAGCGCAGCAGCTTGATGCTGTCGGCCAATCTTTGGAAGATGCCCGCTTCCGGGCTTTGGGCAAACATGCGTGGGTCTGTTGCGGCAAGCACGGCATCATCAAGGCTGGCGCAGGGGCGGCAGGACATGCGCGCGCTTCCGGCGCGGGTGATGCAGGTGGCACCCGACGGACCACCGACAAAACGCTCACCGGTATAGGGCTGGTCCATGACGCCGACCACCGGCACGCCGTCATCCATTGCACCGATGAGGGTGCCCCAGGTGGGCAGTCCGGTCATGAAGGCGCGGGTGCCGTCGATGGGGTCGATGATCCATGAGATCGGCGACGTGCCGTTGCTGACGCCGAATTCTTCGCCGGTGATGCTGTGGGTTGGAAAGCGGGCTTCTATGAGGTCGCGGATGGCGCGCTCGCCCGCGCGGTCGCCTTCCGTCACCGGGTCAAACTGGCCACGCGAGCGCTTATCGTCCACAGCAAGCTGGGTGCGGAAATGCGGCATGATGGCAGCGCCGGAGGCGTCTGCCAGTTCATGGATAAAGCTTTCCAGCGCTTTCGTGTCGTCGCTCATAGGCATTTGGTTAGCGGCCAATGGGCAGGACGGCAAGGGCGTAAGACTGATTAGCCGACCAATGCCGAACTGCGGTTTCGCTTGCGGTCGTTGGGGTCGAGGTAGCGTTTGCGCAGGCGGATGTTTTCCGGGGTGATCTCCACCAGTTCATCGTCGCCAATATAGGAAATTGCCTGCTCCAGCGCCATCGGCTGCACAGTTGTGAGCTTGACGGCTTCGTCGCGGGAGTTGGTCCGAATATTGGTGAGCTGCTTGCCTTTGAGCGGGTTTACTTCCAGATCATCGGGGCGTGAATTGGCGCCGATAATCATGCCGCGATAGACCTTGGTGCCGGGCGTAATGAACAGCGAGCCACGGTTTTCAAGGTTCCACAGGGCAAAGGCGACGGCTTCGCCGTCGCTATTGGCAATCAGCACACCGTGATGACGGCCGCCGATTTCGCCGGCGTAAGGCACCCAGCCATGGAAGATGCGCGACATGATGCCGGTCCCGCGGGTATCGGTCATGAATTCGCCCTGATAGCCGATCAGTGAGCGGGCGGGGGCAATGAAGGTCAGGCGGGTTTTGCCTGCGCCTGACGGCGCCATGCCGTTCAGTTCGGCCTTGCGCTGGGTCAGCTTATCGATGACGACGCCGGAATATTCCTCGTCTACGTCAATCTGAACTTCTTCCGCGGGCTCAACGGTCTTGCCGTTCTCGTCCTTTTTCATCAGCACGCGCGGGCGGGAGATCGACATCTCGAAGCCTTCGCGGCGCATGGTTTCGATGAGAATGCCGAGCTGCAATTCACCACGGCCCGCCACTTCATACGCGTCGCCTTCGGTGCCTTCAGAAACGCGGATGGCCACATTGCCTTCAGCTTCGCGCAGCAGCCGTTCGCGGATCACGCGGCTTTGCACCTTGGAGCCTTCGCGGCCGGCCAGCGGGCTGTCGTTCACGGTCATGGTGATGGCGAGGGTGGGCGGATCCACCGGCTGAGCGTCGATGGCCTCCATGATGGAGGGATCGCACAGCGTGTCCGATACGGTGGCGAGCTTGAGGCCGGCGATGGCGACAATGTCGCCAGCTCCGGCGCTTTCCACTGGCTCACGAAGCGGCCCACGGAAGGCCAGAACCTTGGTCACGCGGCCACGTTCGCGTTCCTTGCCGTCGCGGGTCAGCGCCTTGATCGTCATATTCGGGGTGACGGTGCCGGATTTGATGCGGCCTGACAGGATCCGGCCGAGGAAGGGATCGGACTCGATGCCGATGGCCAGCAATTCAAACGGTGCGTCTTCTTCGCCCAGGTCTTTGGGGGCGGGGACGTATTTGATGATGGCGTCCAGAAGGGCGTCCATGTTTTCGCCTTCAGTCACCTGCTCGTTGGAGGCCCAGCCTTCGCGGGCCGATGCATAGAGCACCGGGAAATCGAGCTGATCATCGTTGGCGCCCAGAGCGGCGAACAGGTCAAACACCGATTCATGCACGAAGTCCGCGCGGGCGTCCTTGCGGTCCATCTTGTTGATAACGACGATCGGGTTCAGGCCCAGCGCCAGCGCCTTCATGGTCACGAATTTGGTCTGGGGCATCGCGCCTTCGGCAGCGTCCACCAGCAGCAGCACGCCGTCCACCATGGAGAGGATGCGTTCGACTTCGCCGCCGAAATCCGCATGGCCCGGGGTGTCCACCAGGTTGATGCGCACACCCTTCCACTCAAAGCTTGCGACCTTGGCGGAAATGGTGATGCCGCGCTCGCGCTCGAGATCGCCGGAATCCATGGCGCGTTCTTCGCCCTGTTGGCCCTCTCGGTAGACACCGGAGGCCTGGAACAGCTTGTCCACCATGGTGGTCTTGCCGTGGTCAACGTGGGCGATGATCGCGATATTGCGGCGTTCTTGAGCGGGCATGGGGCGGGTATCCGTTTGAAATAGGAAGCTGGCGCAAGCAAGAAGGGCGCGGAATTGGGTTGTCCCCCATTTCCGCGCCCTTCTTATGAGGACGTTTGCTCGCGCCGGTATAGTGCGTGGCAGCCGCTATGTCGAGAAAATGTTGCGGCGCAATAGCTTAACGCTCTTACTCGGCGAGAATGCTTTCTGCCTGAAGCATCAGTTTGATGTCCTTGCCGATCATCGGGACGCCATATTCCATGCCCCAAACTGTGCGGTCGAGGGTGCCGGAAGCGGAGAAACCAGCCGTCATTTTTCCGGAAAACGGGTGTTTTCCAGCCTTGTTGAGGGTGACACCCAAGGTTACCGGGTGGGTCTGGCCCAGCAGTGTGAGGTCGCCGGTCACTTTGGCTGTTGTGTCGCCGGTTGGCTCAACCGATGTCGATGCGAAGGTCATTTCTGGGAATTCTTCGACTTTGAAGAAATCGTCGCCGCGCAGGTGCTCGTCACGGGCTTCCCAGCCTGAATCGACGCTGGCTGTCTGAATGGTGACATTGACGGCGCTGGCGGCGGGGTTTGCTGCATCAAGGGTAATGCTGCCTGCGACCTTGTCGAAATTGCCGATGGTTTCAGAGTAGCCAAGATGGCTGACCACGAACGTCGCATGCACGTGGCTTTCGTCGATCGTGTAAGTGCCGCTTTCCACGGCGGGGGCGTCTTCAGCCAAGGCTGGGCTTACGAAAACGGCCCAAGCGATGGCTGCGGCAGCGAGCAGGCCGGTAATAGCGAGAATCTTAGCCTTGTGGCTTTCGTCCTGACGGGCGGCCTTGGCGCGGGGGCGATTGGTCTGCATTGGCTACTCTCCTGCAATAATCACAAGTTTAATTGACGAAAGCGTAGCACGACCTGGTGTGGCTGCAATATCAACGGAATGTTACCGGCGCAGCAGACGGGGGGCGGCTTCGACCTTCAGGCCCGGGCCGGCGCTGGATGGCCACATTGGAGATGAACTGGTTGGTGCAGGCTTCCCAGGAATAGGTCAGTGCGAAGGCGCGGGCACGGTCGGGTGAGATTCTGACGGCAGTGCGAGCGGCGCTGGCGAGGTCCGCGCGCAGACAACCGACCGGGGCATCGCCGATCACGTCCTTTGGCCCCTGAACAGGGTAGGCGGCCACGGGCGTGCCGCAGGCCAGGGCCTCCAGCGTTACCAGGCCGAAAGTGTCCGTCTTGCTGGGGAAAACGAAGCAGTCGCTGGCGGCATAGTATTCGGCGAGTTCTTCGCCGAACTTCGGCCCGGCAAAATGTGTCGCAGGGTATTTGTTGCGCAGGCTGTCATGCTGCGGTCCGCTACCGACGACCAGCTTGGAGCCGGGCAGGTCGAGCTTGAGAAAGGCCTCGATGTTTTTCTCAACGGCGACGCGGCCCACATAAAGCCAGATGGGGCGCGGCAGGCTGAGAAAATTGCCGGCCTTCAGATCCGGGCGTGGGCGGAACTGGTCGATATCCACGCCGCGTGACCAGATGGCGGTGGACGGAAATTGGCGTTCCGTCATCTCTTCCTGCAGGGAGCGGGTGGCCACCATCATTGTGGTGGCGGGTCCGTGGAACCAGCGCAGGAACTTGTAGCCCCATGAGACTGGCGTGCCGAAGCGGGCATTGATGTATTCGGGAAAGCGGGTGTGGAACGAGGTCGAGAAGGGCAGGTTGTTGCGGACGCAGAAATTGCGCGCGGCCAGACCGAGCGGACCCTCCGTGGCGATATGGATGGCGCAGGGGGAGAATTCCTCAATGGTTTTACGCATCCAGCGCAACGGCCAAAGCGCGAGGCGGATCTCCGGATAGGTGGGCGCCGGGATTGTCCTGAAATTCTGCGGCGTCACATAACGCACCTCGTGGCCGATCTTGCGCAACTCGCTGCCAAGCTGCTGCAGCGTGCGGACAACACCATTTACCTGCGGCTCCCATGCGTCGGTGACAATCAGCACCCGCAAAGGCGCGCCCGGCTCGGCAATTTGCAGGCCGGGCTGTGCTGTCGTGGATGCAAGCTGTATGGCGTGCGCCGGCTGCATCTGGATTGGGGGCTGGAGCTGGGTCACGCGGCGTCGCTTGTCACTTTTGGCCGGTCTGGGGTCTGGCCGGCTAGCTGTGCGCTGATTGATGCAGGCAGGGAGCCGCAGATGACAGCTTCTTCGGGTTCATCGTTTCCGGTGTCGTCTGGTCTTTCCGCATCTGTGTCAGTGGGTGCTGCGAGCAGGTTTTTCGCGGGAACAATACCGAGCGCTTTTTCGTATTCGGCGCGTTCGGCGTCGATGTCGGCGGCAAAGCGGGTCCAGTGCAGGATGGTGAAGTTGCCCGTCTTGTCCTCTGCAAGCGCCGTGCAGCTCTCCACCCAGTCGCCGTCATTCATGTAGGTGATGCCATCCATCTCGCGCATTTCAGCGTGATGGATATGGCCGCAGACGACCCCGTCGACGCCACGGTCGCGGGCTTCGCGCGCCACGGCGTCTTCATAACTGGAAATGTATTCGACGGCGTTTTTGACCTTGTGCTTGAGGTAAGCAGACAAGGACCAATAGGAGAGGCCGAAGCGGCGGCGAATGGCGTGCAGGAGGGAAGAGCAGGTGAGCGCCATGTTGTAGGCCCTGTCGCCAACATGGGCGAGCCATTTGGCATAGCGGACAACGCCGTCGAACTGGTCGCCGTGCAGCACCAGATAGCGTTTGCCGTCGGCGGCTTCATGGATGTCCTCATTGACGACTTCGACACCGGCAAGCGTCACGCCCACATAATCGCGCAGGGCTTCGTCATGATTGCCCGGCACATAGATGACGCGGGTGCCCCTGCGTGCCTTGCGCAGGATTTCCTGAATGACGTGGTTGTGGGCGTCATTCCAGTACCAGGAACGCCTGATGCGCCAGCCATCGATGATGTCGCCGACAAGATACAGCGTCTCGGCTTCATTGTGGCGCAGGAAATCGGCGAGCAATTCCGCCTTGCAGCCGGGTGTGCCCAGATGAGTGTCGGAGATGAAGATCGTGCGGTGGCGCGCGGGCTCTCGCACAATGAGGTGCTTGCGTTTG
>Ga0307929_1000322_pt1 | contig 50583 bp, 46 predicted proteins | sample AceLakmetage1330_FD_203160 | JGI IMG/M metagenome (GOLD analysis project Ga0307929, IMG submission 203160) | Saline water microbial communities from Ace Lake, Antarctica - #1330 | ecosystem: Environmental > Aquatic > Non-marine Saline and Alkaline > Saline | place: Antarctica: Ace Lake... | reverse complement strand
TGGATAAGTTGAACAACAGGCCAAGAAAATGTCTTAACTTCAAAACGCCTTATGAAGCGTTTGAAAGCTTAACAGGCGTTAACGTCCAAAAAATAATGGGCTATGCACTTATCACTTGAATTCAGGTGATATGAAATTTTCTGGGACCGTGTTTTAATGAATGCTCATTCATTTTAGGGAAGCGAGAAGAATCAGGAAGCATTTCAAAGTCTGCATTCATGAAATAGGTTAAGCTTGCCAAGGCTTCCTGCTGAAATTTTTCTCAAAGCCTGTCAAAGACATTCTCGGTATGATTTAATACGTTTCCGGATCGTAATTTGTTAAGACAGTTAATTAAGATAAAACAACCAACTCATTTGAAATGGGTGGTATGGTAAATATGAAATATAAATTATCGTTTGGTGAAATCGAACAATTATCAAAAAATATTTTTGAAGTGACGATAAATGCAGGTGCTAACGTTGATGAAAAGTGTACCGAGGAAGCAGAAATATTTTGGCATGATTTGTGTGCCGAGGAAGCAGGAATACTTTGGGATGATTTAAGAACAGAGCCTTACAAAATCCTTGTTAACCTGAAATGGATGATATTGAAGCCATAAAAGCAATCAGGGAGAATAATCCCACTCTACCAATTTTATTGAATAGTGGATATTCTGAGGATGATCTTCCCTTTAAAAAAGGTGAAGACAACAAACTGGACGGTTTTCTAAGTAAGCCATTCCTCATATCTGATATGCGAAGTAGTCTTGAGAAGTTGTTGCCTTGATCTTGATTGAATCTGTAATCTGGTTTTGGAAACAAGTATCTTCAACGTGGCTATATTAACCGGTGTGTATTCTACTGAATTTAATAGATAGACTGTTCGCCTAAAGTTCCTACTTTTCAGTCAGTTAAGTCTCGTTCACTCTCTATTTTTCAAGAAGAATCTGGAAACATCTAAGCACCATCCTCTTTGCTTTCCGTTAATCTTGCCACTGACTCCTTTCTGGAATCTCCACATAGTAGACTTCTGCACATGTCCGACATTGTATCATTATGTTTTTGTGGGGAAATAGGTATATTTACCGATGTGGGAATATTTCCCATATGGTATGGAGAGTAATCATTAATAGAAAATGCCAAACCTGTTGAGAAGCAGGGACGGAAAACTACGGGTCTGTAAAGATAGCCGAGTTGCCTAATTGATAGGGTGACTCGGCTTTTTTTTGTTTATTGAACTCTAAATTAAGGAGGAAAGGATGAAGAAAAAACTATTTGTGGGATTAGTAGCTGGGATGACGGTGTTTGCAATGTCAGCAACTGCCTTTGCTCTGATGATCCAATCTGAGTCGATAATAACCAATCCGGCATCTACCGTGGACCTTTGGGCCTATTCGTATGATGATGTTGCTGCCTATATCACCAGCGGAACATCTGATTATGTCAAAGCCGGTGACCCTTATACTAATGCTATATTTCAAGGGTATGTAACTGGTGATTATGGTCCTGGGTCTGTTAACGGCCATGATAGCTGGGGCGATGCTGGAGCTGGTTCAGATTTCCAAAGTGTTCATGTCTTTGATACTTATATTACATCAGCAATTGACCAGACTGTCACTTTTATAAATGGTGGTGACGATGGACATTCTGTTTTTATTGACGATAATTTTTTGGGCGGTGCAGCATTCAATATTACCTCTACAACAACTTTTGATATGGTCGCGGGTACGGAATATAAATTATCCTACATTGGCGCCAACTACCATACATACTTTGGGTGGTGGTTTAACATGAGTGGCTCTGATACCGGTGGTGGCACATGGAGTGGAGCAGTTTCAGAAGCACATAATATTACAATGAACGCTATTGCTGGTGACCCTGTACCAGAACCAGCAACAATGCTCCTCTTCGGTACTGGTTTAGTCGGTCTTGCAGGTTCCAGGCTTCGTAAGAAGAAAAAGTAATTCACTCCTGAAAGCTTCTTCTTCAAAGGCAGAGTCATTGAATTGATTCTGCCTTTTCTGTTTCAACTCTCTGCGGCTTATGGCCAGTGCGAAGCTCTTCAGTTTCACAAAACACTTAATCATTATCTTACTACTGTCAGATTTGATACCTTTTTGCCGTTAAAATTATAAGATAAAATCTGAACAACTGCAATTTAAGGTGTTAACACTTTAAGGAAAAAAACGAGTCAGCCGGTCTCCTTTACCTCCATATCACGAAAATATCGGATATCAGTTTTTGTAATATGCTCGACTATCCAATTGCTGATAAAGGTGACAAGTTCTGACAACTCGAGCTTTCCTTCTTTGAAGTCTGCAGCAAACTGTTCTGTTTCACGAATAAACGTTTGATGAATTTTTTGATGTTCCGTGAAGTCCGGACGAGATCTGTAAAGCTTCTCTTCTTCCCGAAAATGTAATTCAACATAATCCTGCAGTCCTCCTAGCGCCTGTTCAATTGAAAGTCTGTTCTCACCGTTTCCCTGAAGTGACTTCAGTCCGTTACAGAGTTCAAAGAGGTAGCGATGTTGAAAGTCAATTAATTCGTTATGAACAGTGTATTCGGATTTCCAGCGAAGTCCTTCTGCCATGATTTTCTATCGGTAAAAGTTACGGTTTAACCGTGAAGTTTTCCTGGGTTCATAATGTTTTGCTGCATATCCTGAAGCTCATCGATTCCGGATATTATAATCTCAGGGTCAGCTTTCAGGTGCTTGGGGGAGAGCTTCCCTTCGTACTCCACATTGGAAAGAAGGTGCTTAATGCAGTTAATTCTGGCTTTTTTCTTCACATCGGAACGGATGATGGTCCAGGGGGAAAGTGTCCTGTTTGTCTCGGAAAGCATCTGAAACTTTCGTACAGAGTATAAATCCCAATATTTCTGGGCCAGATTGTCAACGGGAGAGAGTTTATACTGCTTCAATGGATCTGTCTTTCTGGCATCAAAACGTTCCTTCTGGACATCTTTTGAAACAGAAAAATAGAATTTAAAGAGTTTAATTCCGTCTTTAACGAGGAGTTCTTCAAGCATGGGAACGTCTTTTAGGAAACGTTTGTTCTGCTCATCTGTACAGAATTTCATTACTGGCTCAACCATGGCACGATTGTACCAGCTACGATCAAAAAGAACGATTTCACCTGCGGCAGGAAGATGTGGTGTGTAGCGCTGAAAATACCACTGTGTCATCTCGGTTTCGTTTGGCTTCGTTAAGGCAGTAACTCTGGTGTTTCTAGGATTAAGATTTGCGCTGATTCGTTTTATTGTTCCACCCTTTCCTGCGGCGTCACGACCTTCAAATATGGCAAGAATACGCTCACCACTAGCCTGCATATGCTTCTGCAACTTCATCAACTCTATCTGGAGTATTCTGAGTTCTTCTTCATACTCAAGGTGCCAGTCTTTTACGAATATTGCAGTCTTTCCTTTACCGTCTTTACGGTCTTTGTTCTTTAGAGCAGTTCCTTCAAGCAGTTTGAATTTTTTACAAGCGATAAGCTTTGCTTCTTCTTTTTTATTCTTCTTATTTTTGTCTGACATCTGTCTCTCCTTAAGCCAATGGGTTACCAAATTGTTTCTTCTGCTTTTTCATAATTTTCACTTCGCGGGATCCTGAAATAACGGTGTTCGGATCAATATCAAAATCAAGACTGCGGCTACGGCCACGATATTTGACTGAACTAAGGATTAATTTCATGGTTTCACGACGGGCAAGGTGCTTGTCGTCCGAGCGAATTATCGACCACTTCGACTGTTTGGTATGGGTTTTTTGAAGGAGGATTTTTTTCTTCTCGGTGAATTCATCCCAGAGCTCCTGCGCCTGGAGATCAACTTCACTGAGTTTCCATTGGCGTAGCGGGTCATTTTTCCTTCTTTCAAAACGTCTGGCCTGTTCCTCTTTACTCACTGAAAAATAAAGCTTGAGGAGAACAGTTCTTCCCGCATCGAGGATGAAGTTCTGTTCGTAGGATGTAACTTTTCTTAAGAATCGGCGATATTGCGCAGTTGTACAAAATCCCATGACTGGCTCAACCATGGCGCGGTTATACCAGCTTCTGTCGAACATAACGATTTCTCCTGCGTGGGGAAATCGTTCGATATAGCGCTTCATATGCAGTTCAGTTTTTTGGGTATCATTGGGCTTGCCAAGGGCTTCAATCCGATAGCGCTTTTCGTTCATATATCGTGCAACTCTACGAATCGTACCACCTTTTCCGGAGGCATCCCGTCCATCAAAGAGGATAATCATCTTTTTTCCGGTCCGTTCAAGGTGCGACTGCATCTTGATGAGCTCCGCCTGATATGGCTTCAGTTCTTCAGAATTGTAATATTTAAGCAGGGCGGATTCTACAATTTCTTCTTTATGGTTATCTTTTAAAATTGAGAGAATTTTCTGACTTTTTTCGCTCGGTGGTTGAGATTTAAAGTTCTTGTCGAGTTTATGAACAAGCTTGCGGATTGTCGCGGTACTTCCCTGATGTTCAATAGTTGAAGATTTCTTTTTTTTGGGAGGAGGCATTGGGCACGTCACGTATGAAAAGGTTAGTCTTAAATAGAATGGTATCAGCAACAAATTTGAACATCAACTATTAATTGAGTTTTCTTCCCGATTTATACATGTCCAGATAAATAGCAGGGAGGTTATAAAATTGTAAAGCCTGGGCCATTAGTTTGATAGGCCAACGGATTCTGTGAAAATCTATTTTAACCTCTTTGTTGTTGATGCAGAGAACAGCGCAGGATGCAGCTGGGTTAGAGTCAAACATTCGCCCAATACTTCCTGGATTAATAAAATGGGTACTGCTTGTTTGCTGGTGAAAGGGAGTGTGGGAGTGGCCACAAATGATAATGTCGCTGGAGTTCTGATTTGCCAGCTCTCTAAAACGTTCTTTTGGAGTGTCTGGAAAAAGGAATTCATTACGGTTTGCAGGACTTCCATGAAAGAGGCCTATTGATAAGCCACCAATATTTAGTTTTCCTGTTTTTTTAAGTGTCAGGAGATACTTTTTTGAACTGGCATCGAGATGTTTAGCTGTCCATTCATACATGATGCGTTTTTCTGGTTTACTGGGCTTTTTGAATGTCTTTCCCTGGAGGAGTTTTTTCACTTTTATGTCCGTGTTGCCCACAATGGAATGGACATTATGCGTCTGTAGCCAATAAAGCGTTTCATTGGGAAATGGTCCGTAAACCAGCGAATCACCACAGTTACAAATTGCATCGAAGTGACTTGTTACAAAGAAATCCATTACAGCTCGAAGTGCCGGGAAATTAGCGTGAATATCAGAAAGGAGAAGGATTTTCATCGTCACGGTTACAGAAGTGGTCCAATGATGAGGGAGGCATTTTCAAAAAATTTCTGCATTATGGAACGATTTTTAAAATCTTCAGGTTGAAGCTGTCTGGCCTGACTTTCGTAACAGGACTGAACGTCTCGTAGTTCTCTGGTGAACGATTGGTTGTATATGAAAAGTGTTGCCTCAAAGTTGAGCCAGAAGCTTCGCATATCGAGATTTACTGAGCCAAAAAGTGAAAAATTATCGTCAACAGTGATGGTTTTTGAATGGAGCAGACCACCCTGGAATAGGAGAACCGAGACGCCGTTTTTTGTCATATCTTCATACCGTGCCCAGCTCGCATAATGGACAAGTTTCGAGTCATTTTTTTCAGGAACGATGATGCGTACATCTACTCCACGTTGGGCTGCGGATTGTAAGGCGGTAAGTATGGATTCGTCAGGTACAAAATATGGGGTGGTGAGGGTAATATTTCTGCGGGAGGCATAGATGGTGGTGAGCAACAGGTTATGTATGGCATCGGGAGAAAATCCAGGACCCGACGGCACGAGTTGAATAGGAATGTCGCCCTTCATTGGCTGATGGATAATATCTGCCATATCCCTGACATATTTGATATCCTGATCAAGTGAACGGGAGCGCACCGCCTCACTGTCTGTTTCAAGAAACCAGTCACTGATAAATGTCCCGGCAAGTGCTTCAACAACAGGGCCCTGGATGCGAACCATAATATCGACCCACTGGCCTACCCCAGAATCTTGCTTGAAAAAATGAGGATCAACCATGTTCTGGCTTCCGGTATAAGCAATTTCTCCATCGATAACTACAATTTTACGATGATTCCTGATATCCACCCGAACAAAAAATGCCTTAATAAAACCAGCTGGGAGTTCTTCTTCGATTTTAACGCCAGCAGCCTCCAATTCCTTAAATTTATTACTGTTAAAGAATTTTTTTGAACCGATGGAATCAATAAGAATTCTACAGGTAACGCCACGTTTTGCTGCTCGTATAACTGCAGTAACAACATCGTCAGCGGTACCCCCCTCGGCCCATATATAAAACTGAAGATGGCAGGTCGAGCGGGCAGCATCAATATCTTTTATGATGGCTCGCATGATCTTTTCTGGTTCTTCAATCAGTTCGAGATGGTTTCCATCCATTGCTGGAATGCCTATTAACTTATTAGCTTGGTGATGGATGGGCTTGAGCTCGGAACTGAGTTGTTCCCAGTTGACCGGTGCTATGGTCGGAAGAGATTCCAGCCATTTTCGATAGTGATTAAGAGATTCCTGAGCACGTTTGGCTCTGGTTTCACCTATTCTGTTTTCTCCAAAAAAGAGATAAATGATTGAACCAGCAAAGGGCAGAAGCAGAATGACGACCAGCCACGCAAGGGTTACACCATATTGGCGTTTGCGCATGATGACTCTGACTGACAGGCCGAGTCGTAGGAGCAGGTCGGCTACCGGAATGAGTATGGTGAAAATGTGGACAGTCCAATGGAGATCGTCTGGGGCCATAATATCTGTTGTGGGAGAAAGTTTGTGTATAATGCGTTCGTTAAAGTTTCCTCTGTATAAATCTACTCTGCTCCTTTAAAAATGTAAAAGGACATATTTTTCTCTGGCATTATCATTATTGAGAATGGTAATGTGGCGAACTTAATCGAATCATATAAATGAGGAAAAGGTATAATGAAAATTAAGGGATTCTTAACGTCTGCTGTTGCTGCAGGAATTCGCTACAGTGATCGACTCGATCTGGGTCTTATCTATAGTAATGTTCCCGCTGTAACTGCTGGGGTCTTTACTCAAAATCAAGTAAAAGCAGCCCCTGTGGTTATCGATGTGAATCGTCTAAAGCAGGGTCGTGCACAAGCAATTCTTGTAAATAGCGGCTGTGCAAACGCCTGTACCGGAGAGAAGGGGATGGCAGCTGCCATGGCAACCAGCTCTCTGCTCTCTTCTTGCTTAAAAATTGACGATAATATGGTTCTGCTTTCATCCACTGGTGTTATAGGCGAGCAGTTGAATGTGAATGCCTTTCGAACCTCAATGGATAAACTTGTGCAAGGGCTCGGAGAAAATAACTTTGATGATGTGGCCAATGCTATAATGACCACTGATACTGTCCCTAAGGTTGTTACCCGAACCGCGACTATTGGGAAGCATAAAGTACAATTTATGGGCATGGCAAAGGGGGCTGGTATGATAATGCCCAATATGGCCACCATGCTCTCTTTTGTGATTACCGATGCTCAGATATGTTTTCCGGAACTGCAGGATTCATTAACTCAGGCAACAAACAGAACTTTCAATCGTATCACCGTAGATGGTGATACCAGTACCAATGATATGGTCCTGGTGATGGCAAATGGGACGGCTACAAATGCCTGGATTGATGAAGATAATCCGATTGACAAACAGGCCTTTCAGGATACTCTTGAAGAGGTTTTAAAAGAACTTGCTTTGCAGATAGTGAATGACGGTGAAGGTGCCAGCAAGTGTATAACGATTCGTGTTTGCGGGGCTCGTGGAGAATCCGACGCTGAACAGATTGCACGAACTGTTGCTAATTCTCCCCTGGTTAAAACAGCCTTTTTTGGAGAAGATGCCAACTGGGGACGGATTTTTGCAGCCATGGGACGATCCGGTGTGCGCTTTGATCCTGAGAAGGTTGATATTGCCTTTGGCGATATTGTAATTGTTCGAAACGGTCTGGCCGTGGGACCAGAAGCTGAAAAGGCTGCCACCAAATTATTGAAGGAAAAAAAGATAGCAGTCCGTATTGATTTAAAGGATGGGGTTGGTTGTGAAGAGATGTACACCTGCGACTTTTCACTTGATTATGTAAAAATTAATGCAGATTACAGGTCATAACCTATCCTTTGGAGCGCGATGTGAGAGACAGAGAGGCAGGTTGTGAATAGTATAGCCTTATATTCAAGCAAGGGCGGAGTTGGTAAAACTGCTGCCGCCGTCAATCTTTCCTATGCCAGTTCCTGTAGAGGAAAAAGGACATTGCTCTGTGATATGGATCCACAGGGAGCAGCCAGTTTTTATTACAAGGTCTCCATTAAGGGAGAATTTAATAAGAAACAGTTTCTAAAAGGAAAACTGAAGAAATTTATCTGTGCTACCGAATATCCAAATCTTGATATTTTACCCGCTCACTTTTCGTTTAGAAACCTTGATCTGGCACTCGATGGTGAGAAGAGAGAACAACTCAAGAAGATATTTGCAACCCTTGCTGATGAGTATGATGTCCTGATATTTGACTGTCCCCCCAATATGACACTTCTGTCTGAAAATATTATTATGGCTTCGGATCAAGTGGTGATGCCCGTCATTCCAACAACGCTTTCTATTCGGGCCCTTGCGCAACTTATGAAATTTTTTGATAAAATCGATGCAGAGCGAAAGCAACTTCGGGCATTTTTTTCTATGGTTGAACGTCGAAAAAATATGCATGCGGATACGGTAAGAAATTATAGAAAGAAAAAGGTTTTTTTCAGAACGCTTGTACCCTATCTTGCCGATGTTGAAAAAATGGGAATTACCCGTGCCCCCGTCGCCCTGTCAAAACCCGGTTCACCTGCTGCCATGGCCTATGGTAGGTTATGGATGGAAATCTGGAAACGGAGGGTTTGTGACTGATTTTTCCAGCAATTTACGATGAAGTCCTCTTCTCTTTCCCGGGCCATGAGCGGGCTTATCTTTCTTACCGGCCTGTTTTTTCTTAATTTTACTTCCAGGGTTATTTTTTCTCCGCTTCTGCCTCTTATTGAAGAGGAGATGAAGCTTGATCATGCTCAATCCGGATCATTCTTTCTTTGTATTTCTGTCGGGTACTTTCTTTCCATTCTTTCATCCGGGTATGTCTCTTCCAGAATTAGTCATAAACGGTGCATTGTCCTATCAAGCCTTGCTCTGGGCGGGGCCTTGTTTCTGCTTGGCAGCTGCTCAACTCTTTTCACCCTGCAGCTTGGACTTTTTGTTTTAGGGTTAGGAGCCGGTCTCTATTTTCCGTCAGGCCTTGCGACCATTTGTAGTCTGGTTCCATCGGCCTATCTAGCCAGGGGAATGGCAATCCATGAGCTTGCTCCTAATTTAGGATTTGTTGCAGCACCACTTATTAGTGATCTTTTTCTTCACTATGGCCAGTGGCGCTATGGTTTGGCATTTCTTGGCACTGTTATTATTGTGACCGGTATTCTGTATGGTCTGAGTTCTCACGGTAGCAGTGAAAAGGGAAGTGCTCCCGATATGAGTATTGCCATTACATTTTTCAGGATGCCTGTCTTCTGGGGGCTGGTTGCGCTGTTCTCACTTGCCATCTGTTCAACCCTTGGTGTCTATGCAATGGCACCTCTATTTCTGGTCAATGATCATGGTATGGATCCGGGGGAGGCCAACACGCTTCTTGTTTTGTCACGAATAGCATCAATTATAATGCCTCTTTTTGGAGGATGGCTTGCGGACAAAATCGGAAATGAACTTGTTATAACTCTGGTGTTATGTCTCAGCGGAATTCTTACAGCGTGTATGGGAGTGGCAGGAGATGGCTTTTGGTTGATTGTATTGGTAGTTGCACAACCCATTATCGCTGTTTGTTTTTTCCCTGCAGGATTTGCAGTATTAACAAAACTTGGTTCTGCTAAATATGGCAATATTTCAGTCTCCCTCTGTCTACCACTTGCATTTTTGATTGGAGGCGGATTAATGCCTGCACTTATAGGTTTTGTCGGCGACCTGTATTCAATCAGTATGGGAATTCTGGCGGTTGGGATTTTAATGTTTCTTGGAGGAGTGGTTTCACTATTTGTTACTTTGATCATTGGGAAAAAAATGATAGTCTAGCAAAATATTTTTTTATGAAAGAGAAAATTTCTCATTTGCTTGATGGTATGGAATGGAAGGGCGTCCGATTTGTATAAAGTGTTTCTATTATTTTGTGACCTATGAGCCTGCAAATCCTTTTGGATGCAGAGCGATGGGGTTTAAGTCTGCACAGAATCCTGCTTCTCTTGTCTTCTCTTCATCGGGAATCGAATGTCAGTTCTTTAAAAGTAAAAATCCTTCCGATCAGAAACCAACTGGTTCTGGGAGTTCAGGTGGTGGAATTGTTGCTTGAGTTAAGGAGTGTTGAGTATGAAGTTATCAGAATTTGGTGAACAGTTTACCAGTGGAGCAGGTATCCTCAGTCTTATGGAAGACCTTGGGAACGCACTTGCGACTGGTGGTGATGATATGATTATGATGGGAGGTGGCAATCCCGGCCACGTCCCCGGATTTCAGGAGGTTGTTCAGAAACGGCTACAGTATCTTGCAAATGATACTGCATCATTTCAAAAACTGATTGGTGTCTATGATCCGCCACAGGGAGAAAAGGATTTTGTTGATGTCCTGGCAGGCCTGTTGCGTCGTGAATACGGTTGGGACGTTGGTCCTGAAAATATTTCCCTAACCAACGGGAGTCAGGCCGGATTCTTTCTTCTTTTTAATATGTTCGGCGGTCACTATCCCGATGGGAGTTCCAAAAAAATTCGTCTCCCTTTAGCACCTGAATATATAGGATATGCTGATCTTGGGGCAAAGGATGATTTTTTTGTCTCCACCAGACCGCGTATTGAACTGCTTGAAGATAACTTATTCAAATATCACGTTGATTTTGACAATATGTGCATAGGGGAGGAAACCGGGGCTCTCTGTGTTTCCCGTCCGACTAATCCCACTGGAAATGTGCTCACCGACGATGAAATCGCAAAACTCGATATTCTTGCTCGTCAACATGATATTCCACTTATTCTGGATAACGCCTACGGTGTTCCTTTTCCGGGCATTATCTATACAGAGGCCAAACCCGTCTGGAATGAAAATATTATTGTCTGCCTTTCTCTGTCAAAACTAGGTCTCCCCGCTGCAAGGACAGGAATAATTGTTGCCCGGAAAGATGTGATTAAGGCCGTGTCCGGTATGAATGCAATAATGAACCTTGCCACCGGAAGTTTTGGTGCCATGCTGGCACATGAAATGGTTGAAAGTGGTGAAGTACTCAATTTAAGCCGAAATGTAATCCGGCCGTTTTATCAACAGAAAATGGAAAAAGCTGTGGAAAAATTCCACGACGCATTAAAGGGAACGCCCTACAAACTTCATAAACCGGAAGGGGCAATGTTTCTCTGGTTATGGTTTGAAAATCTTCCCATATCCAGCCATGAGTTATATCAGCGACTCAAGGCCAGGAATGTTCTAGTTGTTTCGGGGCATTTTTTCTTTCCTGGTCTGGAAGACGAGTGGCAGCATCAGAATGAGTGTCTCAGGGTTACCTATTCTCAAGATGAAGAGCAGGTTGCAAGAGGTATTATAATAATAGCAGAAGAAGTTAAGAAGGCGTATTCCTGATGGAGAAGAAACAACTGAACATTCCGAAATGGCAAACAATTACCCTTGTGTGCACCATCATGCTTTTAGGCGGTGTTACGGTTCACGGGAAGTGTTTACAGGGGGATTGTAAGAATGGTCAAGGAATCATCGCTCACGATGACGGCAGACGGTACAGCGGAGAATTTGAGCATGGTGCGATACATGGCAAAGGTGTGCTGAAATATCCCGATGGGCGCGTATATTCCGGTGAGTTTGAGAATGGCCGGTTTCATGGAACAGGCGTATTAACGAGCCCAGATGGCAGGAAATACGAAGGTGAGTTTCGCTCAAACGTCATCAATGGAGCAGGTGTTTTAAGCTTTAAAGACGGGACTCGATATAAGGGGGAGTTTCTTCTAGGAAAGTATCATGGGGAAGGTGCTCTAAGCTATCCCGATGGTCGACACTATCAGGGAGATTTTAGAAATGGACTGCTTGAAGGACAGGGTAAACTGACCTATCTGAATGGAACCTATTTTGAAGGTGACTTCCAGAATGGTCAGCCCAGTGGGAAAGGTATTAGAACCTATGCTGATGGGAGCATCTATACCGGAGACTATCACGGTAGAGAGCGTCGTGGCGAGGGCATATGGGAAGGTCCTGGGAAAAGCCGTTATGAAGGTGGTTTTGCCCGGGACAGTTATAATGGATATGGCATTCTGAATTATGCAGATGGAAGAAAATACAGTGGTCAGTTTATTGATAATTATCGACACGGTGAAGGCGATTTGGTCTACACCGATACAACGAGATATGTCGGACAGTTTAAACATGGAAAAAAACAGGGCCCAGGAATCCTTTTTTTCCCTGACTCCAGTCGATATGAAGGAGAGTTCAAGAACGGAAAACGCTCTGGTACTGGGAAATATTTTTACGCGGATGGTTCCTGGTATGAAGGGGAATTTCGCAATGGAAAGCCAGATGGTATGGGAACATTAACCTCCAAAGACCAGGTTGTTTTTAGAGGAGAGTTTGTCAATGGTCGTCCGGTTGAAGAGAAGCGGTCAGTAAAAGAAGCGGTTGCGCCAGTTGCAATAGCACGTTCCGAAACAGGAAATAAAACTTCAGTAACCAAGCCAGCAAGGGTTAAAAAACAACCCGCTCCCAGGTTGGAATCAGAACATCGGAGTTATGTGTATTATAATGGCCGTCTCTGCCATCTTGAGAATAGAGACCCCGTGGATGGGCATGTTGAGTATCTTTTTTCCGATGGTATGCTGTATCGCGGTGAGATGAGAAAGGGCTTGATGGATGGAAGCGGCGTTATCGAATACGCAAGCGGTGACGTGTATGATGGTGCTATCAGAAACGGAAAACTGCATGGGACGGGAGTGTATCGCTATAGCAACGGGCGACGCTATGAAGGCAGTTTTGTTCAGGGTGCAAAAGAGGGCACCGGGGTATTTACTTATCCAGATGGTTCCCGCTATGCTGGTGAATTAAAGAATGACCATTTTTCTGGAAAGGGAAGCTATTACTTTAGCGATTCAAGCCAGTACGAAGGTCAGTTCAAGAACGGCCGTTTTTCTGGAACCGGGAGGCTTACTTATGCTGACGGAAGTGTAATTAGCGGTGACTTCCAGGATGATATGCCCCATGGTGATGCTGTTCTTGTCTCCGCCGATGGTAGCAGGTATGAGGGGGAATTCCAAATGGGTCGCAGGAATGGGTATGGTGTATTGAAGACAAGTAAGGGCAAGGTATATGAAGGCCAGTTTAAAGATGATAAATTCCTACATCCCTGATAGGTGCATTCCATGGAAAAAGCAATGAGATGGAGTTATAAATCCGTACATTTCAGTTTGAAGAAAGAGGGGCTGCTCGGCTCCTCATTTCTGGATGAAAACGAGGTTGAAATCTCCCTGAATGAATATGGGCGTCTTGGATGGGAGCTTGTGTCTTTTATGGAAGTAAACGATGGCCTGATCGCCATCTTTAAACAGCCTTTTGCAAAGGGACTTGTAGTTTTGCATGAAGACGCGGATGAGGTTCAGTCTGTCGAAGTCCCTCAGGAACAAAAAGGAGCAGATGTCTTGCCTTCCCCCTCTCCAGAGGTTCCCGTTGCGGTGCCGGACCAGAGAAGTTCAGACGATGAAACCGATGTCGGTTCGATTCGAATATTTTAATCTGAACTCCAGGTATTGATTGTTTGAAAATATGCTAAAGAAATCCACTAAGTCAACATCTTGCACACCAGAAATCCTGTCATGGATGCGTGACATCAGACGGACTATTCACAGGAATGCTGAACTCTCTTTTCATGAATATAAAACCGCTGCGTATATAATCGCTAAATTAGCTGAAATTGGCATAGATTCTCCTCAAAGCGTAGCCGGTACCGGAGTGATTGCCGATATTGGCGACCCTGCGGCTTCTCTTATTGTTGGTCTGAGAGCTGATATGGACGCACTCCCTGTGGAAGAGCAGACAGGATTGTCATTTAGCTCAAAAAATAGTGGCGTTATGCATGCTTGTGGCCATGATGGCCATGTCGCAATGCTGCTTGGCGCCGCATCTATTCTTCAACAGATGAAGCTACCCGGAAGAGTTCGTCTTCTGTTCCAACCCGCTGAAGAAAAAGGGAATGGCGCGGTAACGATGATAGAAGCTGGAGCTATTACTGATCTGGCAGCAATTTTTGGCGGGCATATCGATACGCATTATGATACTGGGATTATTACGGTTGATGAAGGAATTATCTGCGCCTTTGCTGATCCATTTATAATAACCTTAAATGGAAGCAGTGGGCATGCTGCAAGACCGCACGAGGGGAAGGATGCCATTGTTGCTGCTGCCGGACTGATTACCTCTTTACAGTCACTTGTCTCAAGAGAAATCGATCCTAATCTGGCGACGGTATTAACCGTTGGGAAAATTCGTGCCGGAGAGATTCATAATGTTATTGCAGGGACTGCTGTTCTTGAGGGAACCATTCGCAGCACCCATAAAGATGCAAGGCAGTCTATTCTTTCTGGCTTAAAAAGAATGGTTAAAGCAAGTGCTGATTACTATGGTGTTCAAGTAGAGTTACAATTTCTGGAATCTCTTCCGGCAGTGATAAATGATTGTGCAGGAGCAAAGCTTGCAAAAGAGGCCGCGGTAAAAATTGTTTCGCAGGAAAATACTATATCGCAGGGGCCATCAAGTCTTGGCGGTGAAGATTTTGCTTTTTACCTTCAACACGTTCAAGGTTGTATGGTTCGCTTTGGTGCCAGAACTGTCCATGAAGTGGGACCTGCCCATAGTCCTCAATTTGATTTTGATGAGGCGGTATTCTCGGTAGGTGCTGCCTGGTATGCTGAAGTTGCACAAACGTATCTCCGTAGCAGGAGCAAATGATCGCAGGCGGCTAGCTCCAAAACAGATTGAAAGGCATACTATTATTTAAAAGTGAGGATTCTCAATGACCACAGGAGCTGAACTGACTCCAATGACATTTGTCTCCAGCCCATCCTATACTCTTGGAGTGGAGCTTGAATTTCAAACCCTCGACAATGAGAGCTTGAACCTTGCCCCTCTTGCTCCAATTCTTCTTGAAACTGCTCCTTCGATTCTCAAACCCCGTATAACGCACGAGTGGATACGCTCTATTCTGGAAATTCGCACCGGAATTTGTCATTCTCTTCGAGATGTGGAGAATGATCTGCTCGAGACCTGTTCAATGGCAGAAGAGCTTGCTGAAGATAATGATTGTCTGCTTTTTGCCGCGTCCCTTCACCCTTTTGCCCGATCAGGTGATCAACTGCTTACCAACAATGTCAGATATGAGCGCATCATGGAGGAGTTACAGATAGTGGGCAGACGTTTTATTTCCCAAGGCTTTCACGTTCATGTTGGCATGATTGATGGAGATACGGCAGTGAAGGTCTGTGACAGCATTCAGCCCTACCTACCACTGCTTTTAGCTCTTTCAGCATCATCACCTTTTTTTCAGGGGGAGGATACGGGCTTGATGTCCTACCGTACAAAACTGTTTGAGGCACTTCCGCTTGCCGGAATTTATGAACAGATTGGTGATTGGAAAACTTTTCTATCGGATACGGAACAACTGAAAAGTGCAGGGGTGATAGAGTCAATCAAGGATTTATGGTGGGATGCAAGGCCCCATCCGGGTTTTGGAACCCTTGAAATACGTGCCTGTGATTTACCAACTCAGTTTGGTGATATTCTTGGGCTTACGGCACTTATTCAATGTTTTGTAGCCACTCTTGCCGAATCCGACATGAAGATCAGCTCCTGCAATCAGCAATTTTTGAGGAGTAATAAATGGCAGGCCGTTCGGTATGGTCTGGACGGGAGCTTTTTTGATCCGCTCGGCTTTCTTGGCGGCGGCAAAATGAGCGTTCGTGAAGCGGTGCTCAGGCTGATAGAAAGAATGCAGCCAATGGTAAAACGTTTTCACTCTGAACGGTATATGGATATGTTGAATAGGATATTAGATCATGGGCCAGGTGCCGATTGTCAAAGAGATGCATACAGGGATACCGGTGATTTTAAGCAGGTCATACAACAATTACATGAGAAATTCTGGGCATGAGTAAATATAATAAATCAATCGTGGCATCGGGTCATTCGCTTGTAAGTGAAGCCGCAGCAATTGTTTTAAAAGAGGGGGGCAATGCTTTTGATGCTGTCGTTGCTGCGGGGTTTGCCTCATGTACCGTTGAGCCGGCTTTAAACAGTCTTGGTGGAGGCGGTCTCCTTCTTGGTCACTCCGTCGATAAGGGGCAAAACCTTTTTTTTGATTTCTTTGTCGATACTCCGGGCCTGGGATTGCAAAATCCCGTGGATAACCCTCATTTCTTTCCGGTGACCGTTCAATTTTCAGGAAGCCAGCAGGATTTTAATGTTGGCTTGGGGGCCGTTGCTGTCCCCGGCACTTTAAAAGGACTGCTTCATATTCATAAGCGCCTTGGGTATATGGAGTTGTCCGAGGTGCTAGCACCTGCAATTGAGTATGCAAAAAGCCACCTTCTGAACCAAAAGCAAGCCTATTTTCTCAAGCTTTTAGATCCTATTATGACGCTTTCTCCCAAAGGAAAGGAAATATACAGGTCAGGCGGAAAAAGTCTTATTGAAAATAATATGCTTATGAATCCAGAACTTGCTGCTTTTATAGAGACTGTTGCGCATGATGGAGGCAGGGATTTCTATAATGGAGATATAGCAAGAGCCATAGGAAAGGAGATGGCTGAACAGGACGGCTTGCTAACCTTTGATGATCTAAATGCATATGAGGTAAAGGAAAAAGATCCTCTTCGGGTTTCATTTCGTGATTATGAGTTGTTTACTTCCCCCGCCCCATCTATGGGGGGCGCACTTATTGGGCTTTCACTGTTTCTCAAATCTCAATATTCCAGAAACAATCCAGCCTATGAGTTTGGATCGGAAGATTACCTGATTCAAACCACAGGTCTTATGCAGGAGGTTGAAAAAATAAGGGAATCCGGATTTTCAGAAGCCAAAGATTTAGTAAACATTGTTAGTTCAGGTGTAGTTAACAAACATATTGATACTATCAGGATGTTTTCAAGAGGGACGACCCATATCTCCATTGCCGATAAAAAAGGGAATTGTGCTGCCATGACCTGTTCTAATGGGGAAGGGGCCGGTTATTTTGCTCCCGGTACCGGGGTGATGTTAAACAATATGATGGGGGAAGATGATTTGCATCCGGAAGGATTTCATTCCAGTCCATCCGGTCAAAGAGTAGGCTCGATGATGTCTCCATCACTGCTTGTAAAAGGTGATGAGGTGAAGCTGGTTATTGGAAGTGGCGGCTCAAAACGAATCAGAACCGCCGTGACCCAGGTACTTGGACAGGTTGTTGATTTTAAGAGGAATCTCCAGGAATCCGTTGATGCTCCCCGTTTACACTGGGACGGAGAGACCGTTCAGATGGAACCGGGTTTTGCTGCGGATTCCGTCGAGACGCTGAAAAAATATGCTAAGGTCAATCAATGGGAGTCTCAGGGGGTCTATTTCGGTGGAGTTCACGCCGTGATTCCCGGCAAGGAAGGGGCAGCTGACAAACGACGAGGTGGGAAGGTTATCGAGATTAGCTAAGCGCTCTTGTACCTGAGTATTAAATACTCACTCTATAGATAGGGTGGGTAAAAAGGATACAGGCGTGCTTGTGTTTGTTGATTACAGTTTTAAAGGCAATTGTGATAATGTTAATAAAACCAGTATGATGTCTGTTTTTGTGTGAAGCTGGCACGTATGTTGTAATAAGATATGGAAAATGAACTTCATTTTTTCTTCCCCTCCCTTGCCCCTCTGGTCTGTTCCAGAGGGGCTTTTTTTTTGAGTTTTTTAATGACGTCATTTTGTTTATGACTATTTAGGAAAGTGAAGAGCAAAAACGTGTGAAAAAAGTTCTTATTTGCTGTCCTAATCAAAAAGTAATCCTTAGCCTAAGAAGCAGATAACGCCCCAAAAGTTGATCATCTAGGCGGTGAATTATTTGATCTTCGCAGCTCCATGCATGCCAAGGCGGAAGAAGCAGGACTTAGTAGGTCTGTGGGCATGGAGAAGTGGTTGCAGTAAAAATGGTGGCAACAAAAATCATCAAGGTGGAAAGGGAATGCTGAACAATCAGAAACCCTGCAAAAAATAAGTTTGATTCAAGTCGCCTCAGTAATACACTTCCTTGGGAAAATTCTGCCAAAGAGAGTCTTACCATTCATTTCCAAAGTGCTGCTTAATAGCACTTCTGACCTGACTTGGATATTCTGCCGGAAGATACCAGGTTCCTTCAATGCCAGATGGGGTGAGACCACGAAACTTACTGGAATTGTCGCTACGTAGAAGAAAAATGACATCACTACTGGCCCAGGGGTGCCTGTGCCAGTAGTGGTGTCCTGTAATATTAAAGCCTCGTTCTTCACTGCCAAAGGAAAAGTCTACAATTTCAAAATTTCTTATTCCCGCGTCTAAAACAAATGCACTCTCTCCAAACTCAGCTTTTCTTGTCCCGATACGATCACCACCACGCATAAATAATTTCGAATATCTAAGTACATTGTCGGCGTCTGAGACGGTCACTACCACCTGCTGTGCCATATCACTTATGTCTGGTAATCTCTCTAAAAAGGTGTCGACAGAGACATCAGCAGCGGTAAAAAGGAGAGTACCAAGTTTAAAAGTTGTTTTGAGTTCCTCAGCAGAAAGAAGTGGATGGCTATGACGCAGCTCATATATAGCCTTTGAAAGAAGTTTTCCTCCGGCACTGTAACTTATAATGTTAATAGACTCTGTGATGGTATGTTTTGCCAGTATCTCTATTAAAGCATGAAGCGTGGACGAAGAATGCTGGGCACGTTCAACATCATTTCCTACAAGGTAATTCAAAATATTTTGCCGGGAGGGCCAGGTAAAAGCGATTGCGATAAAATCACGACCAGAAAAGTGGTCAATTTCAGCCGTCAAAGTGGCTGATTTTAAAAAGCTGCCTTTTGCACCATGGATGTAGATAACAATTTCTTTATCAATGGCGGCCTCAAGTTCCCTGTTTATTGCATCGGTGAACGGTTTGATCTCAGGGGGAATGGGAAAATTGTCCGGATTAAGTGTGTCAGTATCAATGACCGAAAGCTCATTTCCTGATGAGATCGAGATCTGGATCGGCTCCGGTATGTCTGCGTTGGTAGAGGCGTGGTAAAGATCATCCCAACTTGTTTGATTGTCTCCAAATTGAACCTGTAGTTTTCCTAGGTGCAACGTTGTACTCATTTCATTACCGTATGAAAATGTAGTAGAAGATATCTCAGGATTTCTGTTGGTTGCATAAAATATAGAAATGGATGTTGTTTTTTGAGCCAGACTGAGATGGGAAAAAGGATCAACTTCCTTATTATGGTAGGCAACCGGGGCTGGCATCATGGTAACTGATTGTTGTTCTGCACATCCGGTGATAAGAAATATACAAAGCAGAAGCACAGAAATGGAATGTTTAGGGTTCAAAAAATCTCCTCCGTGGTGCCATCTCTTTATGGGGTACTCAACATGTTGTGTTGTTGTGTCGAAAGACCTTGACGTAGTCACCCTGTTCAGATAGGATATTAGCATATTCAGGTGTCTCTAAAAAGACTGAAAAGGGAACTTTGTGAAAATCAAAGACGGGCCCGCCGCTGTAACCGGAATGATATCCGCATTATGCCACTGATTTGAAGTTTTCGTCGGGAAGGCGCAGGATGGGCAGTATCCGGAAGTCAGAAAACCTTCCTGAATAAATAGAGATGATCATTGTCGTGGAATATCGGTGATCAATTGATCTTGTGGATATAAAGGGAAATCCTCGGATATGAATGTAGCGTTCAGGCCGGGGATTTTTGTGTTCCCGGGCAACAAAAACAGGTAATGCCTGAGGAGAGACCTATTATGACCATACGTGAAAAGAGTTTGATTAAGATGTATTTGTACCGAATAACCGATTGGGATTCATTTCAGACTGTGATGCGAAAACTGTTGTAAAACACTCTAGTGCACTGAAGCAGAGAAGCTGGAAAAAAGTTCCGGCTCCTCTGTTTATCTCTTTATCCAAAGAAACTGCCAATCTGAAATACGGCAACCGAGGCCAAAAAAGCAAAAAAGGTATTGAAGGCCATGGAAAAAAATGCCCAATTCCATGACGCCTCTTTAGCTATGCAGACCACGGTTACGAAACAGGGTGCATAGAACATAATAAATATAAGGGCCGATACTGCAACTACACTGTTCCAGTTTGGATCTCTTACAAGTCGTTTGCCAAGTGAGTCTGTTTCATCGGTTTCAACCTCTCCCATCGAGTAGACAGTACCAAGTGTTGAAATAATCACTTCTTTGGCCGCAAATCCACCAAGTATTGCAATATTTGTTTTCCAGTCGAATCCAGCGTAACTCGAAACGGGTTCAAAAAAACTGCCGATTCTGCCAGCAATTGAGTTTTTCAGGGAGGCAGCCGATTCGTCCCAGTCGATTTGAAGAAGTTGCCCCTGGAGTGTGTTTGCATCTTCTGAGAGTGTAGCGGCAGCGGCTTGTATACTTCCAAGTTCCTGCTGTACTGCTAAAGAATAGCTTTCTGTTATCTGTTCTCGTGCATTTTGAAAGCTGTCTTGTTCAGATTCCGGAAGTCCTGGAAAGGTCATTAGGGCCCAGAGAAGAATGGATATTCCTAGAATTACCGTTCCCGCCTTTTTAATATATTGCCAAGTGCGTTCCCAGGTATGAATCAGTAAGCCCTGAAATGTTGGGAAACGATAGGGAGGGAGTTCCATTACAAAGGGGGTCGCCTCTCCTTTAAGCACCGTGGTACGTAGAAGTTTTGCAGCCAAAAGAGCAACAAGCCAGGCAAGCATAGTAAAAAGAAACATATACAATGCTTTATGATCTGAAAAGAAAGCACCGATTAACAGGACAAGAACGGGTACCTTCGCTCCGCAATTCATAAAAGGAACGGTGAGCAGGGTGGCCATTCTCTCTTTTGGCGAGCGCAGGGTTCTTGTGGCCATAACCCCTGGTACGGCGCAGCCACCGGCAATACCGCCGGAAATAATAAATGGCATAACACTTGATCCGTGGAGTCCGAAAAACCGGAAAACTCTGTCCATCATAAAAGCGACTCGTGCGAGATAACCGGAGTCTTCAAGCACTGCAATTCCAAAAAACATAAACATAATAAGAGGAACAAAACCGAGAACCCCACCAACGCCGTCGATGACCCCTGAAATGATCATGGATTTTAACATCCCATCCGGGAGAATCGAATCAACAACTCCTCCAAGCCAGCCAAAGAGTCCTCCCATTAAGGCAACCGGTATCTCACTCCAGGAAAATGTAAATTGATATAGGCCAAAGAGGATGGCTAACATAAAAATTGGCCCGACAAGACGATTTGTAAGCACTTTGTCTATTTTGTCAGAGGTGTACAATCGGTCTGTGTCAAACTTATGGGTCATTACTCCCTGTCTTAATATTGATTTAATAAAGCCATAGCGATGATCTGCAATGATCGCTTCCGGGTAGACATCCATGGTCTTTAGGAGATGATCGGATATAGTGGTTATAGATTGTTCAAGTTGTGTTGCGAGTTTTGGATTGGCTTCCTGGCCCTTTGTAAGCATCTGGTCATCATGTTCCAGATATTTAATAGCAGTAAAACGTGGCTGGTAGGAGTCGGTAAGAAAGGAAGATTCACTTATTGTATCGAGCAGTTCCATAAGTACTTCATCGATATCTTCGCCGTAGGAGATATCACGTGGCGTCCAGGTAATGTTTGCATTGGCAAGGCGAATCGCTTCACTGATAAGATTGTCAGTTCCTTCACCGGACCGCGCAATAATAGGTACAACAACAACACCAAGGAGGTCTGCAAGTCTGTTGATACGTATCTCGATTCCCCGATCTTTTGCCACATCCATCATGTTTAAGGCGATGATAATCGGGGCTCCCATTTCAAGAAACTGGGTGGTGAGATAGAGATTACGTTCCAGATTTGATGCGTCCACAATGTTGATAACAACGTCAGGTTTCTGGTTTGTCAGAAAGTCTCGAGTGACTATTTCTTCAACGGAATATGCTGTTAATGAATAGGTTCCTGGAAGGTCGGTAATGCTGATTTTACGGTCATCATGATCGAAGTAGCCTTCTTTATGATCTACGGTGATACCCGGATAGTTCCCAACATGCTGTCTTGCACCGGTGAGTTGATTGAAAAGAGTGGTTTTACCAGCATTGGGATTGCCGGCAAGGGCCATGGTTATAGGTTTGTGACTCATTTATGTTGACCGAAATGTATAAAGGTTATTCTGGTTTGTTATTGTCTCTGCTGTTGCAGTTACTGACACTGCAGCCACTGCAGCCGCAGCCGCAGGAAATATCTTGTTTTGGATCCATTGCCTGATGAATCATGTGATATACCTTCTTCCCGACAAAAAAGAGGGCAAGAGCAACAATGGTACCAACTATTACTGTCTGCCACATAGTAGAAACCTCGTAGTTAGGGGAGACTAATTCGCTAGCCCCAAAAAAAAGCAGTCCTTCAGAGGGCTGCTGTTTAAATCGACTGGACGATAATGTTATTGCTGGTTAACTGGTCGAGACTTAGGGTACCACCATGGATTTTCAACAAACACTGAGCTCCGCGTTGTGGGCAGATAAGCTCAGCTTCCTGTCCGGGGAGCACGCCAAGTGATGCCATTCTGGCACAAAGCTTCCTGTCGCCTTTTATCTTGCAGATTTTAATTTTGCCTGCCTGACAATTTTCAGAAAGAGGACCGTGGTGAGAATTGCACTGTTTACCCTGGCCACATTTCTGGACTTTCCTGGCAAAACAGCCGCATTTTTTGTTGAGTTCGTTCAGGGTCATTTAATTCTCCATTTAGCCATGTTAGGTACACCAAACATTATGCTCTGTCAACACTATTATCAAGGGAGTGGAGGTGGATTTTTAAAGAAAATGATAAGAAAAGAGAAATTATTGGCTTCTTGAATCGATCGTGAATAGTTATAGTAAGGAAAATAATAAAAACAGGTGTAAGAAAACTCTTTGAAATATGACAAGTAACCAATCCAGAAAAAAATTAAGTGAGGCAAAAAAGAGGGCAATTGTTTCCATAGCCTTAAATCTCTTTCTTGCTCTCAGCAAAGGTCTCGCCGGTGTTCTCTCTGGTTCCGCTGCACTCATTGGTGATGCGATTAATTCGGCAACGGACGTCTTTGCTTCCACGGCCGTTTTTGTAGGAATATGGGTGGCAGGCCGAGAGCACCCGTCATTTCCCTATGGTTTATATAAAGCTGAAACCGTGGCGGTACTCATCACATCCGTTGCAGTTATCCTTGCCGGGTATGAAATTGGACGTCAGGCACTGTTTGGGGTACCAAGTCTCCCGGATGTTGGAATTGCGCTGCCGGTTGCTGCGATCTCTTTTCTTATTGCTTTGGGCTTTGGTTTGATACAGCTGCGTGCCGGACGGCGGCTTAATTCCCCTGCACTGATAGCCGATGCAAGAGATTATCTTGCCGATTCACTCTCCACGGCTGTGGTTCTTCTCAGCTTAATAGCTGTTCCCTTTGGGATTAACGTTGATCGGCTTGCAGCAGGGATTGTGTCGATATTTGTTTTTTATGCTGGTGGCCATCTGTTCGTTGGGGCTTTGAAAGACTTGCTCGATGCCTCTATTGATCGGGAAACAGAAAGAGAGATTATTAAATTTGTAGAAGAGTACCCACGTATCAGTCGAGTAAAAAGGTGTTTTAGTAGGAAGGCTGGTGGACGATTTCTTGTTGATATGGATGTCGAGTTACGGACGCCATCACATAAAGTTGCCGATCTTGTGTCCGACCGTCTCGAGGAAGAGTTGCTGGTAGAATTTCCAGGCTTGGTGATGGCACGGATACGACCACATTTTGCAGTTGGTGAATTTAGTCGCAGGGTTATTCCGGTGCAAAGTCCCGATGGCGAGTTGAGTGTTCAGAACCTGGCCTCGGCGCCATGGTTTCTTGTCGAGACCATCAGTAATAAATCTAAAGATGTCAAAAAACGCCAATTTATAGAGAACCGCTACAAATCAGCAAAAAAGAAAAAAGGCTTGCTGGTGGGACGTTGGCTGTTAAAGCTAAAGCCGGATGAGGTGGTTGCAGAAGAGAGCGACAGTGTGGCACTTGTATTGCTGAAGGAAGCGGGCGTCGAAATTATTCAGCCCTCGTCGGTGATATTAACTACGATATGATCGGCCTCATCATTTCGAAGAGTGAGAGTGCCGCCCATAACCCGGAGTGCTACGGGGTCATATAATGGGGCACGTCCCTGAATAGTTATTTCAGTACCCGGCACAAGTCCCATCTCTCTGATTCTCCGCCCCAGTTCGCCTCCTACCTTCACGGATTTAATGGTCCCTGATTGGTTCTTTGCCATATTTCTAAGATTTATTTCAGACATTTTTATATGTGTTTTTATGCAGATGTATATCCGCGAGATGGTTTTAGGTGTCGCTAACTCTGTTAAAATAACTCTGCTTGAAAACTCTGTCAATAAAGATGTACCAGCAATAAACGAAAAAAGGGCTTAATCCGTTTGGATTAAGCCCTTTTTAAAGTTATGGTGACCCCACGGGGAATCGAACCCCGGTTTCCGGCGTGAGAGGCCAGCGTCCTAACCGCTAGACGATGGGGCCATAAGTGCGTGTCTTTTTTACCTGACCGAGAAGGGCTTGTCAAGGATTTGTTCAAGCTTTTCTTGAATTGTACTCTGAGAGGAGTACCTAGAAAGAATTAAAGTATTGGTCGGACTTTTTTGCCATAGGATTTGCAAATGCCCAATTTTTCAGAACTGTTTTGAAGAGCGTCTGCTTCATCAATGTTTTTAAGCAGCAAAGGGGGAGAATAGTGAAGCCCCAATGTATCACATAGACATCTTATGGTTAGAATTGATCCTTCAAATACTTTGTCACCTCCGGTTGCAGCGCAGGAGAGAAGATGTCCTGTGCAACCAGGCGCCCTGTTATTTTTTATGCCAAGGAGGTACTTCCTCGCCCATAATGCCTGGCATCGATCGATAAAGGATTTAATCTGAGCACTCAGCCCATAAAAATAAACTGGGCTGACAAAAAAGATACGATGGGCAGCGTCGATCTTTGTATAGAGATCGGTCATATCATCATTAAGAATGCATATGCCACTGTTGGAACATCCTCCACATGATAAGCAGGGTGAAATTTTGAGGCTGCAAGGATGGATATATTCCACACTGTTTTCTCTGTTTTTTAGTAGCGATGCCGCGACATTATTTGCCATGGTCTCAGAGTTGCCGTTTCGGCGAGGACTCCCAAGAACAAAAAGATTATTTATCATTTTTAGCTGGAGTTTTTTGTACAGGACAGCGCCCGAAGAGTTCACATTCTTTTTGTAACCAGATGGAAACGGAATCTGTGAGAAAGCGCTGAGCACATCGCCAGGCCCAATTTCCTTTACTAGTTCCTGGACTGTTCATCTTACAGTCATTGCCAAAGCCAAGGATATCCTGGAGTGGGAAGATGGCATAGCGGCTGATCGATGAGAGCGCAAGGTGAATAAGATCCCTATGGATAACTGAGTCATCATTTTCACGATTACAGAAACGCAGCAGTTCTTGACGTCTTGATGCTGAGAGTTGCCGGCTGAGATACCAACCAACGGTCGTGTCATTATCGTGTGTCCCCGTATAGATCACGCTGTTTTGAGTCTCAAAATTATAGGGAAGGAAGCTGTTTTTCCTGTCACCGTCAAAGGCGAATTGCAATATCTTCATACCAGGGAAATTTAGGGCATCACGCAGCTCAATGACTTCAGGGGTGATTTCCCCTAAATCTTCAGCGATAATGTTGAGCGGGCCTAATGTTCTATAAATCTCTTCAAATAGGTGAATACCTGGGCCTTTGACCCATTTTCCCTTTATTGCAGTTTTTTCGGATGCAGGAATAGACCAATAAGACTCAAAACCACGAAAATGATCAACTCGAGCAATGTCCACCAGTTGAAAAATTGATCGGAACCGTTCGGTCCACCAGGAGTATAATTGTTTGTTCACCAGTTTGTCTGAGCTGTTCCACCTGTAAAGCGGATTTCCCCATCTTTGTCCAGTTTTTGAGAAGTAGTCGGGTGGGACTCCTGCAACTGTTTCTGGCGCGTGGGTTTTATCGTTTAGTGCAAAAATTGACTGGTTTGCCCATACGTCAACGCTGTCCCAGCCAACATAAATTGGAATATCCCCCACAAGCTGAATATCCATGGCTGCAGCCTTAGATTTGAGCTTCTGCCACTGGGTGAAAAACACATATTGTTCAAAGGCGTAATAATTGATGAGATCGCTATGTTTTTGTACCATCTCCAGTATGGTCTTTTTGTCACGGGTAGCAAGTTTTGGCGGCCAGTCGAACCATCCTTTTTGATGAAAAACTTCCTTCATACTCATAAAAAGAGAGTAATCGGCCAACCAGGAGGTACTCTGCTTGAATGTGTGGAAATCGGAATTGTTTTTGCTGGTGTCAAATTTTTTAAATGCAAGATGGAGGCGACTGCTTTTAAAGTTTGCCACATCTTCAAAAGCAACTTGGTATTCTGAGAAGTCAGTATGATCCAACTCTTTTGTCTCGAGTAAGCCATCGTTATGAAGCAATTCGAGTGAAATAAGAAGGGGGGATCCGGCAAAGGCCGAAGTGCTCATATAGGGGGAATTGTCAAAAACCGGATTTGTTGGTCCCGTTGGCAAAAATTGCCAGAGAGTCTGGCCACTCTTTTGAAGAAAGGCGAGGAAATTGTGGGCAGATGGGCCAATATCTCCAATTCCGTAGGGTGAAGGAAGGGATGATATGTGAGCGAGAATACCGCTTGCGCGTTTATGTTGGTCAGTTGTCATGGTAGTATGTTGTTGGCTGGTTTATTAAAGAGGACAATGATATTCTAACATCAACACTATTGCTTAGCAAATACGTTGATGAGAGTAATTGCTGGATGAAAATATTTCGCAGCTAAAAAATGATATTTGATTGCTTTTTGCTGGTTCGTGTTGTAGTGTTTGATGTTGAGAAAGGGTTCTGTTGGGCAGCATTTGGCTGCCATTTTTTATTTTATACGCTTGAACATTTCCTTTTTTTTTCTACATTGATGATAATTTATTGTGTCTAGAACATAGTTTTTGTTCTTTAGCACTTTCAAAGATATTTATAGTTAGTTAAAGGAGCGACCTCCCATTGCAGGCCGAACTTAAAGAAGATCTCCTCAAGGCAGGAAAAGAGGAAGGGTGCATTAGTTTTACGGAACTGAACAAACTCCTTCCTGAAGAGATTAAAGATCCCGCCGCTATTGAGAAAGTATTTAATTTCCTTGGTGCTCACAGTATTGAAATTGTGACCCAGGATGGAAAAGATGGTGAGAAACGGACACTTTCTGGTGAAGTCTGGAAAAAGCCCGATGATTCCGGTGGGGGTGATCTTGAAGAAGATAGCACCACAAACTTGCAGGAAGATGAAGCTCACGACGGCGAAGAGACAACCACCACGTACTTACGGGAGATGGGAAAATTTGACCTTCTGACCCCGGAAGAAGAAGCTAAGTATTCAAAGACCATCAGACAGGGATTTGATTCGATTATCGAAGCGATTCGACTCGATCAATCCGGTTTTAAGGATCTTGAACTTCTTCGTACTCGTATTGCTCTCTGGGAAAAGAGAGATCCCACGCTCAAACCTAAAAAGCAACAGCTTAACTTTATGCGTTACAGCGTGGTCAGTGCTGCTAAAAAGCATTCTGAATGCCGTGAACTTATAGAGTTACAGACAAAGCTTGAGGCGTATTCACGGTCTATTGAAGTTGCAAAAGATTGTATGATACGTGCGAATCTTCGTCTCGTTGTTTCAATTGCAAAACGGTATATGCATCAGGGACTCACTCTTGCTGATCTCATTCAGGAAGGGAATCTTGGTCTAATGCGTGCCGTCTTTCGTTTTGACTATACCAAAGGAAACAAGTTCTCCACCTATGCTTCCTGGTGGATTCGTCAGGCTATCACAAGAGCCATTCTTGATAAAACCAGAACGATTCGTTTGCCTGTTCATTTTCTTGAACTCAGGAGTCAATTTTTTAAAGCCTTTTATGCACTTTATAAAGAGCTTGGAAGAGAACCAACTCCGCTTGAGATTTCGAAGAATACCGATCTTCCCATGGATAAGATTCTCGCCATCCTTGAAGCTTCAAGAGAACCCATTTCTCTTGAAACTCCCGTTGGTGACGATGACTCTACCCTCGGTGATTTTCTTGAAAATCAGGAATCACAATCGCCCTATGAGGCTGTTCAAAATAGAGAGCTTTCCGGTAGAGTGGAGGAGATACTTTCCACTTTGAGTGAGCGAGAAGAAAAAATTATCAGACTTCGTTTTGGGATTGGTGAAAAGGCTGAGTATACACTCGAAGAAATAGGGAAACGTTTTAATGTTTCCCGCGAGCGAATTCGACAGATTGAGAAGAAGGCCTTGAACAGACTTCGGCATTCTAGTCGTCGAGACAAATTAAAGTTCTTTTTAGATTAATTAATTATATTTTGCAGGATATTGGCCGGGAAAACTTCCCGGCCTTTTTTTATGACTATGGAAAATTTTATTAAAAATGCAGGTTTTGGAGACATTCTTGAGAAAGTAGAAGCTGGCGAGCGACTCTCATGTGATGATGGTATACGTCTATATAATTCTAATGATATTCTGTCGCTTGGCTATATGGCGAATCTTGTTCGAAATAGAATAAACGGCGATAATACTTATTTTATCTATAACCAACATATCAATTATTCAAATATATGTACCAATCTCTGTAAATTTTGTGCCTTTGGAAAAGATAAGGAGCATGAGCAAGCGTATGAAATGGATCTTGAGACGGTAAAGCAGAAAGTTCGTGACCGTCTCGATGAACCAATCACTGAAATTCATATGGTTGGCGGTATCCATCCCGATCTTCCTTTTTCCTACTATACTGATTTGCTGAAAGGTATTAAAGAAGTTCGGCCAGAAGTTCATATTCAGGCCTTTACCTGCGTTGAGATTGCACATCTTGCAGGACTTGCTGATAAACCAGTTGGAGAAACTCTTGAGTTATTAAAAGAAGCTGGTCTTGGCTCTATTCCTGGTGGTGGAGCGGAAGTATTTGCTCCACGGATACGTGAACTCACCTGTGAGAGAAAGCTTCCAGGAAAGGATTGGATTGAGGTTGCAAAGGTTGCTCACAAACATAACCTGCATACCAATGCCACCATGTTGTATGGCCATATTGAAACAATGGCCGAGCGTGTCGAGCACCTCGATGCTCTTCGACTGGCTCAGGATGAAACAAACGGGTTCCTTGCCTTTATCCCTCTTGCCTTTCATCCAAAAAATACAGAAATGTCTCATATTTCACGGACAACAGGAATTGATGATCTGAAAAATATCGCCGTTGCCAGACTTATGCTAGATAACTTTCCGCACATCAAAGCCTACTGGGTAATGATTGGTCCTAAAGTCGCTCAGATAGCTCTCTCGTTTGGTGCAGATGATATGGATGGAACCGTTAAAGAAGAAGTTATTACCCATATGGCAGGAGCCGAGACAGAGCAGGCGATTGGATCAACCACCCTTGTGAAGTTGATCAAAGAAGCCGGTCGTACAGCCATTGAACGGGATACACTGTATAAAACTATTCAGATTCACGAATAATTCATATCAGGTGATATCCATGCAAAAAAGTACATTTAATACTATTAGTGATACCGTTTTATCCGGCGGCAGAATTAGCGATGATGAGTTTTTACAGCTCAACGATAGGGCCGATATGTATCAGCTCGGTTTTCTTGCAAATGCTATCAGAGAAAAGCGTCATCCCGAGAAAAATGTTACCTATGTCATAGATCGTAATATAAATTATACGGATATTTGCGTATCTGCTTGTAAATTTTGTGCTTTTTTCAAGGCTCCCGAAGACAAGGACGGTTATCTGCTCACTAAGGATGAGCTTGCTCTTAAAATTCAGGAAACGCAAGACCTTGGAGGAACTCAGATTCTCCTTCAGGGCGGGTTACACCCGGATCTTCAGATAGAATACTATGAGGATATGCTTCGTTTTATGAAGGCAACCGGTATTCATGTTCATGGTTTTTCTCCCCCTGAAATACATCACTTTGCCAAAGTTTCAAATCTCTCTGTCAGCACAGTTATCTCCCGTCTTATGGCGGCTGGTCTTGATTCCATTCCAGGTGGTGGTGCTGAGATCCTCTCCGATCGGGTGCGTGACTTTACAGCTCCTCTAAAGGGGACTGCGGATCATTGGATAGAAGTTATGGAGGAGGCCCATAAGCAGGGACTTCGTACTACTGCTACCATGATGTTTGGCCATGTTGAGACCGCTGAGGAGCGCCTGGAACATCTGCGTCGCCTCCGTGACTTACAGGACCGAACAGGAGGTTTCACAGCCTTTATCCCTTGGCCCTTTCAGCCAGACCATACCGCTCTTGCGGAGCTGGCTCCCATAGAAAAAACTAGCGGATATGGATACTTAAGAATGCTTGCGCTGTCTCGAATTTATCTTGATAATTTTGATAATGTTCAGGCGTCATGGGTCACTCAGGGTCCCAAAATCGCCCAAATCTCACTCTATTTTGGAGCCAACGATTTTGGTTCCACAATGATTGAAGAAAACGTTGTTGCTGCAGCTGGCATCAGTTTTCGATTATCCGAAGATGAGATAAAACGTCTGGTTGTTGATGCAGGTTTTACCCCCAGACAGCGTTTGATGGATTACACTCTCGTTGCCTGAGTACTTATCGTGTCTCCTCCTGTAGTAAAACAAAACGTTCAAATATTCAGGGCGCCCTGGGTAGTTCCGGTTACCTCTGCTGTCATCCCCGATGGTGCAGTTGTGCTTGGCCGTGATTCAATTGTCGCGGTTGGTTCCTATCGAGATATTTCAATCCGTTTTCCAACTCTTCCCGTCACGAAATGTTCAGGAGCTATACTTCCAGCTCTTGTGAATGCACATATTCATCTGGATCTTTCTGCCTATGGCACAGTCCATCAGGAATCTTCTGAAAGTACAATGTGTGATTGGATATCCTCTCTAATTAAAATACGTATGGCCTCGGATCTTCCCATGGAAGTTATTCGCGCTGCTGCAGAAAAGGAAGCTCTGAAACAGGTTGGCTCTGGCGTTGGCTTGATGCTTGATATTGGAAATTGTGATTTTGGAAAACTCGATTCCTGTTCTGCTGAAATCATCTCTCTTCTAGAGGTTATTGGACCATCAGCTTCTGCAACTGAAACAGTGATTGCAAATATTGGAGAACTTGACGATGATCGGAAGGTAACAGGTCATGCCCCTTATTCTGCGACTCCTGAGTTACTCAGGTATCTCAAAACGCGAAGCAAACAACAGCAATCTATTTTTTCACTCCATTTGTCCGAAAACCTAGATGAATCTCTTTTGCTAAATGATGGGACCGGATGTTTTGCAACATTTCTAAAAAATCGCGGCGCCGATGATAATACTTTTCCTATTCCAGGAATTGACACGAGAGGTGTGGTCGGATATTTACAGCAAAATGGAATTCTCGATAACGCTACTCTCTGCGTACACTGTGTCCACATGAGTGATAAGGAAATTCAAATTCTCGCAGATTCTGAGGCTCATATTTGCCTTTGTCCAACAAGTAATGACTTTCTTTCAGTTGGTCGTGCACCGCTTGGTCAATTTCTTGCTCTTCAGATGTTACCAGCATTGGGAACTGATTCAATCGCTTCAAATCCAACGATGGATATGTGGGCTGAAATGGCACTTCTAAAAAAACTAAATCCAACGGTTTTAGTAGATAGCATATTTTCCATGGCAACATATGGTGGGGCGATTGCACTCAATCGGGATAACATGTACGGCTCCCTTGAGAAGGGAAAAACCAGCTCTATCCTTAACGTATCGGGGGATCAACTCGATAGGGTTGCAACTGCCTCGGAACTCCTTGAACAACTGATTACCGGGGGGCATCCCGATTCAGTAATGTGGCTGCGTTCCGATGATACGCCTTTAAATGGAAAGTGCGAAAGAGAAGAACTATGAGTAGAGTCCGCATTGGAATGGTGAATTTTATTAATACCGCTCCGATTTATGAAACCTGGAAAACTCGCAACCACCCTGAAGACTGGACCGTGGTAGAGGCACCACCCTCCACTCTGAATAAAATGCTGGCTGCCGGTGAGCTTGATCTGGGATTTGTCTCTTCCTATGAGTATGGGGTCCGTCCTGAACAGTATAATATACTTGCCGATCTATCCATTAGTGCAAATGGTTCCGTAGGCTCAGTATTTCTTTTTTCACGTGTTCAGCCCAAATTACTTGGTAGTCATACCGTATTGCTCAGTGGACAGTCCGAAACATCGATCAGTCTTGTAAAGGTGATCCTTGAGGAATTCTTTCATGTGCACCCCACTTATGAAGTTGGTGATGTAAATGGACAGAAGGCTGTCCAAGCTGGAGGCATTCTTGCCATTGGCGATGAGGCTCTGCGTTTAGCAGCCAGTGACGAATTTCCCTATAAACTTGATCTCGCAGAAGTATGGTGCCAATATACGAATTTGCCTTTTGTGTTTGCTGTTTGTGCAGCTCGCAAAGAGTTTTGCTGTAAACATCCTGATGTCGTAGCGGCAATTCACCAAGAATTCTTATACTGTAGAGGAGAGGGGAGGGCTCAGCTTGAATCCATTTGTGAAAATGTTGCGCCACGTATTCCCATGCATCCCGATGAGTGCTATGTGTATCTTCGTGCCATTGAGTATGATCTTGGAAAAAATAAACGGCTTGCCCTTGAGAAGTTTTTTACCTATTTAATTGATAGAAAAGAGGCATCCCCTCTTTCTGTTCCACTTACTATCTTCCCTAATTAGAGTAATACAATGCAAAAAATTCTAGTAGCAGTTACTGGTGCTTCGGCCATGCTCTATCTGCAATCTTTTCTGGAACTACTTGAGCAGGAAGATGTGCTAGTCCATGGAATATGCTCAGAATCCGGTAGAAAAGTGCTTTCAATTGAGCATGATTCTATCCCAGACAATCTTCCAAGCGTGACTCATTGGTTTGATTGTAATGATTTTGCAGCAGCACCGGCGTCGGGGTCAGCAGGATATGATGCTATGGTGGTTATACCATGTTCCATGGGAACTCTAGCAGCAATTGCAGCTGGGATAACCAGTAATCTCATTCATCGCGCCGCGGATGTTATGCTGAAAGAAAATAAAAAGCTTATTCTTGTTGCCAGAGAAACGCCATTAAACAGGACCCATTTAAAAAACATGCTGGCAGCACAGGAAGCAGGAGCGGTCATTTGTCCCCCTCATCCCGGTTTTTATTTAAAACCTAAAACTCTGCAAGAAGCTGCGCTTACTTTTTCATGGCGACTTGGCGATCAGCTCGGTCTTCTTATGAAAGATAGAAAACGCTGGGGAGAATCCAGATAATGTTTCAGAAATTTTCTGTTCTCCTTGAGATGATCAAGTTTAAACTCACCATCTTTGCCATGCCTTTTGCCTTTATGGGGGCATTTCTTGCTGACCGGGGCTTCCCCGATGCGCTCACTTTTTTATGGGTTGTTCTGGCAATGGTGGGGGCGAGAACCTGTGCCATGGGCTTCAATCGTATTGTTGATGCGAGATTTGATGGAGCGAATCCAAGAACTGCTGATCGTGCTATTCCATCCGGTGCAGTTAGTGGTGTAGAGGCTTGGAGTATGGTGATTATTGCAGGCGTACTGTTTTTCTTTGCTGCCTGGTCCCTCAATCCCCTTACGCTAAAGCTTGCTCCGCTTGCTCTTGGTCTGACCCTTTTTTATTCGCTTACAAAACGATTTACGTCCTTTTGCCATTTAGTATTAGGTGTGGCTCTTGCGTTTTCTCCACTCGGTGGCTGGGTAGCTGTGCAGGGCTCATTAGCAGGTTATCCATGGGCCCTCTCTTTAGGAGTTGTCTTCTGGGTGGCAGGTTTTGATACTATCTATGCCTGCCTTGATGCTGATTTTGACAAAACGTCCGGTCTTTACTCTCTACCAGCAAAGCTTGGATCGCGTAATGCCTTTCGTCTGGCAGTTTTCTTTCACATTCTGGCTTTTGGCCTGTTTGCATTTACTGGCATTCAGGCTAAGCTTAATCTATTCTATTTTCTCGGAGTGCTTCTCGCTGCAGGTGTAATTTTTTATCAGCATAAACTTGTCAATCCAAATGATCTGTCGAAGATAAAGGGCACTTTTTTCTCCATGAATGGGATTGTCAGTATGATTCTTTTTGTAGCAACATGGCTCTCTCTACTGATTGAAAAATAATGATCAGATATTGCCTGTTTCTCCTTTTACTCCTGAATAGTTCTCCCATTTTTTGTACGAAAAGTATGGCTGTTTCCTTCCCTGAAGGTGAAATTTCCCAGCATATAGCAACTACTATGTATATGGGGGGGGAACAGCTTAGCTATAAAATTTCCTGGTCCGGTGGCATAAAAATTGGTGAGCTGCGAATGGAAGTTGTGAGGATTGAAGAAACTGGAAATCTGTTTGAATTGCGTGCACATGTAAAAGATTCAGGTTTATTTCATTTCTTCTATCCGGTGGATGATAATTTTATTACTCAGGTCCTGGGAGTAAGACGATTACCACTAAGCTATAAAGTGATTCAGAAAGAAGGGAACGATTATAATGCCAGGAGACATACGCAGTATAATCAAAAAACCGGCGAAATTCGGTATCAGAAAAATGATAATCCACCCGTTGACTCTACAGTAACAGGAGTCGTTCATAATGAGTTTTCATCATTCTTTTTCACCCGTATGATGAATCTTGAGAAGGACAATCCTGTGATTGTGCCAACATTTGCCGATGGAAAACGCCACGAAGTTGTGGTACACACGGGCGATGAAGAGCGAATTAGAAAGACTATACTGGGTGATGTGAATGTTCTCCCTGTTACTCCAATAATGAAATTTAAGGGACTCTACGATAAAGATGGGGACACTGTCATCTGGCTGACTAATGATGAATGTCGCATTCCTGTTCGTATTAATTCTAAAATTCTTATTGGATCGCTTACCGCAGAGCTTGTCTCTTACACAAATCCACATTGCGGCGATCAAAGGAAGTATCATAAACGTATACCAGAGAACCTGAGTCAGCGACAAAAACTTGAATTGGGCGACTGAATTTCCAATCCTCTCTTTTCTTATATTGATTATATCCAGAAAGTGTTTATATTTTGCCTCGCAAAGAGCTAAGCAGGAATTTAAATTAAATTGTAACTATCCGGAGAGGGCGACTAATTACCCTTAACTCTGAACTGTAACTGTTTAGCAGTGCTTCAAATTCGTTTATATTTGGCTCCGCAGCATACTAATGCTATTGGAGGAGGCTAAAATGGACGTAGTTGGAATGCTGCTGAAGAGTTACGATAAATTCTAAATTAATTGATACATTAGGAGAATAGCATGAAACTTATTCTTTTGGGCGCCCCCGGCGCTGGCAAAGGTACCGTAGCAAAATTACTTACAGAAATTGATGGTTCTGTCCAGATTTCCACAGGAGATATCCTTCGTGGTGCTGTTACAGCCGGAAGCGAACTTGGTAAAGAAGCAGAAGGCTTTATGAAACGTGGTGATCTTGTACCAGATTCTTTGATTATGGGAATTATGGAGAGCCGTCTCCAGGAGCCCGATTGTGCAAAAGGATTTCTTCTCGATGGCTTCCCACGCACCATTCCACAGGCAGAAGAGCTTACCGCACTTCTTAAAAAGCTTGATATTGAGCTTGATATGGCAGTTGAGATTGATGTCCCTAAGGATATTATTCTTGATAGACTCTGTACCCGTCGTACCTGTGAAAATCCTGAGTGTCAGGCAATTTACAACGTAAAATCCAATCCGCCAAAGGTTGAGGGGATTTGTGATAAATGTGGTGCCAAAGCTATTCAACGTGAAGATGAGACCGAAGAGGCTATCAGCCATCGTCTTGCGACCTACAATGAAAAAACCTCTCCTCTTATCGGTTTTTACAAAGATGCTGGACTGCTTTTGAGCGTTCCTGCCACCTCAAGTGATGCTGTTATTGCAGCGGTGAAGGGCAAACTCAGCCTGTAAAAATAACTGCTGTCTGTTTTATTTATGGGGGAGAAGAGAACCAATGGTTTTCCTCCCCCTTCTTTATTTGGAGTGTATAAATGAGTGAGTCAGTATTAGAAACGAATTATGAAGGTCTTGATCTTGTACATCGTGGAAAAGTCCGTGATATGTACGCCATTCCAGGGCATGATGATAAATTGCTGATGGTGGCCACTGACCGTATCTCAGCGTTTGATGTGGTGATTGATGCAATTCCTGGAAAGGGCAAGGTGTTAACTCAGCTTTCTCTCTTCTGGTTTGATCTCCTTGGCGACGTTGTTGATAACCATCTTATTACAGCCGATGTGAATGAATATCCTGCAGCATGCAAACCCTATGCAGCAGAGCTTGATGGACGCTCAATGCTGGTTCATAAGACAAAGCCTCTAAGTGTTGAGTGTATTGTTCGCGGCTATATATCCGGCTCTTTCTGGAAAGCGTATCAAAAAGACACCACGGTCTGTGGCTTTGAATTTCCGAATGATCTTCAGGAATCCGACAAGCTCCCCGAGGTGATTTTCACCCCATCAACAAAGGCGGATCTTGGTGATCACGATGAGAATATATCAGTAGATACCATGATAGACTTGCTGGGTCAGGAGCAGACACAGAAAATTTCAGATATAAGTGTTGAACTGTATAGCAGGGCTGCTGATTTTGCCAGATCCAAAGGTATTATCATTGCTGACACTAAATTTGAACTGGGACTGCTTGGTGAGGAGAATAAACTTATTCTTATAGATGAAGTTCTCACTCCTGATTCGTCACGTTTCTGGCCACTTGATCAATATACCCCTGGGAAAGGACAGCCAAGCTTTGACAAACAGTTTCTACGCGATTACCTGTCAACACTTGATTGGGATAAGAACCCTCCTGCCCCCCAAGTACCACAGGATATTATTGATAAAACAAAAGCGCGCTACGAAGAAGCCTTAGACAAAATCATCAAGGGCTAAATGTATCTTTTGGCTGGTGTTCCCCCCGGGGAGTACCAGCCAGATCTTTTGAGACGTGTCTTATTTATTCCCGTCGTTTTGCCAATCTTTCTATAATACTCAAGAGCTTTTTAAATGGGATCGGCTTGGTCAGGTAATCGTTCATCCCCGCTTCTTTACATTTTTTCTCAAAGTCCGTTGTTGCCTGAGCCGTTAATGCAACGATGGGAATTTGATCCTGCTCAGTATCTTTTTCTTTCTTCCGGATACATTTTGTTGCCTCGATGCCATTCATTACAGGCATGCGTATATCCATAAGAATGATATCCGCAACCTCCATTTCCATACTATCGAGTAGCTCCTGTCCATTGGCACAGACGGTAACGATGCAGCCATGTTCTTCGAGGTATGCGGAGATAATACGCTGATTAATGAACTCATCTTCGGCAAGAAAAACCCTGGTTCCAGACAGCTTTTTAACTCGAGTTTCTTTTTTGCTATGTCTCTGTATTTCTGTTCTCTTATGGACGTCTACAGAACAGAAGATTGTGAAACAGAAGGTGGAGCCATTTTTGTCACTTGCACCAAGCCAGAGCGTTCCTTTCATATGCTGAACAAATTCGGCACTAATGGTAAGGCCCAGACCCGTTCCTTCGATGACGTTGTCTTTTTCAACGTCACCCCGATCAAATGCATTAAAGATTGTCAGGCCAGCTGATTCGGAAATACCACATCCTCGATCTTTAATACTGAAGAGAAGTTCTATCTCCGACTCGGACGGTTGTGATTGACGATCAATCCTCAACTCAACAAGTCCCTTGTCACTGAATTTGATACTGTTATTAATCAAATTGATAAGAATTTGTCGTATACGGCCACTGTCACCTATAAGGTCATCCGGGATATTAGCAGCAAGGGTGCTCTTAATCTGTATATTACGTTCTTCTATTTGAACTTGCATCATTAGAATGACTTCAGAAATCAGATTCGAAAGAGAAAAAGGCGAATGGTGAAGTTGGATTTTTCCAGATTCTAATTGTGAGAGATCAAGGATAGAGTTTACGACTGTATGAAGGCGCTGCCCTGAGAGCGAGGTTAACGATAGGAGTTGTTTCTGTTCCGTATTCAGTGGATCCTTGGCGATCATTTCAAGTAAGCCAAGCATCCCATTGAGCGGTGTGCGAATTTCATGACTCATATTGGCAAGAAAAATGGACTTTGCCTGAGTTGTTTTTTCTGCTTCTATTTTTGCATCGATAGCAAGTTTTTCACCTTCCCTCCTTTTTTCCACCTCTTTCTCAAGAGCAATGTTTGTTTGCTGAAGTTGCAGATTAATGGTTTGCATCGCATTGGAAACATCATGAAACTCTACATCGGTGGAAGGTGAAATTTTAAAGTTTTTACCTTGCAACATAGTAGTCGAATCATTGGCCAGAAGTTGAAGAGGTTCGATGATTTTTTTATTGGTTGTCCAGCCAATGAGAGCAGAGAGAAGAAGAAGGAGCAGGATTAATAAAACTAGTAATATAAAAGTATTTCCATTGGGAACCCATGATTTGTCAGCTGGAATATATGCTGCAACGGTGAATGTCTGACCATAAAAAAGAATGTCCGATGAGATGGAAATGACATGCTGATGATTAAGATGGATGTTTCCATTCCACTGTTGCTTGACCGGATAAGTAGATGTTAACAGTTCGGGAACAGTAGTACTGTTGTGGGCGAGAATCATCCCCTCATCGTTTGTGATGAGCGCAGTAATATCTGGAGGAAAGACTGTTTCTGCAATGATTTTCTGAAATGAATCAAATGGAATAATAGCTGAAATGACACCAATAACATATGAATCTTCAAGGAACTTTACTGGTTGAGCAATAACAAGATAAGGGACATTTTCTTCTGTTCTAAATTGTGTCACATAGGGGGTTCCTGTATAGTATGGCACATCAAAGAGCAGTGGGTCTTGGGTGAAACAGGAATCAATGGGGGTGTTTTTATCGCTGGAAATAGAACTTCTGACCACCCCGTTAATATCGTAAAAAACAATGGAAGAAAAAGAAGAATTATTGTTTTTTAAAATATTGAGGAGATTATATCTCTGGTAATCTTTTTGGGCCATTCTTTCCACCTGTTGACTGGCTGTCTCAAGGTCGTGAAGAGTGGTCTGTAAAAAAAGAGTTATCTGGTTATTTAGGTTTTTAACTGTAGTATTTAACTGCTGGTGAACATGAGTGTTTCGTGCTTGATGACTCTGGCTGAGAAAAAACGCACCTATAAGCAGTGCCTGGATGAGCGCAACAGCTACAAAAATAGAGAGTATGCGGGTACGTATCGTTGTGCGCATTAATCGAAAATAGAGAAGTGAGTTTTGATTGGAATGTTAAAACCTTGGAAACACGGTTATTATACAGAACGGACAAGTAATGTCTATTAAAACAATAGAGGAAGGAAGTGAAAAAGATGTGATTGAAGGACAGTGTGTGGACATGACAGCAGGAAGTACATGGCTGAAAATCGAGAATTTTAAATTTTTTTGTGTTGAAAAGGCTGATATATGGAAGCAAAGATATAAAGCTTTTTAAACAAAATATTCAATGCCGGTTAGTTATTTGAATTTCACATAGAGTGTTGCACCTCGTACATAGCGGGAGAAGCAGCACTATTTTATTATTTTTCGTTTGATTACTCTTCCTGACCAAACTCATGCTTAATCTCAATCATTTTTTTTCTCTGTTCAAAATAAAGATCTACAATTCGTGGATCAAAGTGACTGCCTCGTTCCTTGATAAGAATTTTTTCCGTCTCTGCCAGAGAAAAAGCCTTCTTATACACACGACGACTGGTCAGGGCATCGTAGGCATCGGCCAGTGCAACTAATCGTGCTTCAAGAGGAATATTTTCCCCGGAAAGACCGCTTATATACCCAGACCCATCCCATTTTTCATGGTGATAGAGGGCTATATTTTGAGCCATACCGTCAATTTCACTATTTTCAAGCATTGTGGCACCAATCAATACATGCTTTTTCATCTCTTCAAACTCTTCCGATGTGTATTTCCCAGGTTTTTTCAAAATGGCATCTGAGATACCTACCTTACCAACATCATGAAGAGAAGCATAAAGCCGGATACGTTTGACAAACTCCTGTTCACAGCCATACGCCCCAGCGAGTAAAGTCGAAAATTCACTGACTCTTTTAATATGGTTTCCGGTATCGTCATCATTTGCTAGATTGGCATTCTCTAAAACAGAAACCAAACCAATAGTTAGGTTTTCTATTTTAGCAGTTTTTTTTCGGACCAGTTCAGACAGATGAATCTCACGATCAGCCAGCAACTGATTTTTTTCCTGTAACTCATCCTGTAAGGACTTGAGGTGCAGGTGTGCTTCTACTCTGGCTAATAAGTCGTCTTTATTAAACGGTTTTGTTACATAATCAACTCCACCATGTTCAAAAGCTTTAAGCTTACTTTGTTGATCTGTTCTGGCGGTAATAAAAATAATCGGCACTTCACTGGTCCGCGGCATTTGCCTTAGTCTGGTTGCCACTTCAAAACCATCCATATGCGGCATCATAATATCCAGCAGAATCAGGTCCGGTGGTTCTTCCCCAACAATATTGAGAATGGCCGGTCCACTTGAGGCTGTCATGATTTTATAATCAGTATGTGTTTTGAGGATATTGGCTAGCATTCTGCGGTTTTCCTCTATATCATCTACTATTAAAATTTCCTGCAAGACTCTACTCTTCATAATATCTCCTCCAATTGGATAATAAGAGAATTCAAAGCTTGATCATCAAAGTTATTAGCTGCCTGATATAATTTTTTTCGAATTGTGGTAATTTGTACCAAAGATTCCACTATTTCGAGATCAGCTGCACATTTTCGCAATGATTCAGGCCTGAAAATTTGAAGATTGTGCCTCAGATCCTCTACTGCCTGGTAAATAATAGAACGTTGTTTCTCAGACAGCACTACATCTAAAGTTACTCGCCTTCCCTCTTCTCGTTTCTTTTTCTCAACAATCAGCGCATTAATTCTATCGTACAACTGGTTTATATCCAAAGGTTTGGCAAGATAATCGTCACAACCGGTTGTTATAAAATTCTCCACAGCACCTTTCATTGCATCACCAGTAAGAGCAATCACCCAAAGAGAGTCCAGACGTGAGTCCGACCTGATACGCCTGATGGTCTCAAATCCATCCATAACCGGCATATGCATATCTAGGAGCAACAGGTCATACTCCTTCTCTGCCAGCATGGTCAGGGCCTCTTTTCCGTTAACTGCCATATCGGCATCCATATTAATGTTTTGGAGAATATTCCTGACCAGCATTCTGTTGATATCGACATCTTCAGCCAAAAGAATTTTAAACTCCATCGATATACTACGGGGATGCAAATCCTGGTAATTCTTCTTCTCAAAATATGAAGTCGGGATTGAAGAAATTATCCCGGCAAGAGTTTTACAGAGTGTACTGATTTGATTTATATCATATTCTTTCTGACGTATGATCTCATTGATACGTCCAGCTAGCTGATAAATTTCACTCATTCCAAGGTTCCCCGTACTTCCTTTAAGATCGTGGGAAATATAATCGATGCTGCCGGGTTGATTTTTAGCAATGGCATCTTCCAGACGCTGTAGTTTGTTTGGTATGTTTGCAAGGCAAAGCTTAATTAATTTGGATATATCCGGATTATCATGGCTCGCCATCCATCGCTGCACCATCGCATCTCCCTTTGCATATCTTCTTTCCCGAACCAAACTGGAATCAGTTGCGGTACTTCCAGGGAGAGGTAACTGCACAACAAAAGTGGTTCCTTTGCCGAGTTCACTTTCAACGGTGAGCGAGCCACCCATCAGTTCCACTAGTTTGCTGGTAATGGTTAAACCAAGGCCTGTCCCTCCATGGCTTCTAGTTGAACTGCCATCTATCTGTCGAAATGGCTGGAAAATAAGTTTCTGTTGTTCAGCAGAGAGGCCAATACCCGTATCGCAAAGAGTAAAAACTGCTATCTCTTTCTCATGGGAACAACTCAGTGTGATAGACCCTTCATTGGTAAACTTAAAGGCGTTACTCAAAAGATTCAGCAGGATCTGGTTGAGTCGATGCTCCTCACCCATAACTAAATCAGGCAATGATTCATTTCTTTTCACTGTAAAGAACAGATTTTTTTCCAAAGCCGTGAGCTGGAACATCTGATTCAGGTTATCCAGAAGAAATTTCAAAGAGAACCGTGCATTTTGGATCTCCAGACGGTTCGCCTCAATTTTCGACAAATCAAGAATATCGTCGATTAATTCAAGGAGATTATGCCCGGAGCGATTGATTGTTTTTAGGTGTTCATTACGATTGGCCTCTTTTTCATTAATCAGCAGAAGATCCGTAAAGCCAATAATGGCATTCATTGGGGTACGAATTTCATGACTCATATTGGCCAGGAATTCACTTTTTAGACGATTGGACTCTTCAGCCCGTTCTTTAGCAAACTGTAAATCCTGTTCGATTTTAAGACGATAGCTGATATCCGTAGCATAAAGTCTTATAATAGTACCTTCCGCAATATATTTAACAGATCGTGCATAAGTGATGTCGTCAATCTCAATTTCATCACTGAAATTCATAGTTTTACATTCTGGCATATCTGAGAAGATGAGAGGTATGCAGTTTAACAATGGATGATCGAGCCCTTGGGTGAGAATTCCCGACTGTTTCCGGCTAGCAGCAGGATTTACAAAAGTAACTTCCTGACTGTTAAATTCAACTACTAGCTGAGGATTGTCCTCAGGGAAAGAAGCTAGACGGCGTAATTCAAGTTCATCATCTTTACGCTTAGTTATGTCCTCCTTAATGGCCATAAACTTAATGATTTTTCCTCTTTTATTCTTCATCGGTGTAATGGTACAGTACTCCCAGAATATCTGACTATCTTTTCCTACATTACAAAGTTCCCCTTGCCATTCACTACCACTTTCAATGGTTTGCCAGAGCTCCTTAAAAAACGTTGGTGCATGCCTTCCTGAGTTGAGAATGGCAGGGCTTTTGCCTATAACTTCATTTGCTGTATAGCCTGTGAGTTTATAAAATTCCTGATTCACATATTCTATTGTGCCCTCCAAATCGGTAATGACCACAGAAATTGGACTTTGCTCAATGGCCATGGATAATTTCCAAAGCTCTGTGTCGGCTTTTCCCTTCTTCACAAGCAGTCGAGCATAAACAAGACTACTTGTTGCCATAATCAAGAAAACAAAAGAATAGTCATTGAAAAATCGGGTGACAAAAGGCCAGAAGAAGACACGAATTATCTTTGATTCTACTATATTTACAATCTTCCACTGGTGAAATTGTTTCCTGTTGGTTTTATCCAACTGCAACTTTAAAGGCTGGGTTTGAATTGTGTTAAAAGTAATCAGGCCCATAGAGCTTTGAAACTGGCCAGCCTCAGCAGCCATAATCTGTTTCCAAACAACAGGGTTGCGCTGGGCGAAGGAATTGTCTTTACTTTCAGGAAACATACACCCCCATTCATCCTCCGGAGTAGCACCTAAAAGCCAATACCCCTTCTCATTCAACAACATGATATTTATTTCAAACTCGTTTGTTAGTCTGCGAATCTCTTTCAGGATATCAGCACCGGGATAATTGAGAACAAGCACCCCTTTTTTGACATTTTGACTATCATAAATAGGGGTTGCCATTTGCAGCATTGGCTTAAACTGTTTTTCAACGGTTCCGTGTTCAACATTGAGATCAAAGGAGGATATAAAAACTTCACCTTGCTTCAGCTTCCATGCCTCCTGAAAATAATAGCGGTTGGATTTATTCTGTAATCGACTGGCTGGAACGATTGATGCTTGACCTTGCTCATAGTCCACCCTTACGATTTCAAATCCCTTATCGCTGAGCATCCTGACTTGACTGTAGCGTTTCATCTCTATTACAAAACGAAGAAATTCCATCTCAACATTTCCCAAATTCATCAAAACCTGGGCATCACTAAAAGTCTTTAAAACCTGGTCGCCGGCAAGAAACAGAAGATCTGAATGAAGATAATTAAAGCCTTTCTCAACTAAAACCCGGTTCAATTGTAACTGGTTATTGATATCCAGCTTGTGATGGACCATGTTTTCCAAAGCTTCGTTATAATGGATCACCATTCCCGCCCCCCCTATAAATATAAAGAGAGGAAAGAACACCAGCAGAAATTGTTTACAGATTGCTTTCATACCGTTCACTCTACCTGAAGATGATTTTTTCATTATGAAAACCTTAAAGGTGACAATGGTGCTAGTATCTCCAATAGACGTCTACCTACGTAACAAAGTTAGCAGATAACATGCCAGAGAGAGAACGAAGCCTGAATTGTTTTTTTTCTCTATAATTACGGTAGAATGTGGATAGTGTGGGGTGTATGAGAATCTTCAGGAAGAATTGTAGCGAATTATTTTTAACAATAATGCACCCAAGAAGAAGGATTGTTTGCTAATAGTGTTAAATTTCCCATATATTGATATCAATCCCTTCAGTTATTCTGAAAGAAACTGTGAAATGGACAAAATACCATGTCTCAATTTTGCTTTGTTTAAGCTATCTGATATAACGCAATAAAGGTTTCTTAAGATGCAATTGCATAAAAACTCCCTTTTCATTGCCACTCATATGGAAAATCACCCTATTGGCCGAGGAGTCCCCGTTGTTTGAAGTTTGAAAAATAATGCAAAAAAACAAGGAAATACCTCAAAGACACATGTCGATTCCTCAACAGTTATCAGAGAATCTAGACTACCTGACAACCATATTGAACGGTTTTACTGATCCGTTTTTTGTTCTCGATGCCCAGTGTCGAATACAGACGCTCAACAGTGCTGCTCTGGACTATAGCGACAACGAACATAGAAAAGTTATCGGCTTATCCTGTAATGTGATTTGTGGATACCCAACAACCAACTGCGACGGATGTCCTGTTATCAATGCGGCACAACAGGGGCAAAAGGTGAATTTTGAAAGAAAGGGGGCTAAAGATTCCAGGTTGACCGAATTAATCCGTATAAACCCCCTTTTTGATACAAACCAAGCACCCCAGGGTGCGATCGTGCGCATTAAGGATATTTCAGAGACACAGAAGATAAATGAACAACTGGTTCTTGCTGACAGGCTTTCCTCGCTCAACCAACTCTCTTCTGGGATTGCCCATGAAATTCGCAATCCACTTGCCGCCATAACCCTCTTTGTCGATATTATGGCCGATACTGAACGGTTTGAACGTACTGAGCAGGAGTTAGAAATTCTGTCTGAAATCAAAATAAGTTGCAAAACGATCGGCAATATAGTCACCAGGGTCCTGGATTTTGCAAAGCCTGTTACGTTTGCCAGGACAGCGATTTCCATCAATCATCTGCTGAGGCGCTCTGTTCAGTTCTGTTCTTCTAAAATGAACAAGGTGAATGTAAGCGTTGAACTTGATCTTACTGAAAACTGTACAGACGTTAAGGGAGAAGCTGTTGAATTGGAACAGGTGTTAAATAACCTGATAATAAACGCGATTGATGCCATGCCGGACGGCGGTAAACTCTCTCTCAAGACATCGGTCACGAAATCCTCTTTTCATGCTGGACGAACGATAGTCAAAACAGCCATATGTGACACTGGTACTGGAATTATTTCAGGAACTGAAGATACTATTTTTAATCCGTTTTTTTCAACAAAACCCATGGCAACAGGTCTGGGACTGACCATTGCACATCGAATAATTTCTCGTCATGGTGGAGTACTGTATCGCAGCAGTAACATGGAGAATGGAACTGAATTCATATTTGAATTACCCCTGACAGGGTAATTATCCAAGGAGACAGGTAGATGAACAGTACAATTCTTATAGTTGATGATGAAGGCCCCATTCGTAAAGCACTGTTCCTGCTTCTGTCGGATCGCTACGAAGTATTGACCGCAGCAAGTGGTAAGGAAGCGATTACCCAGTTGCAAAAAACAGCTGTAGATCTTGTTTTACTCGATATCGGCCTTCCTGATATCAGCGGCCTTGAGTTATTGCAAATAATCGCGGCAGAGACACCAGAGATCATGGTCATCATGATAACGGCTGTGGGAGAAACAAAGAGTATTGTCGATGCAGTTAAACTTGGAGCCTATGATTATCTTGTTAAACCCGTTGATAGTCAGGCCCTGATGTTAACCATTAAGAACAGCCTGGAGTATGGTCAGCTCAAAAAGCAAATTCATCTCTTAAAAAAATCCCAGGGGGAAAATCAAAAAGATATCCATATAGGGGAAAGCCCCGCTATGTTGCATATCTCCGAGACAATTGACAAGGTGTCTGTTTCCATCGAAACTCCTGTTTTGATAGATGGCGAAACCGGAGTTGGTAAAGGAGTAATTGCTCGGACTATTCACAGCAGGAGCCCAAATCACGAAGAACCTTTTGTTATGGTTAATTGCGGAGCTATTTCAAGGGAACTGATTGAAAGTGAGCTCTTTGGTTACGCAAAAGGTGCGTTTACAGGGGCGCGGAGTGGTGGGAGAACCGGCCGTTTTGAAGAGGCAGGCGGTGGAACTCTTTTTCTTGACGAGATAGGAGTCATGCCCCTGGATGCCCAGGCAAAACTCCTCAGCGTTCTTGAAGAGCGCTCTTTTTATCGCGTCGGAGGAAACAAGCAGATAAAGGTCAAGGGGCGTATTCTTGCTGCTACAAATCTTGATCTTGAAGAAGCCGTAAAGAGAGGTGCGTTTCGTCAAGATCTCTACTTTCGGCTCAATCTTATAACCATTACAATTCCTCCACTGCAGGATAGGCCAGATGACATTCTCCCCCTTGCCGAGCATTTCTTGCGACTCAACAATATAAACCTCCATAAAAACTTCGCCCATATCAGCTTTGAGGCTCGTATTGCACTTCTATCACATCAATGGCCAGGCAATATCAGGGAACTTCGAAATACCATGGAACGCATTGCACTCCTGGAAGATGGGGACACCGTACTTCCGGTGCACCTTCCTTTTTACGCCCGTGATTCACAGAAGCAAGAGCAGTCATCAGCAGTTGCAAATGAAAGGTCATCCCTGGACTACGACACTCTGATATCCAACTTAATCCGTCAAGGCCTTAAAGAGTGCAAAGGGAATGTGTCTAGGACTGCAATCTTCTTAAATATGCCTCCCCACAAGCTTCGGTACCGTATACGAAAGTTTGCCCTGACGATTTGACGTTATTGACAAATTGTCCCAGATACCTCGTTACACTATTCTCAGAAACAAGGTTCGAGTAACATACCTTCATTCTTCCCCCTCCATCCGTACTCCCCTCCAACCCTTTGAAATGTTGATACATACAAAGAGCATCCTACTGTTTTGTCCCTCTGGCACGTAACCTGCTTAATGTCTTTCAAGTAATAAGCAAACGCTCTCCCCGGAGCTCCAGCATGTTTTTTATAATTCATGGCAGTGTATATAGACGGCGAGGCGGGAGCAGAGTCCTAAATGGATGAAAAGGAGGGAGGCCATATTACTCCAGTTTTTCATTCAAAAACCGAGGAGATATTGTCCATGAAAAGTATACATAACTTCAAACTCAAGCCAAAACTGATCGTGACTTTTTTGCTATCAGGCCTTATTCCGGTTTTGATCATCAGCTTTCTGGCTGCTAGCAAAGCCGGTAAAAGTCTTGAACATGAAGCGTTCAATCAAATGATTGCTGTACGGGAAATAAAAAAGAATCAGGTTGAAGGCTTTTTTTCAGAACGATTGGGGGATGCCAGGGTGCTCGCTAACAATCCTTTTATCCTACAAGCCATGAAAGATTTGGATGCTGCTTTTGATGCAGGTGGTGGAACGAATGGTGGACAGTTCAAAGGTCTTACCAATGAGAAGTTTGAAGCACCTAATTTCTATCGTCAGGTACATGACAAATATTTTCCAAACCTGAAATTTTATATGGAACAGTATGGATATTACGATATTCTTCTGATGTGTCCCGACCATGGCGACACATCTTTTACAGTAACAAAAGAAGCTGATTTTGGTCAGAGAACCAATGAAATAAGCTCATCCTTAAGAGATGTGTGGCGTATAGCAGCCCATGAGGGGAAAGTTGCTCTGTCTGACACCAAGAATTACCCACCTTCAAATAATCTTCCTGCGCAGTTTATTGCTGCACCCATTAAGGATAACGGTGAAATTATCGGAGTCGTTGCCCTGCAGATCTCAATAGTTGCAATAAATAAAATAATGCAGCAGCGAGATGGTATGGGAGAAACCGGTGAGACATATCTTATCGGTTCGGACAAGCTGATGCGATCTGATTCGTATCTTGATCCCAAAGGTCATTCAATCATGGCATCTTTCGCCGGGAATGTGAGCAATAATGGTGTGGATACAGAAGCCAGTCAAGCCGTTCTCGAAGGTAAAAGTGGGGCCGATATTGTTAATGATTACAACGGAAATCTTGTCCTCTCAGCCTATACGCCAGTTAAGGTGGGTGATATAACCTGGGGCTTATTAGCTGAAGTTGATAAAGCTGAAGTGGATAAACCGGTGAAGTCTATTTACAAGACCATTCTCATCACCATTGCCGCTCTGGCACTAGGTATTGCTGTCTTTGCCAGGTTAATAGCTGGCACAATAGCAGCACCGCTAGGTCGTAGTGTTGATTTTGCTGAAAAAGTTGCCGATGGTGATTTTCGAGAGACTCTAGCAATTGAGCAAAAAGATGAAGTGGGTTTACTCGCAAAGGCCATAAACTTGCTTGTGGGAAAAACAGGTTCTGTACTTATCGAAATTAACAGCGGTGTAGAGACCTTGTCTTCGACATCTGAAGAACTTTCAAGTGCTTCAGAACAGATGACTGCCAGTGCAATAGAAACTTCGGAAAGGGCAAAATCAGTTGCAACCGCAGCTGAAGAAATGAGTGCCAATATGGATAGTGTCGCTGCTGCTGTGGAAGAGGCAACTGCTAATGTCAGTATGGTAGCCTCGAGTGCGGACGAATTGACTGCAGCAGTCAATGAAATTTCTGAAAACACAGGAAAGGCTAGCGTTATTACAGCAGAAGCCGTTAAGGATGTGCAATCCGCCTCTGAGAAAGTTGCGGAACTTGGCCATGCAGCCGATGAAATTGGTAAGGTAACTGAAACTATAACAGAGATTTCTGACCAGACTAACTTACTGGCACTGAATGCTACCATAGAAGCAGCCCGTGCCGGAGAAGCTGGTAAAGGTTTTGCCGTAGTAGCAAATGAGATTAAAGATCTTGCCAAACAGACGGCTGGAGCAACCAGTGAGATTAAGGAAAAAATTAGTTCTATCCAGCATTCAACAAAGGGGACTGTCGATCAGATTGGCCAGATTTCCTCAGTCATTAGCGAGATTAATATTATTGTCTCAACTATTGCTGCAGCGGTTGAGGAACAGACGGCAACCACCGGAGAAATTGCCACCAATATGGTTCAGGCGAGCCAGGGACTGCAGGAAGTGTCTGAAAATGTAGCGCAAAGCTCAGCTGTTTCCTCTGAAATCGCCAGAGATATAAGTGAGGTAAACCAGGCAGCAGAAGAGATGAGTGATTCTAGTGCATTAGTGACTAGCAGCGTGGAGAAACTTTCGAAATTATCAAACGATCTCCATGAAATGTCTGGTAAGTTTAAGGTGTAAATATGAGGTTGAGGGGTCTTCATGATGAAATTGCGAATACTAGTCATAGATGAGGACCCCATACTCTGCAAAGCATTTGTTCTTGGACTTAGTTCCAGAGAATGGAGAGTGGATTCTGTCAAGAATACTACTAGTGCCATCGAAATCGCTCAAAAACATAACTATGATCTTTTGATAGTCGACATTCAGGTATCAGATACCCAAAAATTTTCGATGTTACGGAAAATAAGACAGAAATCACCTGAAATCAGAGCCATCGCAATTAGTACGCAAAGCTGCTTGGATATTCATGACGAAGAATTTTTACGGGAGATTAATGGCTTTTATCCAAAACCCATTGGCCTTACCATGATGAAACGTGCTATACGGATGGAATACAAAAAGAAAAAGTCACAGAAAATGGACTAATTGTGAGTACTCATACCAGAAAAAAATTTGTTATCACTCGAATTTATGCTTAAATATATTTCTAAAAAGAAGTAGTGCTTTCAGCGGTTCCCGATCCGGCCTGCATCCCAACAATAACGGCAAGTTTTTATTTTGGTTTCGTAAACTTTTGTGAATTTTAACAACAGCAAACAGCCACTGTTTCAACGAGCGGTACATGTACAACCAG
>Ga0307929_1000321_pt1 | contig 50680 bp, 58 predicted proteins | sample AceLakmetage1330_FD_203160 | JGI IMG/M metagenome (GOLD analysis project Ga0307929, IMG submission 203160) | Saline water microbial communities from Ace Lake, Antarctica - #1330 | ecosystem: Environmental > Aquatic > Non-marine Saline and Alkaline > Saline | place: Antarctica: Ace Lake... | reverse complement strand
CTTTTGCTTAAACAAGCCAACAGAACATCCGCCGGGATTTTTAAGCCTTTGTATAATGCTTCATCTCATAAGATTCAACTATTATTCCAGGAATTAATTATGGAAAACACAATTGCCATAGCTGACAATTTATTCATTGTTCAATTTTAAATTTCATTCCCCATCCTGCGCCAAAACATTCTGCTCCATGCGATCTACTAATTCCAGCAAAAACGCTTGTTCGGTTTGGCTGATGCCCTGCATGGCAATTTCGGTGGAGGCTTCCCAAACCTTATTCATGGTTTCCCGAATGGTTTCGGCCTGGGGCAAAAGATAAATCGTAGTTATCCGGCTGTCGGCGGTGTTTTTTCTTTTCTCCACATAGCCCAAAGTTACCAGCTTATCGATGATGCGTGTGGTGTTGGCAAAATCTTTTTTCGACTTTGCAGCCAGCGATCCAACAGGCAGACCGTCCTCTTGCCACAAATAATACAAGAACACCCATTGGTCGGGGGTGATGGCTATGTTGTTTTCGGATATTAGCCTGAATGCCTGCCGCTTCAGTGAAACGGCAAGCATGGCAATGCGATGATTGACGGAGGTATCAAGGTTGATCATCGTGCAACTATTCGGCAGCCTTGCCGGGTTTTAGGGTTGATATCGCGATAGCAAACAATACCAGGGCTGCATTGATGATGATAAACCAATTAATTTTTGACAAATCACGGATATAGCTCTCCCTGCTTAAAACGTCCAGGCCGGAAACATTTACGGTTTCTATCATGCTGGTAAAAAGGGGAGCCAAATAAAAGGTTCCTGCTATGATAAGCACGATGGTGATGATGGCTTTTATTTTGAGCCAGGCATTGTCTTTTACCTTCCATTGGGTAAAAAATGCGTAAACAATGGCGGTGAGCAAAGTTAAAATGGCCGCCGGGGTGAGCAGGTACATATCGATAAAATATACCAAGTGGTGCGCGTAGGCAAAGGCATCGGTGGTGGCAATGCTCTTTATCGAGAAGGTGATGGTTCCCATAATTATGATTGAACTAAACCAAAGCGACATCGCCACGATGTGGATAATCTTCAAAATCTTTTCGTTTTTTTCGTTCATTGTATTCGTTAGTTAAGTTTAATAAAAATATTTGTCATGGCAAATAAACGAAAATATTTGCCATGACAAATAAAATGAAGGATTTTTTTGTAAAACATTCAAGCAATACAAAAATGTCCCTATTACAGATAACGACATTATGATTATGATTAAAGGCCATTGAGTGACTAAACTCTTTACTCGATGGAAATTTCTTCAATCATTAGCATCTATCATCACACGCAGATTGTAACTTTCGATAGATTTTTAAATTTGATTTATTAAAAGAGATCAAAAAATAAACGTACCAATAATGCGGCAGGTTTTTGTACTTATGTTCAATGGTCATAATGAAATCTGCATTTTGCTATCAGTATCTCGTCATCCTTTACAGCATAAATCAATCGATGCTCATTATCAATTCTGCGCGACCAGAAACCTTTGTATTTATGCCTTAAAGGCTCTGGTTTTCCTAATCCTGAAAAGGGTGTCCGCGAAATGTCTTTTAACAGATCATTAATTTTTTGCAGGTACTTTTTATTGGTTTTTTGCCAATACAAGTAGTCCTCCCACGATTCATCCACAAAAGTGTATCTCATGCTTCAAGCAGGTCTTTTTGAAACGATGACCCTTTTTTTAGTTTTTCAATCGCTGCGTCAAGTCTGGATTCGTTAGTTTTGGAAGATAATTCATGTTGCGTTGCGGTAAGCGAATTATATTCTTCCAGCGAAATCAGCACCACACCGGAATCTTTTCCACGATTGATGATTAAGGTTTCAAAATTCGTTGTTACAGAGTCAAGATACTTTTTGATGTTTTTTCTAAAATCCGAAATTGTTGCTGTTAACATAATAAATAATTTAGTACAAATTAAGGTACAAAAATATGTACGAATTTTGTGATAAGCAAATTTTTTTGTCAAAAACACCCCCCATACAAAACTTTATTCAAATCCAATTTTACCCATTGCCAAAAAGTGCCAGCATCTTTTGGCCAGGGTATGTGCGGAAAGTAAATCTTTAAAAAAGTCTCGTTTTATGGTTTGTCTGCATCGGGCTTTATTTTATATCTGGCTATCAATTGAAAGTATTGATTGTACGCTTTTGCCTGCCCAAGTTCTTCACCATAAATATCGGTCCAGTGCACGTCAGGAAAAGGCGTAAGGCTGTGATTATACCTAAAGCCCAAATCGATGCGCTTCGAGATGCTATAATTTACACCAGCCAGTCCCGAAACTTCAAAAGCGTTATTTTCAAAAGGGGTAAAAGCATCTTGATTAAAATCTAAATTCCCGTCTGTATTAAGCAAATAAGCAAACTCGGAACCAACGCAAACGAAGATCCGATCAGTAAAATAAAAATTTGCCAAAATCGGAACTTGGACATAATTAAGTTGAATCTTAAAATTTTCCATAATGCGGTTAATGCCATCCACTGCTCCCCCTTTTCTAATAAATCCGGGTTCTGCAGATATACTTAGCATTCCGGGAAACCTGTATTCGATATGTCCGTTTAGGTTGAAGCTGGCCATACTAAAAAACACTTGGCTGCTGCTAAACGAATTTTCGGCAAGTTGTGGCTTGGAAATGCCGAATCCAGCCTGAAACCCATAATTAAGGTTCTGGGCCTGAAGGTGCAATCCCGGGAGTAACATCAATCCTGTTATCACTATAACTTTTAGTGTTTTCATTTTTGTTTTAGAATTGTTGCTAACGTTCTGACTAAGCGGCCGTTTTAATGCCGCCGGGGTTTTGTATTAATTAATTTTTCAGAAAAAAATTAGCCTTTATTAGCCTTCTTCAATCTTTTTTCTTCCTTTTTCTCTTTTGGTGTTTTAGCAGCCTCTTTTTTAACGTTTTTCTTAGTGTCTTTACCTTTGCTCATAATAGTATCTTTTAAATGTTATTAATTACTCTGTTTTACCTTCATGGACAATAATTCTAATGTGATATCACATTTTGAAAACCTTATTAAATTAAGTACCGGGTGCAGATTTCCGCTGTTTTTGAACTATCGTTCCCTAATAATTGCCTGCCAACGAACTCGCAATTTTTCTCAAGACCCAGGCCTTCCAATGGCTTGCCGTGGTAAGTGTTATTAGCCAGAGTGGTTGTAGTATTATTCATTTGCATGAAGGATAATTCTATAAGAGCCAAAATTAAAAAAATATTTCATTAGGAAGAATATTTTCTATAGTTTTTTTAATCAATCTTCAAAAACTGGCCGAGTTGTCCATTGCGCCTGAATCGGGCACTGCGCTAGCTGAATCGAGCACCAAAATGACCAGCAGCACCAGTGATATTAATGTCGTTTTTTTAGCTTCTCAATGGCTGAGTCAAGTTTGGATTCGTTTACTTTGGAAGACAATTCATGTTTCAAACAACTCCCTAAAAATGCACACAGTAAATATTCACCTTTCGGTCTATATTTCCCCCAATCCTTTCTCCTTGTAAATTACTGTAAGATTTGACCCGGATTTTTATTTGCTTGTAATTTAATTAGATATACTTAGTTAGATGTTTCTAATAATCTCATAATCAATCTATTTTTGGAAAATGCTGAATTTTTAAACATCCATAATAATTAAATGCGAAAGCTGTTGTAATGAACATAAGTTCATAATAATATTTATAAATTTAAATTTTAAAAAAAATGGCAATTTCAACAGTAAAAGTTTCGAGCAAGGTTAAGTCGGGTTATACAACCACCATCGACTGTTCGCACAATTTTATCATCGATCAGCCCAAAGCCGCCGGCGGACGCGATGAAGGTCCCAATCCTCTGGAAGTATTTCTGAGTTCGCTGGGCGGATGCGTATGTGCTATCGGTAAAATTATTTCCAACCAGAAAAAACTTAAGGTGAAAGCTATCGAGGTAAGCGTAGAGGGCGACATCGACAAGGATTTCCTGATGGGTACCACCGATGAGGGCAGGGCAGGCTTTACCGAGATTCGGGTTTATGCAAAAATCGATGCTGACATGAGCCTGGAGGAGAAAAAGGATTTTATGGCGCAAATTACCCGCCGTTGTCCCATCGCCGATAACATTTTGAACGTATCGGTGATTAGTCCTAATGTTGAGTAAATAATAAAATCAGGCTAAGGTGTCTGGAAGTTTCTTAATAAAATAAGGGCAAGCCACTTTTGGCTTGCCCTTATTTGTTTGTTCTTTTCATTTGCAATAGTGGAATTTTTCCGGAATGCGTGGTCGGATACTTTGTTGCAGCCTGATTAAAATTTGCTATAATAGAAAGGATTAAACGATTCGTTATGTTAAATCACCCAAGCATTAAACAGCAATTTTGCCTCCGGTAGAACTGCCAGTGCTCCGGGGCAAATATTAGTTTGCCTCAAAAAGGGTCTTCCACGCTTGTTTCAGCGTAGTTGTTACTTCCGATTCAGGCGAGTATTCTACGATGGTTTTTCCCTTAATCATTGCTTTAACAAAGCCCTCATCAAAATTCAATTTCCCGACCAAGGGGATATTTAATTTGTTTAAAAGATCTTCGGCAAGCTGGGTCATTTCAGCATTTAAATCTTGTTTGTTGATTATTGCGAAAGTAGGAATATTAAACTTTTGGCACAAAGCCGCAACCCGCTCTAAATCGTGCAAACCCGATTTGGAAGGCTCTACAACAAGCAGCACTTTCTGCACACCTGTTAACGAAGCAATTACCGGACAGCCTATTCCCGGAGGACCATCATTGATGATGGTTTCCAATGATTGTTCCTTTGCAATAGCTCTTGCGCGTTGGCGAACGGTACTTACCAGTTTGCCCGAGTTTTCCTCGCCGGCAGCCATTTGTGCGTGAACCATGGGGCCAAAGCGGGTTTCGGAAACGTACCAGCGGTTATTGTTGTTGGTGATGGAAGTGATAGCATCGACGGGGCATAAGCGTTCGCACAAGCGGCAGCCCTCGCACAGGTAGCGATCGACCACAAAAAGGCCATCGCGGGGCTGACTAATCGCCTCGAAGCGGCAGGCATCCATACATAAGCCGCACGAATTGCACTTATCCTGGTCAATGCTGGCGTAGCTGCCGCTGCTAAAACTATGCGTTTCGCTTACGGCGGGGGCAAGCAAAAGATGCAGGTCGGCAGCATCTACATCGCAATCGCTAAAAACGGCGTTTTGAGCTATGGCTGCCAGCGCGGCGGTGATGCTGGTTTTTCCGGTACCGCCTTTTCCGCTGAGTACGGTTATTTCCTGTATCATGGCCTGGCTTGTTTTAAGATTTTTGATGCGATTTTGATGATGTGATCCGCGTAACCCGGCACCACATCGGCAAGCATGGCATTGCCCGAATAATGCCGGGCTATGGCTTTATCGAAGGGGATTTTTCCAAGAATCGGAATTTGTTCTTCGGTCAAAAAGGTTTCCAGCTCATCATTGCCCATCCCCGCCTTATTAATGACCAGGCCAAAATCTTTGCCCAGGTCGCGAACCAGGGTCAGTGCCAGTTTTAGATCATTCAATCCAAATGGTGTCGGCTCGCTTACCAAAACCACGAAATCAGCATCGGCAAGGGTGCTTACCACCGAGCATGAAGTCCCGGGGGGCGCATCATAAATAGTGATGCTGCCGGGCGGCGAAGCTTCTTTTTTCAAGGCACGGATAACCGGCGTTTGCATAGCACTCCCTACTTTTAGCCTTCCTTCGATAAGGCCAAGGCCAGATTCCAGATTGTAGTGTTTGATCCTGCCAATTTCATAAGGAGCTTCGCTGATGGCATCAAACTTACAGGCGTAAAGGCAGGCCCCACAGGCATGGCAAAGGTCGGCTGCAATTTCGGCATGGTGCAGGGGCGGGATAATAGTGATGGCGTTAAACTCGCAATACTCGCTGCACTTGCGGCAAAACGTACATTTTTCGGTATCAATTTGAGGTACACTCAGGTTTACCGCTTTATCCGCTTGCAGTATGGCCTGAGGATAAAACAACAGGTCATTGGGTTCCTCCACATCGCAATCCACCAATAGTACTCGGGGATTGAAATGCTTCGCGATGATATGATAAAGATTTACGGCAAGCGTGGTTTTTCCCGTACCGCCTTTGCCGCTGGCAATAGCAATTTTCATGGATTATGTTTTTTTTGGTAGTCGAAATAAAAAATGCCGCACCTCCCAAAGGGAGATGCGACATGAAAAGATTTGCTTTAGGCTTGTCCGCGACCACGTCCTCGGCCACGTCCAAACAATCCAAAGCCGCGACCACGTCCCCTTCCTTGCAAGTCATCATTTTCCGCTCTTTCCTCGTTGCGTTGGCGGGCTGCATCTTTGCATTTACCCATGCCTCTGCCGGTCATCGCGCCTTTTCCTTCTGGTCCTGTTCTGTCGTATCCTGGCATTTTCATACCTCCTTTCCGATTTTTATTTGAGTGTCGAAATAATCTCTTTAATGGTCTTTTGGTCATCGTGTATTTTCACCAACTGAATTTTGAATTTATCTAAAATATCTTTGGCCTTCGGTCCAAAATCTCCCGAAATAATACGATCTACTTTCATGGTTAGCAGCTTTTCCACCACCTTGGTTCCGGCACCACCCTGGGCATCCTTAAACTCATTTTGGATAAAAGTAATCTGTCCATCGGTGCTATCGTGCAGGCAGAAAAAGGCACATCGTCCAAAGCGGCTATCCAGCTTTGATTCCGGGCTGGCTTCTTGTGCTGTAATAATTGTTTTCATGTGTTTTATTATTTATTTTGAATGAATAGTTTCGAGTTTTTCCGAACGGCACAAGGGGCATAATCTCCCCTTTTCGGGAAAGGGCAAAGTGAAATGATTGAAACATACCTGGCAGTGAAACCAGTTTTCGTCCATGCTTACATTGCCATACACCGATTTTATGGTCTTTACTTCCACCAGTGCCAGGGCTATTTTTTGCCGTGCCGATTCATAAATGCGCGCAAAAGTGGGTCGTGATATTCCCATCAACACACAAGCCTGGTGATGCGACAGGCCATCGTAATCGGCCAGCTTGATGGCTTCGTATTCTTCGTAAAGCAAATCCACCGTCCCGGCATCCTTGTCCTGACAGCCATACGGGGCATAGCCCTTAAATTTGGGTGGCTCTACAATTTTCCGTGGTCGTCGTCGTCGTGGCATTGTTAAAATAAATCAGGCCACAAAGATAATGAGAATATTCTCATAATGATTTTTTTTAATAATTAATTTTTCCGTTGGAGGTAGAGACGCGATGCATCGCGTCTGTACAAAATGCAGAAATATTGAATAATGAATATCGAATAATGAATAATGAATAATGAATAATGAATAATGAAATCCTGACGATTACACGATTAACCATGAACAATTAACAATTAGTGAATCCGTATAGATGCTATGCATCGCGTCTCTACACGATTAAATTTGTACAGACGCGCAATTTGCGCGTCTCTATAATCCTTACATTCCCTACCCCCAACTGCAAACAGGCTCATCGCCGTCCTGCCGATCAACTAGGTCGTTTCGTTTAATGGATTTGTGGCTGCCTGTGGCGAGTTCTTCGGGTGTGGCCGCGCGCACCGAAATGATCGAACCCTTAAAATGCAGGTCTTTTCCTGCCAGCGGATGATTGAAGTCGAGTGTGATCTTGTCGTCCGATATTTCTATCACCTGACCGGTAAAAGGGATTCCGTCTTCGGTTTGCATCGGAAGGCTGGAGCCCAATTCAATATCTCCATCTTTTAAGTCGATGCCATCGATAATTTCTGATTTATCAAACGTTTGCACCGCCTGCTTTTTGTAGGCTCCAAAAGTAGTATTGCTTTGGAGTACAAAATCGAAAACATCGTCCCTGGATAATCCTAGCAGGCCTTGCTCGAAGGGTTCCAGTAATTTGCCATGACCCACGAGAAAACTCAGGGGTTTCGATTTTTCTACTTGCTCGGTGCGTTTTCCCGATTCATCAATAATGGCCATCTCGTAGCGAAACCGAACCATGGTATCTTTGTCAATCTTCATTTTAACGTTTTTTAATGTGCGCAAAAATACCCAAATTGTAAAAATATTGGCCGGATTGCGGTGAATGTCTATTTTTGCCGCTACTTATTTTTTAAAAATTTAGAATATGAATAGAATTATTAAAGTTATTACTCCCGCTACCTTATTTATCCTCCTCTTGTTTTTGTCTGGCACAAGCTTGCAGGCGCAGGACATTACGCCCAGCAAAAAGATGTACGGCAAATCCTTTTACCATCAAAAAGCTCCCGAGCTGTTGGTTGAGAAATGGTTGAGCGAAGAACCCAACACTAAGGGCAAGTTTGTAATGATCGACTTTTGGGCCACCTGGTGCGGCCCCTGCAAGCGTGCAATCCCCGAGGTAAACAAATGGGCCGCAAAATATAAGGATCAAATGGTGGTCATCGGCCTGTCGGACGAAAGCGAGCAAAAAGTGCTGTCGATGAAAAGCCCGGTAATGGAATATTACAGTGGCATCGATACCCAAAAGCGTACAAAATCGGCTTACCAAATTACGGGTATCCCCCACGTTGTAGTTGTCGATCCTCAGGGAATCGTGCGTTGGCAGGGCTTTCCCTTTTTGCCCGGTCACGAGCTGAACGATGCTGTTTTGGAAGAATTATTTGAAAATTACGGTAACTAATAATTTCGAAATCCTATATCCTTGCCCGAAATATTATCCATATCAGGCCTAAGCAAAAAGTACGGAAAGCTGCGTGCCCTCGACAATCTCCACCTTACCGTTGAGCAGGGAAACGTATATGGAATACTGGGGCCCAATGGCAGCGGTAAAACTACCACGCTGGCCATTATCATGGATATTGTAAAAGCCAGCAATGGCAGCTACCAATGGTTTGGCCGGGAGGCGAGCTATCGTAGCAGGCAGCGCATAGGTGCCACGCTCGAAAATCCGCACTTTTATCCCTATCTCTCGGCACTCACCAATCTTAAAATTATTGCCTCGATTCGCGAAAAGCCCTACAAGGATATCAAAACGATATTGAAAACGGTGGGCTTGTACGAGCGGCGGCGCGACAAGTTCAGGAACTTTTCGATGGGCATGAAACAACGACTCGCCATTGCCTCGGCATTGATTGGCAACCCCGAGGTGCTTATCTTCGACGAGCCTACCAATGGACTGGATCCCCAGGGTATCGTCGAAATACGGGAGTTGATCATCCGCATTGCCAGCCAGGGACAAACTGTGCTGCTGGCGAGCCATTTGCTGGACGAGGTGCAGAAAACCTGCTCGCACGTGGCGGTGCTACGCAAGGGCGAAAAACTGTTTTCGGGAAGCCTGGACGAGCTGTCCAAAGAATCGGACATCATCGAGCTGGCTGCCGACAATATGCAAAATCTGATGGCTGCCCTGGAAGACATCGAGGGTATCCACGATATTCGCAGCGAGGGAAATCAAGTGCTGGTAACGGCGAACGAAAACATGAAAAGCGGCGATATCAATGCCATCCTTATCGAAAAGGGCATTGTACTCTCGCATCTTAATCTGCGCAAGCGAAGTTTGGAAAAAGAGGTTTTAAAATTACTGATGGAATAATGCTAAGATTGTTAAAAATAGAGTGGCTGAAGTTAAGAGGCTATAAGGCATTCTGGCTTATGGTGGGTTTGTACCTGTTGTTGCTTTTTTCGATGACGGTGGGGCTGCCCGAGTTTCTCGATTTTATTGCGACTAAAACCCAACAGAGTTCATCCTTAAAAGCCATCAACACCATCGCCTTCAACTTTAGCGATGTTTGGCAAAACCTTGCCTTCGTAGCTGGCATGCGCGGTTTTATCAAGATATTCCTGGCTCTGCTTATTCTGGTGTTTATCTCCAACGAGTTTAGCTACCTAACGGTGCGTTCCAACATTTTGGCGGGTTTAAGTCGCAGCCAGTTTATCTTAGGCAAGCTGAGTGTTGTTTTTCTGCTCAGTCTTATCTCCACGCTTGCGCTGCTCGTTTCGGGGCTGTATCTTGGATTCCGTTTTTCGGCCAACACCGAAACCACCGCTATTCTCGGCAGGATACACTGGCTCTTATATTATTTTATCGAAGTATTTACCTATCTCACCTTTGCCTTGCTGATTGGCATCCTGATTCGCAAAACCGGCTTTGCCATTATTACGCTTTTGTCGTACATCTTTATCGAACTCATCATCCAGTACAAAACCCCGGAAGCCTACGAGAAATTCCTGCCACTCAACGCCATGAACGGCATCGTAAACGGCGTAAACAGCTCCTTGCTTCAAGTTAAAACCGAAGAATTTGATTTGGGTCAGATGTTTCAATCCAGCGCATCTATTACCGATGTCGGACTTTGTGTGGCGTATCTCGGGATATTTATCGGTATCATTTATCTTTACCTTAGCAAAAAGGATCTATAGCTTCAAAAATGCCTGAAAAATTTCATCTCGATATTGAGCCTGAAGCCCTTGATGATATCCAAAAAGCTATCCATGAAAACCCTGATAAGTGGGATTTGAGGCTTGATTAGATTACTGCCGCTCTGCTTCCGCTTAAATAATTCTTGATTGAAGATACATTCAGAAGTTTCTCTATTTTCTCATCTTCTAATTTAATTATCTTATTTCCACTCATAAGCGATTCCAGAGGAATACCTAAGTATCGGTTCAGTAATGTTATCATTTTTAGTGTTAAAGTTCTTTCCCTGTTTAGTACTTCAGATACCCTTGTTTTTCCAGTTTCCAAAAAGTCCTTAAAAAGAGAAAACATATCAAATATTGATCGTACTGCAATTTGTAAACGTTTACATTTGCCGCTTTATATGGTTTATCCATACTATAAAAATCAACTATCGGCGATTTTTGTGGAACTGGATCATACCATTCGTTGATTTCAAATTATCAATACACTAAAATTAGAAGACATGAAATTTTCATTTTACTATTTCTTATTATTTGCAGTTTTTATTTCCGCGTGCAGCAGTCCCTCGCAAACGGTTACAAGTTATTGGGCTAATAAGGTTGCCAATAATGGCCCCTACGATACCATTTACATCATTGCCATGACACAAAATAAAAAGATGGAACCAGCAGTAGAAAACAGCCTGGCGGATGTGCTTATTTCAAAGGGGCACAAGGTGGTTATGAACTCTCAGGTTTACCCACCCTCATTTTCGGCCGTGAAGCAACTGACCAGAGAGCAATTGGCCGAAACCATTTCCGGCACTGGAAGTGACGGCATTTTAACTTTGGCCGTGCTTGACACAAAAACCGAAACAAGCTATAATCCGGGAACGAGCTACGCTCCCATGAACTATGGCTATTACGGAAGTTATTACGGCTACTACAACCATTATTACCCAGTGGTTTATTCGCCCGGATATTATACCGAGAACAAAACCTATTACATCGAAACCAACTTTTTTGATGTCAAAACTGATGAGTTGATTTGGTCTATTCAATCGCAGGCATACAACCCCAAAAATTTTGATAGTATGTTCGAGGAATACACGCGAGTAATTTTGAATAAATTGCGTGAGGAGGGGATGATTAGGTAAGGGATTTGTGTGCAAATTAAAAAGCCTGATTACTGACGATTTAATTCATGGATATTTTTTTGGTAACTATCATCATCTTTTTCGCCTTCTTTATCCGTGCCACTTTTGGTTTTGGAGATGCTATGGTTGGGATGCCTCTGCTGGTGGTGATCATCGGTTTGCAAGCGGCTGTTCCTTTGATGGCGATGTTGGCACTGCTGATGGCTTTTATGATTCTGGCAAAAAACCGGCAGTATGTAAGTTTTAAAATGTCGTGGAAGCTGGTGGCCTCCTCCTTGGTAGGTGTGCCGCTGGGACTGTTTTATCTGAGTTACATAAACGAAGCACTTGTTAATATTTTGCTGGCCGTATTTATCATCACTTTTGCGTGCTTGCGTCTTTTGGATATACGATTGAAATTAAAAACACCACCCTTTGTTACCTACCTTGTAGGCTTTGTAAGTGGGATTTTGGGCGGAGCCTATAATATCAATGGGCCTCCGGTGATTATCTTGTTGTCGGCACAAAACTGGGCGGCGGCCAAATTCAGATCAACGCTGCAAGGCTATTTTTTCTTTACGGGTATGGGGATGGTTGCCGGACATATCGCCTGGGGAAATGTGAATGCTGAAGTTTTCCATTATTTCCTTTACGGGCTGCCGGCTCTGGTTCTTGCCTTTCTCCTTGGCGAGTTTTGGTTTGCGAAATTTAAGTCCGAAAAGTTTTATCGCTGGGTTTATGGTTTGATGATTTTGATTGGAGCAGGGCTGATAGTAAAAGTGATTGCCGCATAGCTTGTGCGATTTTTGATAGCCGAATGGTTTAATCGTTTTACTGCCTCCACATTATTTCCCTACTTTTGTGGCTTCAAAATAAAGCAAGAGGAAATTGATGAAATTAAAGAAGTTTACACCTGAATTGGCGCAGGGCATTAGTGAGGCCGGGTATGATACCGAAGCCAGAGCCGTGCAGGAGGAATGTATCCCCAAAATAAAATCCGGTGCCGACCTTACTATTATTGCTCCGGATGGCTCCGGCAAATCCACCACCCTTGTTATCGCACTGATGCAACAATTAAAGAGGGCTGTGGACGATGTGCCCAGAGCCATTGTTATGGTTGCCGACAACGAAAAAGCCCTGGCCTTGGAGGCCGTGTTTCAACTCTTGGGAAGATACACCGATTTGCGTATTTTTGCAGCCACTGACCAGGGTGCTGTGCAGGATCAAAAGGATTTGATTTATGTCGGGCTGGATATTTTGATTGGCACGCCAAGGCGAATTCATGAACTGGTAAGTATTTCCGGTATTTCTACCATGGGTCTCAAACACCTCATCGCTGACGATGCCGAATTAGTTTTTCAAAATCGTCATCACACTGTGCTGCACCGCATTGCGGGAAGTGTGCAAAAATTCCAGTATATCGTGTTTGCCAGCAGCTACAAGAAAAAGTATGAAACACCTGCCACCCAACTATTCAAGAAACCTACTCTTGTGAAAATAGAGGAAAATTTGTAGCCGGACGATTCAATATTTCCGAAAACGGTTTCATTATTAAAAGTTTTTGGGAATTTTTGAAAACTTTGATGAGATAGCGAATAGTATTAACCAGTAAAAAAAGACTAGCGCAAAAATCCACCTGGAGCTTCACCGCTAACATTGCGCCTCTCCCTGGTTTTTTTAATGATCTCAGCCTTTTCCTCATTGCTAAACAACGACCAATTGCCGGCTTCTTCACGGGTTCTTTGGCATCCAAAACAAATACCCTTACTGTCATGCTGACAAACTTTTATACATGGTGATTTTACTTCTTCCATAAAGTTTTTTTTTGAGATTCAACTGCCGTTTTTGTGTTGTATTTATTTCGTCCGAAACTGTATAGCCACGCCACCGCCGGGTGCTAAATCTAAGTTTAGCGAGTCTGTGGCATCTACGTCCATCTTTTCGATTTCGTAAGCGGTGGGATTTTTTGCCCAATCGGCATCCTTGCCATCTTTGTAAATGATGGCAGTATATTCTGCTCCGCTATCCAAAAAATCGAGACTTATATTTAACTGCCTTGGGTTTTCGTCGGTAATGGCTCCCAAAAACCAATCATCGCCGCCACGTTCCTGGCGGGCAATGGCAACATAATCGCCTACTTCGCCGGCCAGCACCTTGGTTTGTTCCCAGTTTACCGCTACATCTCTTATAAATTGAAAGGCGGGGTGTCCTTCGTAATATTGCTTTAGGTCGGGCACCATTTGCACCGGGCTGTTTATTACCACGTATAATGCAAGCTGGTGCGCCAGGGTGGTGTTCACCTGATTATTTTCTTTGTGAGGTTTGAGGCTGATATTAAAAATACCGGGCGTAAAGTCGATGGGGCCACCCAACATACGCGTAAAAGCCACAATGGGCAAATGTTCGGGCGGATTGCCGCCATCGCTGGCCCAGGCGTTAAACTCCTGGCCACGCAGTCCTTCGCGGGCAATGGCGTTGGGGTAGGTGCGTCGGATGCCGGTGGCCTTGATAGGTTCGTGGGCATTGACGGCGATGTTGTATTTTGCTGCTGTTTCCAGCACTTTCCGGTAGTGGTTTACCATCCACTGCCCGTGATGATATTCGCCCTTGGGAATGATCTTTCCCACGTAACCGGTTTTTACGGCATGGATGCCCAGTGCGTGCATCAGTTTAAAAGCCGTGTCCAATTGCTGGTCGTAGGTGCGCACCGCAGCCGAGGTTTCGTGGTGCATTATTAGTTCCACGCCTTTTTCTTTTCCGTAGCGCACCACTTCCTGCAAGTCGTAGTCGGGGTAAGGGGTAACGAAATCGAAAACGCCCTCGCGGTCTTCAAAGCCAATCCAGTGTTCCCAGCCGGTGTTCCAGCCTTCGACCAAAATGCCGCCAATGTTATTTTCGGCAGCAAAATCAATCAGTTCTTTGGCGTATTCGGTGGTGGCACCATGCTTGCCGCTGGCCATATCCCAGCTCTTGGTACCCAGGTGCATATCCCACCAGATGCCCACATATTTCATGGGCGTAAACCACGAAATGTCGCCCAGCTTATTGGGCTCGTTCAGGTTAACTATCAAATCCGATTCGATCAATCCGGCGGCATCTTCCGATATTTGTATGGTACGCCACGGCGTGGCAAAGGGCAGCGCGCGTTTTACCTTGTATCCCAGGCGGTCGGATCCTACCAGCTCGCTTTCCATCATCAGGTTTTCAGGGTCAATTTTCAGGGTCATTCCTGCATAATCGGTCAGGTTGGCCTCGTGAAAAGACAGGTGAAGGCCATCGGCGATTCGCATGGTTACGGGAGTATTTACGGCATTTTCGGGGATATAGGTTTGTGCCAGGTTTACGTGATTGGCCTTGCTCAGGGCATCAATTTCGGTAAACTTGCTTGTGTTGTACAGGTGCTCGTAAATATCCCAGTCGCCGGGAATCCACCAGGTGGTGTGGTCGCCGGTGAGTTTAAACTGGCTGTGTTCGTCCATGATAATCAGCGTATCGGTGCCAGCCTGTTCGGGGAATTCAAATCGAAAAGCGAGGCCATCGTCAAAAACCCTGAAAATGAGGTTCATTTTTCTTCCTTTGCCTTTATTTTCGGCAAGGAAAAAACAGCTTTCGTTGTACTCGTTTTTTACCAGGCGTTTTTCGCCCCAGGGCATTTCCCAGTTTTCGTTTACCGATTTAGTTTCGATATTTTTTACTTCAAATCCCGAAATCATAGCCGGATAATCTTTGAAAGTAAAACCAAAATAAGAAGAATCGATCACGATTTTGTTATCGTATTTTACCAAATAGCCAGCCTGACCGGCAGGGTTCAAAAATACTTCCGTGCTTATCTTTTCGTTAGGCGAATTGAGCTTACCGAGAATCGTTGTTTGCTTGTTAGTACAACTGAAAATTCCAGCGATCGTCAGCAAAAGGAAGAGTGTTTTGTGTAAATGTTTCATCTGTAAAATGATTTAGCCTGAATAATTATCCATGAATTGCATCAATGAGCAAAGTTAATCAAGTTTTGATGATGCCAGGTCTGATATTTTGATGATATAAAAAATGCAGGCTCTTGATAGGATAAAGGGCTGTTTTTCAATGAAAAGATTTGCCCCGGTCAAAAAAGCAATTGAAATTATATTTTTGAATAAGCCAATAAAATGCGAAGTACATCCAGCCGATTTTATACTTTTGCAATAATTTATCACAAAATCTGAACGAAAATGCTTTTACGTATTCATCCCGAAACACCCAGCCAACGGCAGATCAAGCTCGTGGTTGAATGCCTGAATGATGGCGGTGTTGTAATTTCGCCCACCGACACGGTTTATGGCTTAACCTGCGATATTTTTAAATCGAAGGCCATCGAGCGTATTGCCCGCATTAAAGGCATTAAGCCCGACAAGGCTAATTTTTCGTTTTTGTGCTCCGACCTTAGCGAACTGTCCGACTATACCAAGCCTATCCCCAACGAGCTTTTTAAACTCATGCGGCGGCTCTTGCCCGGGCCATACACTTTCATCCTCGATGCCAACAACACAGTTCCAAAATACATCCAGAGCAAGAAAAAAAATGTGGGTATCCGTATCCCGGCCAACAATATCCCGATAGAAATTGTGAAGATTCTGGGGCATCCCATTATGTCCACCTCCATCCATGATGAGGACGATCTGCTGGAATACACCACAGACCCTGAGTTGATTTATGAGAAATACAAAAATCTGGTGGATATTGTAATCGATGGGGGCTTTGGTGGCAATATGGCCTCAACGGTGCTGGATTGTACCAGCGGAGAAATTGTTGTGGTACGCGAGGGCTTAGGCCCACTGGATGCTATCTAGTGTTCGTCTTTAAAGTAACATCTAGAAAAATATACGTTTTTAGATTGACGATTTTATATTTTTGATGTTGGTGATATTCAGTAAAATCTTAAATCCTTAATCGTCAATCTTAAATCAAAAAAATTAGGACAGGCACTATTAAGAATTTGTTCAATTTCTTGAATGGGCAAACATTCTTTTGTATTGATAATTATCATCCATACAGCGATTTAACAATTATGGCAGAGAGGCATGATAAATTAGTTTCAAATTTTTTATAAAAAAAACGTCCTGTGTATTTGGTATTTAAAAAATTGCGTGTACTTTTGCAGCCCGATTTGAAAAAAACGGATATTGATTCCGTAGCTCAGTTGGTAGAGCAACGGCCTTTTAAGCCGTGGGCCCTGGGTTCGAGCCCCAGCGGGATCACAACAAAAGCCTAACTTGTAATGAGTTAGGCTTTTTTGTTATTCAGGGTTTCACTCCAAGTGAAGCCCTGACTTCTTGAACTACTTGAAAGACAAGCCGTGAATCCACCCCATGTCCTCCATGCTCCTACATGAAAAGTTACTTACTGCCTCTGACTGTCGAGCGTCCGAAGTACCTCGAAACATCAAAAAAATGGCCGCTTGGAAAAATTAATCTTACCATATTTCAAAAAAAAATCCCCAATTTTGTCATAAACTCATCCCTGGATTGTTCTTATTATAAATCAGAATGAAGATAACGATGCTATTTGAAACGCTGTACGCGAAATATTATGAGCCGGTTTTTTGGTTTTGCTTCCGCTTTTCCAATCAGCGCGAAAGTGCCCTGGATATTACCCAGGAAACCTTTGTGCGCTTGTATGAGCGTATGAACGGCACGCCCGAGGCCATCGAAAATCCGCAGGCGTGGCTCTACAAAGTGGCCGGGAATCTTAGTCTGAATCACTTGAAAAATAGTTCGCGACACCGCGAAATTGAAAATACGCTCGATCACAGCAAGGTAGAAACAGCTACACCCGAAAATATTTTTATCCACAGCGAAAAGGTAAGCCGGGTAAAACGCTGCATCGAAAAGTTGAAGCCCAAAGAGAAAATGCTGATTTTGCTCTATCAGCAGGATTTGAGTTATCGCGAATTATCGGTGGCGGCTGGGATACCGGAAAAGTCGGTAGGAAAAACCCTATGGAGAATTATTCATAAATTATCAAAACAATTAGACGATGAAAACGGAAAATAGAGAAGTCCTCTTTTTAAAATATTTGGATGGCGAAATGACGGCAGGAGAAGCCGCTAATCTTGAAAAAATGCTGCTTGACGATCCGGAGCAAAAGCAGCTTTTTGAAGAAGTGAAAGAGAAACGCATGCAGGTGTTTGATGCCATGAAATCCGTTTATCCAGAAGCAGCAGTGGATATTCCGGAATTTGTGAACCCGGCAGCGAGGATTAAAACCAAGTCCCTGCGCCTTTCACGATGGTGGCGTTATGCCGCTGCCCTGGCTTTGCTGCTTACATTTTCGCTGGTTTATTACTTCACGGATTTAAGTAGCGGCAATCCGGCCGAAAGCGGAATTATCCGGGAAGAAATTTCCCAAAGTTCGTCCAATGAATTTGAAACGCTGAATTATTACATCAGCCCAAACCGCTGCTGGCACAATCGGCAGATGACAGGGAGTTTTACAGAAATCTAAATTATAAAATATAGAATTATGAAAACAAAAATCTTCATCATGTTCATGGCGCTTGTAGGCTTTTCGCTCGCAGCCATGGCACAGCCAAACAATTACAATGCAAAAACAGTAAAACTAATTCCCGAGACGGATTTCCTGCCACAGGCCGACTGGGGAGCCTTATTTTATGATGATTCGCAAAGCGATGATGCCTCGCGAATTGGCGTACTGAACGAGTTTGCCCTGGGCCCGCAGGAGCAAATCTTTGTTTGCAACCGAGGGAAATACTCGCTGAGCATCCTCGACAAAGAAGGGCGGATAGTAAAAACCTTTGGAAAACAAGGATACAAAAACGGCGAGTTTGTAAATAATCCGCGCTTAGAGGGCATTTTAAGCGACAAGCTGGTGGTGGTAAGCGATGCCCAGGGAAGGATTAACTTTTTCGACCTCCAGGGAAATTTCGTTAAGCTGATTACTATCGACTTTGTGCCCCGGGATATTTATCCCTTACAATCGGGAAATCTGATTGTGTGGGGAGGGGTTCCCATCCACGGAAACCGCTCGAAGGATGTGATTGCCGAGCTGGATTATGCTTCCAGGAAATACAGCATCATTTACGAAAACACAACATCAAATGCCCAGGCCAATATTATTATTATTCCACGCGGACAAGGCTTGGTTTCTTATGGTGCTCCTTACGCGCAGGGGCAAAAGATGGTGAGAGTTACCGCCGATGACCAGATAATTCTGGCCGACAACCAAAGCACTACCATCACCATTTTTAAGAAAGAAAACGGAAAATACCGCGAATCATCATTTCCCATCCAGGCCAATCGCATCATAATTAATCCCGAGGACAAGCAGGAGTTTTATGAAAACCTTAAAGAAAACCTTGTTGAAAACAAACTGGATGTGTCCTACGCCGAAAAAGCCCTGGCCGAAGGTTTTTATCCTGAATACCTGCCCTACTTTTACAATGTGTTAACGGATGCCCAAAACCAGGTCTTGTTCTTCATCTTTACCAACGAACAAGGCGAAGATTATGCCTTTGAGGCTTATTCGCCGGAGGGCAAATTATTAGGGAAATCCGAGTTTAAAATCGAGGGCTATGATTTGCTGGCGCAGAAGCAGCATTTCCGCTTTGCCAATGGTTTTCTTTATACCCTGGCTCTAAAGCACGGCGCAGCGCATCCCCTTCGGATTTTAAAATGCAGCTTGGAGGCGGAGTAGGTTTATCCGGCTTCCGGTAAATGTGGCTCGCAGCCGTTCACTTACGTGAAATTTTTGAGTGATTTCAATATTTCCTTTTCTACTCATTTTCCAGATGAAGCTATTCGGCTGTGTTACATGATCCTATGCTGTTGTTTGTCTTTATATTAATTCAAAACTTCTTTTTACTTTTATGAACTTATCTGCAACTATTCCGTTTGCTTTTTCTCTTTCAGGATAATCCTTCTGCAAAAATTCAATTATAGAATTATCTTTTAGTTTATCAATCAGTTCAGGATTTTCAACTATTTGTTTCGCAAAGTCAAAAGTCATTCCTATGTTTCTGTTTACCGTTTCTTTATTTGTCATTTGTTTAAATTTTTTAGGTATCTATTTTTGTAAAACTCCCATCGGTCTTTAAAATCTTGTTCAGCATAAGTCAATGCCATTTCGAGGCTGTCAAATTCTATTACTTGCTTGTCCTTGTCTCCATTTGGATGGATAACATCTCTATGAAAAAACCCGTGTGCACAATCATATCGAATAATTGCCACCCACTTCCCATCGATCAATGTCTCGTATTGAACAACAACATCAACGACTCTTCCATTTTCAACTGTGATGCGCATTCTTACTCGCTCAGTGCTGTATTTATCCAGATATTTTAAAAATTCTTTCTTTCCCAACGCTGTTAATTTTAACCTTCCGCAAATTTACAACATTTATTTCCAATCATGTAAATTATTTTGCTCAAATAAATGCAAGGTTAGAAACCCTCATTCGCTTTCCGGTATCCCGAGTATCTGCCCTACTTTTACAATGTGTTGACGGATGCCCAAAACGAAGTCTTGTTCTTTATCTTTACCAACGATCAAGGAGAAGATTATGCCTTTGAGGCTTATTCGCCCGAAGGCAAATTACTGGGGAAATCCGAGTTTAAAATTGAAGGCTATGATTTACTTTCGCAGATGCAGCATTTCCGCTTTGCCAATGGTTTTCTTTATACCCTGGCTCTAAAGCATGGCGCAGCGCATCCGCTTCGGATTTTAAAATGCAGGCTGGAGGCGGAGTGATTTTGATATTTAATAGTATGGTTCGGATAAATTTAACAGATTTCCATCATCCACAAACCTAAGGGAAGCATTCATGTCGATTAGAATTCTTACTATTGATTTTAGCTTGTTAATTATGGATGATTTCTTGCGTTTTCTTATGCTGATAATTTTTATGTGATTAAAGGATTTCTCATTTGCTTATTAATCATTTTATCAAAATCGCTTTCAAATAAACGGTCTTGAATTGGTTTGTAGCGGTCATATTCTTTTTCTGCAATTCTAAACTGCGTTGCTCTTTTTGAATTTACACGGTAGCCCACTGCAATAATGGCATCGAGGTTGTAAAATTTGGTAGGATTGTTTTGTGTTTTATAAGCAATAGCACCGTGTTGAGTGGGTAGTTCCAAAATGGAACACACCACTTTTTCATCCAATTCGCCACTTTCAAAAATGTTTTTTAGATGTTTTGTAATGGCAGGTCGTTGCACATCAAAAAGTTCGGCAATTTTTTTCTGTGGCATCCAAATGGTTTCGTTTTGCAAAAGCACATCTACCTTTACATCGCCGTTGGGGGTCTTGTAAAGTAAAAACTCACGGTTGGGTTTGTATTTTTCTAAATCCATATTTTCTGATATTCGTTTTGAGTTTAAAAATCAACTAAATAAAGCACCCCTATTTCCGGCAGCTGCCAGTCGGGCAGATATTCGGCTTTTATCTCGTCATAAATATTAATTTCTTTCAGCGCGTTTCCATCGCTGTCGAAAATACGACTCCAGGTATTTAAAGGCTCCCAAATGCAGGTTCCGTTTCCTCTGTTTTCGGGCAGCTCAAAAACCAAATTATTAACTTCGCGCTTAAATGCGCTATACTCCACCACATTAATATCTTTTTGATATCGCTGTAAAATATCCAACATGTTATTATTCAAATCATCCAAAGTACAATGCCATCGCGGGTAGTACGACAGGCCAATAATGTCGAATTCTACTCCACGGGCAATCATATTATCAAACCAAAAAACGGTTTCTTCATTCTGGCCACCCAGCGCCAGGTGCATCATCACTTTGCACGAAGTATCGATTTCCCGCACAGCACGTGTTCCGGCCTTTAGCAATTCGGCCAGTTGGTCCAGATTCGAGATGTGTCCTTCAGGCCAAACTATTCCATGGTTTATTTCGTTGCCAATCTGCACCATTTCAGGCATCGTTTCCTGTTCTTTTAGTTTTAGTAAGACTAACTTTGTGTACGTGTTTAGTCTTGTGCTTAGGTCATTAAATGATAGTTCCTGCCAGGCCTTTGGCTTAAATTGCTTTTGCGGGTCGGCCCATGTATCGCTGTAATGAAAATCGAGTAATAAGTTCAGGCCAGCCTTTTTTACTCTTCGTGCCATCATTAGCGTGCTATCCAGGCCACAAAATCCGCTGTTGGGCGAATAGCCCAATTCATTTTCAGGATTTACAAAGATGCGAAGCCGGATATAATTAAACCCATGATTTTTTAGAATTTCAATCGCATCTCCTTTAACGCTAATCGTAAAGGGTAGTGTGGCATCCATAATTTCCATTCCGGCACTGTCAACAGCACTAATCCTAAGTAAGGCCTCATCGTTTCCATCGGCAATCATGGTGGTTTTGTAGCTGGCAAATACCAGGGCAGCAGGTTTGCCGCTTGCCACCTGATACCAGGAAGCATAAGGATTGTTTGCTTTCTTTTTAGTTTCCCCTGAATCAATTGAACATCCCATTACGAAAAGTAAAAAGATGAGAGGGATAGAAAATTGATTTTTCATTTACTGTATTTTGTTTTTTACTTCTTGATAAGTTTATGACTACTCACATAATTATTTGACTTTAGCTCTAATAAATATACTCCTTTTTCAAGTTTTGAAATATCAATTTTATTTGTTGTTAATCTTAGTTTTAACATCGATTTCCCTGTTAAGCTATAAATGTTAATATCTAAGCCATCTTTAAACTCTTCCCCATCAAACATGATAAAGTTTTTTGCCGGATTTGGATATAGGTCAATTTTCTGATTGTTGCTGAACTCATCTATATCAATAATACATGCGGCTTCAATTTCTGTCTGACTATTGCATCCTAAAGCATTATCATAAATACTGACAATTGATGGTGAGTTTAAAAGGTAGTAACAAACATTTTCTATATTGCATCTGCTTAACGCATGATTCCAATAAATTGATAAATGGTTAATTGAACCCGCATCAATATTTTCTAAACCGTCCAAATTAGTTATCGCATCGTTACCAATAATTTGTATGGTTCCTCCGATAGTTGTTACTCCACTTAGTTTTGTTAGGCTTGTCAAACTATCGTTATGTATAATTTGCAACCATCCACCAATGTATGATAAATTTTCCAAGCCTGTTAAATCCAGCAGACTGTTACAACCCCAGACAGCAAAACTCTCATGTGCAGATTCAATTACAGTCAAACCATTCAAGCTTGTTATATCATCTCCGCTAATTATAACATATCCTTCAATTTCGGTACAATTTGGATAGTTAATTGCGAAACTATCAATCTGTGCCTGACTTGTGATTTCTATTCCATCCGGTAAACAAGATTGAGAAATCAGGATACCAGGTAGCCATAAAATGATAATTAGCGAATATAGTTTCATGATGAAGTTTGGTTTAATTAAACATAACGCACAACGTTTAAGCATTTTATCAAAAATTACCCCAAAGGTATTGAAAAAACTAAATTGGAAGGGGAAAAAGGGAATTTTTAGCAGGCTTGGCATTGGAGCAAAATTATAAAACTATTCCCGAACCCGAAAGAAACAGGTAGTCATAGTATGGCTTAAAGCTACAATAGTCATAGTATGGCTCTAAGCCATGCTATGACTAAATCAGGGATCAAAGCCATGCTATGACTAAATCAGGGATCAAAGCCATGCTATGACTAAATCAGCGTAGTCAGGGCTTGACTTGAAGTCAAACCCTGAATTCAATTATCTAAGCAGTCCCATCGTGGGCAGTACGGCGGATGATTTCATTTTGCAAGTCCTCGCCCAGATCGTTGAAGTAGTCGCTGTAGCCGGCAACGCGCACAATCAGATCGCGATATTTCTCGGGATGCTTTTGGGCATCTTTTAAGGTATCGGCCGAAACCACATTAAACTGGATGTGGTGTCCGTCCATGCGGAAATAGCTGCGCACCAGTTGCGACACCTTGGCGATGCTGTCGCTGCTTTCAAAAAACTCGGGCGTAAACTTTTGGTTGAGCAGCGTGCCACCCGTACGCAGATGGTCGAGCTTGGCGGCAGATTTAATAACGCCCGTGGGTCCGTTTTTATCTGCGCCCTGCACCGGCGAAATGCCCTCCGAAAGTGGCTCGCCCGCTTTGCGGCCATCAGGCAGCGCGTTGATAACACTGCCAAAATACACGTGGCAGGTGGTCGGCAACAGGTTTATCCTAAACCTGCCCCCGCGTGCTGTGGGTCGGTTGTTTACCGATTCGTAAAAAATTTCAAAAACCCGCTTGGCCTCCACATCGGCATAATCGTCGTCATTACCATATTTTGGCGTTTCGTAAATCAAGTTATAGCGCAGGTCTTCGTGACCGGTAAAATTGTTTTTTAAGGCTTCCAGGTAAGTTTCCATCGAAACGGTTTGCTTGTCGAAAACAAGATATTTCAAAGCACTAAGGCTGTCGGTGAGGCTACCCAGGCCCACGCCCTGGATGTAGCTGGTATTGTAGCGTGCACCTCCGGCGTTGTAGTCGCGGCCATTGGCCACACAGTCATCGATGATGAGCGAGAGGAAGGGAGCCGGCAGGTTTTGCGCGAAGAGTTTTTCGATAATGTTGTTGCCCTTAATTTTAATATCGGCAAAGTAATTTTCCTGTTTTTGGAAGGCAGCAATCACATCCTCAAAACTGGAAAAGTCAACCGGGTCGCCGGTTTTAGGGCCAATTTGTTTTCCGGTTTTTGGGTCGATGCCATTGTTCAGGGCAAGTTCCAGCATCTTGGCCAGGTTAAAATATCCGGTAAGGATGTAGGCCTCGGTACCAAAGGCTCCCGATTCCACGCAGCCGCTGGCTCCGCCATTGCGGGCATCTTCGATGGCCTTGCCCTGGCGCACCAGTTCCTGTATAATAGCATCGGTGTTAAAAATAGAAGGCTGGCCAAAGCCGGTCTTGGTAATTTTTACCGCCCGCTGAATAAAGCGATCCGGATTTTTCTTGCTCAACTGCACCATCGAGCTGGGCTGCAATAGGCGCATCTCTTCTATCACATCCAAAATAAGATAGCTCAGCTCATTCACCGCATCCGAGCCATCGCTTCTAAGCCCGCCCAGGTTGATCAGTGCGAAATCGGTGTAGGTGTTGCTTTCCAGTGCCGTTACGCCCACCTTAGGCGGGGCAGGGTGGTTGTTAAATTTAATCCAAAACGATTGCAGTAATTCCGTTGCCGATTCCGGACTCAGGGTGCCGGCAGCGATTTCTTTTTGGTAAAATGGATAAAGGTGCTGATCCAATCTGCCGGGGTTAAAGCTGTCCCAGGGATTCAATTCGGTGATAACACCCACGTGAATAAACCAATAATATTGCAGGGCTTCGTGGAAGCTCTCGGGTTTATGTGCCGGCACTTTCCGACATATTTCCGCCATTTTCAGCAACTCGTTTTTGCGCACTGCGTCTTGCTCTGCGGTGGCCAGTTCGTCTAATTTTGCCGCATGACGTTCGGCATACATAATGATGGCTTCGGCCACCAGGTGCATGGCTTTTAACTCTTCACGTTTTTCGAGCGCATCGGGGTCGGTATAAAAATCCAGCTTCTCAGTCGCCAGCCTGATGTCCCACTGGATGTCGCGCATTCCTTTTTTATAAATCTTATCACCAGCCACGGTATGACCGGGGGCACGCTGCTCCTGAAACTCGGTAAACATCCCTGCACCATAAGCTTCCAGCCAATTTTCGTCCATGTTGGCCATGATTTTTTCGCGATTGCTTTTGCCTGTCCAGAAGGGGATAATTACATCGCGATAAGCAGCCCGGGTTGCTTCATCGGACTTGAAAGAAACCTTGGGACGCGAATTGAGGATTTCGAGATCCTGCATCGAGTGGAGGCTAAGCTCAGGATAACTGGGCGTAGCCTTAGGCTCCGGACCGCGTTCGCCCACGATCAGCTCGCCGGGATTGATACAAATCTTTTTGTTTTTCAAGATATACTCAAAAGCCATGGCTCGCCTCACAGGAACTGAAACGCTCTGCGCAAGGTCGCTTTTATAAAATTCGGTTACCAGCAATGCCCGCTCGGCCGAAATCCGGTTGGTGGCATTCAGGCTGTCATTTCTAAGTTTTGTAATTCGTGTGTTCATCGCTATCATTGTGTTTGTGTGATCTTTATTTTTTAATATTTTGTAAAAACTATAATTATTCTGATTTACCCGCCGCCAGTGCGTTGGCTGGTTCTCCCCTCAAGGGGAGCTAGAGGGGTGCGTTGGCTGGTTCTCCCCTGAAGGGGAGTTAGAGGGGTGCGTGTTGGGGTTTTTTCATTTTACCTTTATCCCCCAATTTTTACTTCAAATCCGCTTTTCTCGAATATTTCCGCCATCGGGAGCAGGTCGCTTTTCTCCATATTTTTCAATCCGGCCAGCTTGTTTTCTTTGCCTAAGCGTTTGTATTTGCTGGCTGCCGTGGCATGAAAGGGCAAAAGATGCACCTCGTGTATTCCCCCGATTCCATTGATAATGCTAATGAATTTTACGGCATCCTCCCTGCTATCGTTAATTCCAGGGATGACCGGAATGCGAATGATAATCTCCTTCTTTAGTTCCACCAATAATTTTAGGTTTTCGAGAATCAGCGTAAGCTCAACACCGGTAAACTTCTGATGTTGATCGTTATTTGCATGTTTCAAGTCATACAGAAACAAATCAACATATTCCGCAACCGCCTTTATCGTTTCTGCCTTAGCGTAGCCGCAAGTATCCAGCGCGGTGTGGTAACCTCGTTCGTGGCAGGCTCGCAAAATTTCGATACAAAAATCGGCTTGCAGCAAAGGTTCTCCGCCACTGAGCGTAATCCCGCCACCCGATTCATCATAAAAAACTGCATCCTTGTCCAAAACTTCCATTACCTGAGCAAGGGTCATCCGCTTACCCAGCTCCTCCTTCTTTTCGTGCTGAAAACCATCGAGCAGAATTCTCTTTACATCTGTTTCTGATTTCACACACTGACTCTCCGGATTGTGACACCACCAACAGCGTAGCGGGCAACCTTTCAAAAACACCGTGGTACGAATTCCCGGGCCATCGTGCACGGCAAAACGCTTAATATCGAAAACCAAACCTTCCATAGCAGTAAAAAATTTTATTGATTAAAAACGAAAATACCGAATGGGTATTAAAAAAATTGATGGAAATAAAGAAGCGGGTAGGATGGGGGAGTATTAGTAAATCCAGCACTCGTAGAGGCCTTTTCCAAATCGATGATATAAAGAAAGATGGTAATTAGCGTGATTCATTGTACTTTGTTTGACGGCACAAATTTAAATAGGAATTTTTGATTTTGATGAATTAGACAAAAATATATTTTTTATTCTGTGGTCAGGGCTTCACTTAAAGTGAAACCCTGACTTGCAAATCCTTTTCGATTGAAAGTCACCCCGTGAATCTTGTCATGGCATAATGCCTACTTCATTAGTTCGCACAGCTGCCTGAAGTAATTCACGGAGTGACTAAGTAGTCCGATCTTTTATCATTTTCTGAACGAAAAACAAATACACCTGCCAAACTTCATTTTATTTTTTTAATATATTAAACATCAGTGTATTAATTTAATTAATCACTGGCGTTTTTTAATTCTTAACTTCAAATAGTTTTAATGAAAACATTTTCATTGATGCTTAGTCAGGAATAAGAGAAATATGAGTACTTAAGGAATAATAGAAATCTGGACTTAAGTAGGGCTTGCTGAAAAGCTCAAAATAATAATATTGCGCGGCTCTGCCGCTTTAAATGTAGTACCTGCTAAGCATGGTTGCGCATTAAGGATATTTGGAGGTGCAGCGCACCGTAACATTAAATGCAAGTGCTTTTGGATAATCGTACAAAAAAACCTTGCATCAAAGCACAATATTATTTATGCTATCAAATTAAAACCAAGTTGTTATAAATTTTTCAGCAGACCCTAAGTAGTGCTTGTCTTTAAAGTAACAGTTAGAAAAATATACGATTTGAGATTTAAGATTTAAGATGTTGGTGATATTCAACACAATCTAAAATCTCCAATCGTCCCGAAAAGTCAAAATTTTTAATTTTTATTTCTTTTCGAGGATGCACGAGCGTAGCTCGGCATTAATCATCAATCTTAAATCAAAAAAAGTTGACTTTATGGACAGACCCTAAGTAATGATAGGGTAGGATAGGAGGGCGATTGTCGAAATGTTAGGATAGCGGATAGGCCCATTAAATTAATGCAGCCACCCTTAACATTCATAAGTTACATTTGTAATAATACCGAAGTAACAAAAGTAAATCGACAATTTGATTCACATCCGTATCTGAATTAACAAAAGTAAATAAAAGAATGTACGTTAGATTTGTAATTCCTTGTGCAATTTTAATTAAAATTACCATTACCATATTTAAAATAAACTAAACCAGTATTTTAGGAATAATATCTACAAATGTAATTCAAGACTTTGGAATGATTATTAAATTAAATATCCGATCTCAATAATATTAATTAATTAGCAGATAATCAATGTTTAATTATACTTACTTGTAGTAATTGTTGATAACTTAACAAAAATAAATTGTGATTAGAAATGTAAATCAAAGTATTTTTGATCTTGATAAAATAAAATACACAAATGTAACTTTAGCTGTATTTACAAATGAAAAATCTAAGGGAAAGAATAGAATTGTTAATTTCGACAAAAGGCATGACGAATGCTGAATTTGCCGAAAGGATCGGCGTGCAGCCTTCCAATATTTCGCATGTGCTGTCAGGGCGTAATAATCCGAGTTTGGATTTGGTGAATAAGATCTTGGACAGTTTTAAGGAAGTCAGAACCGAATGGTTGCTTAAGGGCTCAGGCTCGATGACTGGAGGCGGATATAATTTGTTTGAAATGGAAGAGGCTGAAGTTGGTTCGACAAAAGATGGTGCCCCAAGTGCAAATATTTCGTCTGTAAGCCGGACTGAGGCAAAGGCTGAGAAAATAAGGCAAGCATCAGCTCTTAAGGATGATAAAAAGGAAGCTGACCCGATTGAAAAACAGGAGGATATGAAGGGAATTTTAAATTCGGCGGGAGCAGCCGAAAAAATAGCTAAAAATGCTCAGGAAAAGCCTGAGCACAAAAAGTCAAAAACCATCGAGAAGATCGTGATTTTCTATTTGGATAATACCTTCAAGGAATATTATCCCGAGAATTAGCCAGGAAATAAGCAAGTGCTTATGCTGCTATTCAGTGCTTAAAACCGCTCGAGCTTCGAGAAGAAGAAATCGCTTTCGATGGCGGCGTTTTCATCACTGTCAGAACCATGCACAGCGTTAGACTGGACATTGGTGCCAAATAAATTGCGCACTGTGCCTCGCTCGGCTTCGTCAGGATTGGTGGCTCCAATAAGCTTGCGGTAGCTATCCACGGCATTTTCTTTTTCAAGAATTGCAGCTACAATAGGTCCCGATGACATAAAGTTAACCAGCCCCTCGTAAAATGGCCGCTCCTTGTGAACTTCGTAAAATTTCTCCGCATGTTCGCGCGAAAGTTTCATCAATTTTATGGCTTCGATACGAAATCCGGCCTCACTTATTTTGGCCAGAATAGCTCCGGTGAAGCCTTTTTCAACCGCGTTGGGCTTTATCATTGTTAGCGTTTTATTGCCTTTCATGTGCATAGATTTAAATGAATATGGTGCAAAATTAGCATTATCAAATTTTTCAATCTGTATTTAACTTTTTTTATTATAATTTTGCAGCCTTTTTTAAAAATAACAAATCATTCTTAATCAACATATTAAATTTTGACAAAATCGGATTATAATACCATAAAAGACGCAATCGAAAGTTCGGGCCAAATCATTATAACTTCGCACTACAATCCTGATGGAGATGCAGTTGGTTCGGCCATGGCGATGTATCATACCCTAAAATCAGTTAACGCAAACATTGCTGTGGTGCTACCCAACCGGTTTCCTGATTACCTTCGATGGATTGAAGGTAGTGGTGATGTGCTTATTTTCGATCAACACGATGCCAAAGCCATGGCTAAGTTGTTCGATAGTGCGAGTTTGATTTTTTGTTTGGATTACAACGCACCTTCGCGTGTAGAGTCGATGGAGCAAACCCTAAGGGATGCTTCTGCCCGGAAGGTACTCATCGATCATCATCCCTACCCCGAAACCGATGCTTTTAATTATCTGCTCAGCGAAACCGCTGCATCATCCACTGCCGAACTGGTGTACGAGTTTTTGGAGAACATCGGCTTTAGTCCTCTGATAAACAAAGCGGCCGCCGAGAGCCTCTACACCGGCATTGTTACCGATACCGGCTCATTCAGCTTTTCGTGCAACAATCCAAAAACCTACCGCATTACCGCCGACCTGATAGACAAGGGCGTGGATGCCGAAAAAATTCATCGCCTGGTTTACGATAACTTTAGCGAGAGCAGGCTAAGGCTTTTGGGCTATGCTTTCGACCAAAAATTGATTGTACTGTCCGAATTCCGTACGGCGATTATCGCACTATCGCGAAGTGAATTGAACCGTTTTAATTTCAAATCTGGCGATACCGAGGGCATTGTAAATTTTCCGCTGTCGATAAAAGAAGTGAACGTCTCCATTTTGATCACCGAACGCGAGGGCATGTTGCGGCTTTCGTTCCGCTCCAAAGGCCAGTTTGCAGTTAATGATATTGCAAAAGATCATTTCGAGGGTGGGGGGCATACTAATGCAGCCGGTGGAAATTCGTACGAATCTATCGAGGCCACCATCAATAAGATTAAAGCACTTTTGCCGTTGTACAGGCACGCGCTTGATTATGAAATTCAATAAAATCCAAATTCACACTTTTCCCATTTTTGTGGCAGCATTGATTTTGATGGCAGCTTTCGCAAGTAGCTGCGATGATGCACCGAAAAATGGTCGGCCACCCTTGACAGATAGCGAGTTGGAGAAACCGTTGATTGAGGCCAACAAAAAAATTATTAAAACAGAGCGACAGCAAATCGATGATTACGTCAAACGCCATGGCTGGAAAATGAACGAAACAGGCACCGGTCTGCTTTACCAAATTTATAAGGCCGGAGATGGCGAAAAAGCTGCCGCAGGTAAGATTGCTCGATTGGAATATACCGTAAGTTTGCTTAATGGCGATCAAATATACTCATCCAAAGAATTGGGGGCAAAGACTTTTCGCATTGGCCGGGGCGGCGTGGAATCGGGATTAGAAGAAGGTATTTTATTGATGCGTGTAGGCGACCGTGCCAAATTAATTTTACCTTCGCACCTTGCTTTCGGGCTACTTGGCGATCAAAATAAAATATCAACCAAGACTACCCTTGTTTACGATCTTGAATTAATAGCTTTGAATTAAAATAAACTTTTAAAAATTGATTAGAATGATGAACAGAATGATGGGTCTAATGGCCTTTGTATTAAGTGTAACTTTGATAATTTCGTGCGATAGCCTGACTGGCGACAGCACAAGTTTTAAAACCACCGACAGCGGACTTAAATACCGCATGGTAACCGAAAATCCGGATGCTGATACAGTTGCAATGGGCGAGATCGTTTCGCTGGCAATGACTTATGAAACCTCAGATTCGGTTTTGTTTAATTCGGATGATATCCCCGATAAATTGATGCTGCTGCAATATCAGAAACCCGCTTATCCCGGCGATTTCTACGAAATGTTAGGGATGATGCACCTGGGCGACAGTGCCGTTTTTATGCAGGATGCTGAAGCCTTTTTCACTAAAACTGCCGGGGCACCAACAGTACCCCCCGAAATGCAAGGAAAAGAACTGACTTTTAAGGTGAAGCTGGTGAAGATACAAAACGAGCAAGAGCTACAAGAAGAGATGATGGCTAAGATGGAAATCGAAAAAACAGCCGAAACTGGAATAATTGAAGCTTACATTGCTGAAAATAATATTAATGTAGAACCTACCGAAAGTGGGCTTTACGTTATCGTTACCGAACAAGGAAGCGGCTCAAAACCCAACGAAGGCGACAGGGTCAAGGTACATTACACTGGCACATTGCTGGATGGTACCAAATTCGATTCATCGCACGACCGGGGAGAGCCTTATGAATTTCCGCTGGGAAAAAGGCAGGTAATCGCTGGTTGGGACGAAGGAATTGCCATGCTTAACGAAGGCAGCAAGGCCACGCTAATTATCCCTTCGAGCCTGGGCTACGGCGAAAGAGGATCAGGACGAATAATTACTCCCTTTAGCCCACTGAAGTTTGATGTGGAATTGGTTGAAATTGTAAAATAACAGAGCGAAAAAATCGTTTTGTTTTTTTTCATAGTGATTTTTCTCCCGGAAGCAGTGATGTTTGCGGGAGTTTTTTTTTGTTCCATTTTGTAATTTTTAATAGAAACCTTCCATGCGAACATTTGCACAAAAAGCCATCGACTTTCATCAACATTTGCAACTTACCCTTCCTGATGAGAACATTGAAGTACTCAATCCCTTTAAGCAGCCAGAGGTAATGCTGTTGGTAAGCCACTTTTTTGAGAAGTATTTTAACGACCAAAACCAACGTACTTTTTTGTTTGGTATCAATCCCGGCAGGTTTGGCGCGGGCATCACAGGAATATCTTTTACCGATCCTTTGAATTTGCAAAACAAGTGCGGAATTGCCAATAATTTTGTTAAAAAACAGGAGCTTTCCTCGCAGTTTATTTATCTCATTATTGATGCCTGGGGTGGCACTGAAGCCTTTTTCGCTAAATTTTTTTTGAGCGCAATATCCCCGCTGGGCTTTACAAAAAATGGCAAAAACCTGAATTATTACGATGAAAAGCCTTTGCAGAAAAGTCTGGAATCCTTTATTGAAAAAACCATCCACGAGCAAATTGAAATGGGTGCCAATCGAAAATGCGCCTTATGCATCGGCGGGGGAAAAAATTTCCAATTCTTCGATCAACTCAACAATTCGCTGAAATTGTTCGACCAGATTATCCCCCTCGACCATCCCCGTTTTGTGATGCAATATCGCCGCAAGGCCATCGATCAATATGTTAAAAAATATTTGGATGCTCTTAAATATTGTGAATCTCTCGGTGATAAGTAAACCATTTTTCGCCTATACATGTTTTGATGATTAAAATACTGATAGCATGGACAACTACGAAAAATCGCTCCACCGTAAATTAAAAAGAGACAGCCTGATTGGCATCGGGATAATAGTGCTGATCATGGCCATCTTTGCAGTAGTTGTTGTTTTGATCTAATGATTTCTTTCCATAGCTTATTGCATTAAAAACTTACCTCCTCCTACTTTAACCTTCCTATTTTTCCCATTCTGGCTAAATTTTTCCTTTCCAATTATCGCCCGCTTGCGCGATAAATTTCAAAAATCTTGTGCATTTTTTCCTTTTTTCGCTTCGTTCTCAATAATCTTTATACTTTTATCTCCTGATAAATGATTTGATAAATATTACATACTTATTTTTCACTAAAATTATTGACTATGAAAATTTCTATTGTTGGTACAGGATATGTCGGTTTGGTTACCGGAACCTGTTTTTCGGAAGTAGGTATCGATGTAACATGCGTTGACATTGATGTAAAAAAAATCGAGAATCTCAAAAAGGGCATTATCCCGATTTTTGAACCTGGTCTCGAACCAATGGTGCAGCGCAATGTAGAAAAAGGGCGGCTGCATTTTTCTACCGATCTGGCCTCTACTCTCGATGGCACCGATGTTATCTTTTCGGCGGTGGGCACTCCACCCGATGAAGATGGTAGTGCCGATTTAAAATACGTTCTGGATGTTGCCCGCGAGGTGGGCAAAAACATGAACGACTATGTGTTGATCGTTACCAAGAGCACGGTTCCGGTGGGCACGGCTGCTAAGGTAAAAAATGCGATTCAGGAAGAGCTGGACAAACGCGGTGTAAATATTCCCTTCGATGTGGCGTCCAATCCAGAATTTCTTAAAGAAGGTGCCGCAGTAGAAGATTTTTTGAAACCCGACAGAATTGTCGTGGGCGTGGAATCGGATAAAGCAGCAGCTATTTTGAACCGGCTTTATAAACCCTTTACCCTCAACGGACACCCGGTAATTTTTATGGATGTGCCCTCTGCCGAGATGACCAAATACGCCGCCAACGCCATGCTGGCCACTAAAATCAGCTTTATGAACGACATTGCCAACCTTTGCGAAATTATGGGTGCCAATGTAAACTGGGTGAGAAAGGGCATTGGCTCGGATTCGCGGATTGGCAAAAAATTCATCTATCCCGGTATTGGATATGGCGGCTCATGCTTCCCCAAAGATGTGAAGGCACTCATAAAAACTGCAAGCCAGAATGGCTACGAGCTACGGGTACTCAAATCTGTGGAGGATGTTAATGAGGATCAAAAATCAGTACTTTTCAATAAACTGTCGAAATATTTCGATGGCAAGATTGAGGGCAAAACTGTGGCCATGTGGGGCTTGTCGTTTAAGCCACAAACCGACGACATGCGCGAAGCTCCGGCTCTGGTACTCATCGAAAAACTGATTGCTGCCGGTGTTAAAGTAAAAGCCTATGACCCCGTTGCAATGGAAGAAGCCGAACGCAGAATCGGCGATGTGATTGAATATGCCAAAGACCAATACGAGGCTCTGATTGATGCCGATGCCATACTCATTGTTACCGAATGGCCCGAGTTTAGGTTCCCGAATTTTAATGTAGTGAAAAAACTACTCAAAAATCCACTTATCTTCGATGGCCGCAACGTTTACGATGCATTAGAGATGAAAGAATTTGGCTTCGATTATTTCTGTATTGGCATTTAATAAATTAGCAATGAAGAAAAAAATATTGGTTACCGGCGGTGCGGGCTTTCTTGGCTCGCACCTATGCGAAAAATTGCTCAACGCGGGCAATGAAGTAATTTGCATGGACAACTATTTTACGGGGCAAAAGCAAAATGTGATTCATCTGATGGATAATCCCTTTTTCGAGCTTATCCGCCACGATGTAACCATGCCCTTTTTTATCGAGGTCGATCAAATTTACAATCTGGCCTGCCCGGCCTCGCCCATCCATTATCAGTACAATCCTATCAAAACCATCAAGACTTCGGTGATGGGCGCGATAAATATGCTGGGTTTGGCCAAGCGTATTAATGCTACTATCCTTCAGGCATCAACATCAGAAGTGTATGGCGACCCTGAGGTGCATCCGCAAACGGAAGAGTATTGGGGGCATGTGAACCCTATTGGAATCCGCGCTTGCTACGATGAGGGGAAACGTTGCGCCGAGGCACTTTTTGTAAACTATCACCGGCAGAACAAGGTGAAAATCAAAATTCAACGTATTTTCAATACATACGGGCCACGCATGCACCCCAACGATGGGCGCGTGGTTTCCAATTTTATTGTGCAGGCACTCAAGGGCAAGGATATTACCATTTATGGCGATGGCCAGCAAACCCGCAGTTTTTGCTATGTGGACGACTTGCTCGAAGGCATGGTGCGATTGATGAATTCGCGCGAAGATTTTATTGGGCCCGTGAATATTGGAAACCCCAACGAATTTACTATTAAAGAGCTGGCCGAGATGGTTATCGAGCTCACCGGCACTTCTTCAAAGATCATTTACGAGCCGCTGCCTGCCGATGATCCCATGCAGCGACAGCCAAATATTGATCTGGCAAAAAAAGAACTCGGCTGGGAACCAAAAATACAGTTGCGCGAAGGTCTGACCAACACCATCAATTATTTTAAATCCATCGACCTGAAAGATATTTAAGCTTATGACCAACATTTTAGTTACCGGTGCTAAGGGGCAACTGGGAACCACGATACAATTATTAGCTGCCGATTATCCGGATTATCAATTTTTGTTTACAGATATTGATGAACTGGATATCACAAAGCTGTCGGCGGTAGAAGACTTCGTTGACGAAAACCAGGTTTCAGTAATCATCAATGCTGCGGCCTACACTGCCGTGGATAAGGCCGAAGAAGAAGCCGAATTGGCAAACAAGATTAATGGCGAAGCCGTAGGCAATCTGGCCATGGGTGCAAAGGTTTCAGGAGCGATCCTGGTTCATGTTTCTACTGATTATGTTTTTGATGGCACGGCTCATCGCCCTATTAGCGAAAGCGAAGAGCCAAATCCAATTTCAGCATACTCACATTCTAAGCTCCTGGGCGAACAGCGTATGCTGGAGGTGGAAGGCCGTGGTGCTATCGTGCGCACCAGTTGGCTGTATTCCGAATTTGGAAATAATTTTGTGAAGTCGATGATAAAATACGGGCGCGAGCGCGATGAACTTCGGGTGGTTTACGATCAGGTAGGAACGCCCACCTACGCCGGAGACCTGGCACGGTTTATCTTGGATATACTCCCCCAATGGCAAAAATTGGAGAGCACCGAAATATTTCACTACTCCAACGAAGGGGTGGCCTCATGGTACGATTTTGCTCTGGCCATTCAAGAGTTTGCCGGCGTAAAATGCAGGGTAGTGCCCATCGAAAGCAAGGATTACCCCTTACCTGCCGCCCGGCCCTTTTACAGCCTGATGGCCAAGGACAAGGTGAAACGGATGTATGATGTAAAAATTCCACATTGGCGCGAAAGCCTAAAAAAGTGTGTGGATAAGCTGATGCACAGCTAAGCTGAAAAATATCATGCAAGTATTCTTGATGTCGAAATCGACCAATTATTGACTAAAATTATAAAAGAAGATGAGAAATAGTGTAACGAAAAAAAGAAACTACAAAATAACTACAGTGGAACAAGCAAAAGCCGTTTCACGTAATTTCTTAAAATCAATCGAGCTTGAAAAAGCAGTTGAATTTGGATTGCCTGAAGTAGATGATAGATATCACATTTGGAGAGTTCCTGTTAAATCAAAAAATAATGAAAGTATTGGCGAAATAGTAATTGATGCCATTTCGACCTTAATTAATGAAAAGAAAACTACAAATAAAGAAGTACTCGAATCAAGATTGCTTGGTAGAAAAAATGGAAAAGAAGCAGCGAAAAATGGAAATCCAATTCCAAAAATTTCAAATTTAAGAAACACAATTGGGCTTGGTGATTCAGAAATGTTACTGCAAGAAACGCCCAGCGAATCCATTGATTTAGTTTTCACATCACCACCCTATTATAATGCAAGGCCTGAATATTCTGAATATTTAAGTTACGAAGAATATCTTCTTAAAATCAAAAAAATAATTCACCAGACACACAGGGTTCTGAACGAAGGCAGGTTTTTTGTAATGAATATTTCTCCTGTTTTAATACGCCGAGCCAGTCGAAGTGAAGCATCGAGAAGAATTGCAGTTCCATTCGATTTTCATAGACTTTTTATTGAAGAAGGATTTGAATTTATTGATGATATTCACTGGGTCAAACCAGAAGGAGCAGGTTGGGCAACTGGTCGAGGCCGGAGGTTTGCAGCAGATAGAAATCCTTTACAGTACAAACCTGTGCCCGTAACTGAATATGTTTTAGTATATCGAAAAAAAACCGACAGGCTAATTGACTGGCACATTAGAAAACATCCCAACCAAGAATTAGTTGAAGAATCGAAAATTGATGATGGTTACGAAACAACCAATTTATGGAAAATCCATCCTTCGCATAATAAAAATCATCCGGCTGTATTTCCCTTAGAACTTGCAGAAAAAGTAATCCAATATTATTCGTTCAAAAAAGATGTAATACTTGACCCTTTTGCTGGCACAGGAACCACAGGTAAAGCAGCAATAAAAAATGGAAGAAGGTTTGTTTTATTTGAACAGGACGAAGAATATATGAAACTTATTAAGGATGATGTTTTCAATTGGCTTCAAAAAGATGCTGAAAAAATAAATTGGATAAACACTGAAGTGCCTATAAATAAACAACCATTTCTGAATTTTTAACGATGAATAAGAAAAAATTACTGTCGAGTCAAATTCCAGAAATTGGGAGGCGGCTTACAAAATTCACAGGGAAAGAACTTATTGACAGAGTTGGCAATGATGTAATAATTGAAGTAGTTACATCAATTTTATGTGGAGGCAATGTGAGGGCTTTGACTGAAGGATTAACGCAAAGAAGAATTCTAATATCTAATGCATCTTTATTTTTAACTTACCTGAAGGGTTCTAAGCTGTTTGCAAATTTTGAAACAAATTTGAATTCCATAGTTTTAAAGGAGCTCTTGGAAAATAAACTTAAAGCCGAAGATAAAGTTTTTCTACAATGGTTTATTGGTCTTACCGGGAAGAGTATTCAAAATGTTTTGAGAAGTAATCCTGACTTTGTTGAAAAGCATCTACAAGAATTTGATGAGAGATTAAAAGCAGCTTCAAAAGAATTAACAAAAGAATTTGGAGATATTTCAACAAATATTGTTGTAGAAAAAACCAATTATCTTTTAAAATGGCCCTCTCTCCTTCAAATATTTTATGCAATTGGAACACAAACTTTGGCCTTAAGAGGAAGTGAAAAATCCATGTATGGAAAAATGTTTGAAAAACTAATTTTGGGTTCTGTCTTATCTATTCTTGGATTTAAACAAATTGACCCAGCAAAAAGCAAACAATCAAAAATGGTGTTTTGGCTTTCTCAAAGAGAAAATAAACGTGAAAGTGATGCCACAATATTAGTAAAGCCTGGAATCGGTGCAAGGTTTGATTTAGGGTTTATTGGTCCTGGAAATAGCGAAATATCACTTGATAAAGTTTCAAGGTTTGAACGAGAAATGAATCATGGCAGGCAGTTACATTATATGTCCACAATAATATTAGTTGACAGGATTGGAGAAGGAAGCCGAATTGTTGAAATGGCGCAAGAAATTAATGGGACAATAATTCAAATGAGTATGACTTATTGGGTAAAAGAAGTAGTTCAAGTTTTAAATGAAAAGCTGGAATTCAAGCATCCACTTTTAAAAATGTCTCTAGATGAAAGCATTGATTATATTGAAAAAGCTATGGACAAAATTGATTTAAAAGTATTTATGATATAATCCATACCACAAAGACACACCCATTCCAAAGTCGCACAAGTCATCGTTACAACCAAAACTTTGTGAAAAGTGTGTCTGTTGCAACGCAGGACTTTAAGAAATTGCAGCAAATTTGAAAGTGAAGTACAATGAAATCCCGCACAAAACATAGCCAAACCGCTAATTATAATCCAATGAAAAAGAAAGAAGGCGCAGGATATTCCTGGCATCATTGGCTGTTTATGCTTTTGCTGATGGCTGTGCTGCCGCTCGTTTATACCGATGCGGTGCTCGATCCGGTGCTGGTTCCCCGTATGATTTTTCTGAGTATCGTTTTGATCCCGTGGCTTTTGTATCTACTATCTAAAGTCATCCATCAAAAAATAAATCTTGAAATTCTTAATTCTACGATTTTTAGGATATACCTCGGCTTTGTGCTATTGTCGGGAGTATCGATTATTAAATCTATCAATCCGGGTGATGGGATTTGGGAATGGATGAAGGCCTGTACTTTTTTCATTTTTTTCGTCTCCACGGTACTACTTTTTCAACAAGCCAAAAAACCAGAGACTACTATTTTTAGATTCATTGCTCTGTTCTCGGCAATTATACTTTTGCCGGGCATTTATCAGTTAGCCGAAATATTGCAACAAGGCACTTTTGACCATCAAAGTTCATATTTTATCACCTCGGTCTTTGCGCATCGCAATATTTTTGCTCAGGCACTTTTCTACACCGTCCCGCTACTTGGTATGCTTATTTATTTTAATAAAGGAATATGGCGTATCCTGGGGCTGATATTTTTAGTGCTTAGCCTGGCATTGATAACCATACTAATGGTAAAGTCGGTATGGCTGGCCTTGTTGGTTTCTGTACTTTTTACCATGCCGCTGCTGTTTATTTTCCGGAAAAAGCTGGGAATAGGGATTTCGCAATTAAAAAAAATATTGGTATTCATCTTCATTGCTGTGCTGATTGTAATTGCTTCGATAGCCATTTTTTCGCGCTTCAACACCACCGAAGTTTTCAAAAAGCAAGGTCAGGCTATGCAGGATTTCAGTTATGGTTCGGCTCTGGAGCGCATTCATCTGTGGGAGAAATCGCTCGAAATGTTTAAGGATAATCCCATTGTGGGCATAGGGCTGAGTAACTGGAAAATAGAGCTTCCCAACTATGGTACCAGCGATATGCGATCGGCTGAGGGTGAGATTATCTATCAACGTCCACACAACGATTTTTTATGGATTTTAGCTGAACGCGGAATCCTGACTTTGATATTCTACCTCCTAATTTTTGCAATTACTGCCTGGTATTTAATTCGCATCATTGCGAAATCCAAAAATCGCGATGATCAATATTTTGCCCTCTTCGCCTGGTTTTTCCTCGTGGGCTATGGCATTTTTGCGAGTATGAGTTTTCCGCTCGAACGCCCCATTTCTTCCGCCCTGCTTAACCTGGTTTTTGCTTTTGTGCTTATTAAATATCAGAAGATAGAATCCAAAAATCAAAAACCTAAGAAATCCATGATTGTCTTGTTTCTTACCCTGGGACTAATCATACTTATTGTTACCAGCTATATTGGCGTACAACGTTTCAAGGGCGAATATCACACCCGAAAAGGGCTGGTTTTGCGCGAGCAGCAAAAGTGGCAGCCCATGATTGATGAAATGCACCAGGCCTCTTCGTTTTTCTATACACTCGATCCTACATCAACCCCTGTAAAATGGTGCAGCGGCCTGGGATATTATAACTTAGGTGAGATGGATAGGGCTTTTGCTGATTTAAGCGATGCTTACCATGCCAATCCTTATCATATTCATGTGCTGAACAACCTGGCCACGATTTACGGAATACAAAAAAAGGATACCGAAGCCATCGAATTGTATAAAGAAGCCATGCGGATTTCCTCAGACTTTTCGGATGCCGCTGCCAATTTGAGTGTAATGTATTTCAACATCGGAAATAGCGATACGGCTTATCAAATTATTAGAAATAACAAGATTGTGGCTCAGCATGTGAACTACAAAACGATAACAGTTACCATTATTTATGATATTATCGAAAAAATGAAAACCAACATCGATGATCGGGATATGTTGATCGCCATCGATCGTATTAGAAACTCCAACGAATGGATGCTAAAAGTACACGAGCAATCCGTGCATGATGATGTGCCCCTGCGCAAACAAATTATTATCGAAACGGTTTATCTGATGTCAGCCATCGACCAAAGCATCGATAGCAGCCGGACTGATTACCTGAACAAAAAATATCTTGACCGGTTTAAAGAATTGAACTAAAGTAGTTTTTAAACTTTATTAATTTAGCGGGTTATTTTTAAAAAATTAATAAAACAATAGATTTATGGCTAATAAGCAGATTGAACCAGAAGTAATGGCAAGAGTAAATCAATGGCTCGAAGGCGATTACGATAGAGAAACAAAACAAACGATCCGGGATATGCTGGCATCAAAGCCGGACGAAATAACCGAATCATTTTATCGCGACCTGGAATTTGGTACCGGTGGACTGCGCGGTATCATTGGCGTGGGCACCAACCGGATGAACAAATATACCGTTGGGGCTGCTACGCAGGGTTTGGCTAACTATCTTAAAAAGGTGTATCCCAAAGAAAAACAGCTTTCGGCTGCAATAGCTTTCGATTGCCGCAACAAGAGCGATGAATTTGCGCAGGTTACCGCCGATGTGTTTTCGGCCAATGGTTTCAAGGTTTACCTTTTTGATGCCCTGCGCCCAACACCTGAACTTTCGTTTGCCATCAGGCATTTCAAGTGTCAAACCGGTGTAATGATTACCGCCTCGCACAACCCCAAAGAATACAACGGATACAAGGCCTACTGGAACGATGGCGCACAAATGATTCCGCCCCACGACAAAAACGTGATCGAGGAAGTAAAAAAGATAAAAGTTTCTGATGTTAAATTCAAGGGCATCAAATCAAATATCACCCTTATCGGCGAAGAAATTGATGAGCTTTACCTGAGCGAAATCGAAAAACTATCGGTATCACCCGGTTCTAACAAAAGGCAAGCGGAGCTTAAAATGGTTTATACACCCCTGCACGGCGCGGGTGTAAAACTGGTACCCGCCATCCTTGATCGCTTTGGCTTTGAAAATGTGTTTAAGGTTTATGCCCAGGATGTGAACGATGGTAATTTCCCCACCGTTATTTCGCCCAATCCCGAAGAACCCGCCGCCCTGAAAATGGCTATCGACAAAGCCCGTAAGGTGGATGCCGAGCTGGTAATGGCCACCGACCCTGATGGCGACCGCGTAGGTATTGCAGTAAAAAACCTGAAGGACGACATGGTGCTGCTCAACGGGAATCAAACAGCATCCATCCTGTTTTACTATCTGCTAAGTATGTGGCACAAAAAGGAAAAACTTACCGGTAACGAATACATCGTTAAAACCATTGTTACCTCGGAGCTACCTGCCGCCATTGCCAAAAAATATGGCGTGGAGTGTTTCGACTGCCTTACGGGATTTAAATGGATTGCTGATGTGATTCGTCAAAACGAAGGAAAGAAGACCTTTATCGTAGGTGGTGAGGAAAGCTACGGCTACATGATTGGCGATTTTGTACGCGATAAAGATGCAGTGGCTTCGTGTGCCTTGATTGCTGAGGTAGCTGCCTGGGCGGCCAATCAGCGCAAGTCGATATTCGAATTACTCATCGATATCTATCTCGAATTTGGTTTTTACAAAGAAAGTCTGCTTTCGGTAACTAAAAAAGGAAAGGCCGGAGCCGAGGAAATCCAGAAAATGATGGAAAACTTTCGCAGCAAGCCACCCCAAAAAATTGACGGCTCCAAGGTGATACAGATCAAGGATTACCTTACGGGTAAAGAAATGGATTTTGAAACTGGCAAGGAAAAAGATATCGACCTGCCCAAATCCAATGTACTCCAGTTTTTTACCGCCAATGGTACCAAAATAAGTATGAGGCCTTCGGGCACCGAGCCAAAGATAAAATTCTACTTTGGCGTAAAAGCCGAGTTGCCATCCAAAGAGCAGTTTGATGAAGTGGATGCCCGTTTGGGAAATAAAATTGAAGCCGTAATAAAAGATTTGAAATTACGATAATTCGTTAATGGTTATTTGTTAATCGTTATACGTTTTTTTAACGAAAAGTCATAGTATGGCTTAAAGCCATGCTATGACTTATTAAAAGGTTGTTGCGAATGGGCTTGACTTTATCTCCAACCCGGGCTAAGTCAGAACCAATTGGTAACTTCAATCTGCGGGTTGAGAAGCAGCCCACAAACTGCCAGAGAACCGGGTGAAAATGGAATTGCCAAAAACACAGTCAGGGCTTCACTCCAAGTGAAGCCCTGACTTTTTGGTAAACTTCGAACGTCAATAAAAACCTATCCCCCAAAAGTGTTTTGCAACTCCTCGCGAGTGGTTTTCTTGTAGTCGGCGGGGATGTCGAAGGTGTCTTTTTTGAGTTTATGTTTCTCAACTTCTATGGCTGTAAAAGTGATTTGCATGTCATTGCCCATTTCGGCATCAAATTCCAGCATCACTCCCTTCAGGTTTCTAAATTCAGCATTAGAAAAATTCATGTTATCGTGAACTTCAAGAGCATTGGCAAGCCATGCGGTGGCCACCACTGTGCTATCTTCCTTGCTTTTGGCAACTACCTTTTGGCACATATAGCCTGCAATTTCTTTTTCTTCGCCGGTGTATTCCAAATCCCTTTCCGGGCTTTCCATTAGCTCTTTTACAATATCCTCGGCCGAATCGGCCATGGCAAATTTTTGCCCCATCAAATCGAGCAAGGCTGTTTTGGTCTTCGCGTTTAAATCCTCGATAGAACTTTGCGAACCCATCTGGGTGTAAAGCTCCGTTTTGGTGAATCCATGGCCAATGTACAGGGTCATGGTTTTGGGGAGCATGGCCTGAGCCTGTTCGGGGATTTCACCCGAGTCGAAGGAGATTTTGTAAGTAATTTTACCGGTAAACTCCTTGCCTTTAGCCACTGTATTTAAGCTAAGAAAGACAAAAAGAAGTATCGAAAATGTTGCAATTGTAGTTTTCATAATGTTTATCATTTTAAAAATTAAAAATCCAAAATTAATTATTTAACCACTCTCATGCACTTATCCCAGCGGATTTTGCCATCGAAGAGGCCTTTATTTTTATCCAGCGAAAGCCAGACAAATACTGCTTTACCCACTACATGGTCGTTGGGTACAAAGCCCCAAAAGCGGGAGTCGGCCGAATTGTCGCGGTTGTCGCCCATCATCCAGTAGTAATCCTGTGCGAAAGTGTAAGTATTCACTTCCTCACCATTAATAAATATTTTACCGTCTTTTTCTTCCAGATTGTTGTTTTCGTAGGTGCCGATTATTTTTCGGTACAAGGCGATATTAGATGAATTCAAATTGACGGTATGTCCGGCTTTTGGAATCCATAGCGGGCCAAAGTTGTCCTTGTTCCAGGGATAATGCAAGGTGTCCTGCGGAAAAATGTCGGGGTTAGCACTGGTGCCATAATAGTTCAACGGCTCTACGCTGAAAATTTTGGGGTTGCGTGCAATTTTCTCGGCGGTGGCACTGTTGGTTTGCAGCACAAAGCGGTTGGGGCTGTTGGTGGCATAAGCCTCCTCGGCGCGGATGTCGTTGGCCTCGAAGAGGTCGGAGAGGCCTTTGCGCGACATGCCGCTAACGGTAACCACGTAGGCAAACTGCATGTTCTTGGGGTTGAAGGCTTGTTGCCCATTGATGTAAACCTGCTTGTCGATAATTTGCAAAGTATCTCCAGACACGGCCATACAACGCTTGATGTAGTTTTCGCGCTTATCCACCGGGCGTGCTACCACATCGAAATCGCGCCAAACTTTTTCGCGCCCCATACCTTTGCGATAGCGGTCGCCCTGACTTTGCACCAGGCTTCTTTCTTCCTGCCGCACATAGCCGTAATAATCCTGATTTTGATGCTGGAGTATCACCGTGTCGCCGCTGGGATAGTTGAACACCACGGCATCGTAGCGTTGCACATCACCAAACCCCGGAAAACGGTAATAGGGTAATTTTATCCATTCCACATAGCTTTTGGTAAATTGTGTCAGCGGCAGGGTATGATGCACAAAGGGGAAGGCCAAGGGAGTATTGGGAACTTTGGGGCCATAAGCCACCTTGCTTACAAACAAAAAATCGCCTACCAATAGCGAGCCTTCCATCGATGAAGTTGGGATGGTGTAAGCCTCAAAAATAAAGGTGCGGATAATGGTAGCCGCAACCACCGCAAAAATGATGGCATCGACCCACTCGCGTGCTGGCCCTTTCTTAATCTTTTCCCTTTGGTCGGGCGGGAGGTAGATTTCGGCTGCACTGATTCCCAGGTAAGGCATATAAGCAAAGGGAAATACCACGGCCAGGGCTTGTTCGCCAAGGCCATATTTGCCAAAGGCTTTGGCTGTTTCTACAATCATCAGGAAAACCATGAAGATGTTGATAAAAGGAACAAAGAGTAAAAGAAACCACCACAAGGGCTTGCCGTTTAGCTTGTTCCACTCCCAATAATTGAGCATGGGTATCAGGGCTTTCCAGAAGGTGATGCCGGCCTTTTTGAAAATGGGCATCACCAGGATGGGGAAAAACAGAAAAATCAGAATTAGAAAATCGAGTGTATTCATTATTAATGTATTAATTTACTTTAAAAGTTCACCTATAAAATCATTCATCGAAAATATGCCGGTTCTACCGATAAGCCAAATAGCAGCCATCAGGGCTCCACGAGCAAATCCCTCGCGGCTTATGGCCGTATGCGAAATCTCGATGATATCTTCGCTGGATTTGTAAGTAACATGGTGCGTGCCCGGCACATCGGCCTGGCGATGGGCAAGCACAAGCAGTTCATCTTCTGTTGTCGCATTATCAAGTACCCAGTTTTTTTTGCGATCCAGATTGTCGATAATTATTTCGGCCAGTTGTTTTGCCGTCCCGCTGGGTTTATCATTTTTTTGGAGATGATGGGTTTCATCGATATTAACCTTGTATTGCAACAAATTATTCATCATCCGGGCTAGGTATGAATTAAGTTTAAAAAACACATTCATACCCAAACTAAAGTTTGCTGCTTTGAGCAAGGCTTGTTTCTCCTCGAGGCAGATCTTACGAATCTCATCAAAATGCTCGTCCCAGGCCGTAGTGCCAGTAACAACGGGGATATTGTAGCGGAAGCAGTTTTTGATATTTTGCGGCGCAGCAGTGGGCGTGCTAAATTCGATGGCCGCATCAGCTTGCTGCACTTCCTCCTTGTATTTTTCCCAGTCGGCTTCTTTATCGATGATGGCTACAATTTCGTGGCCGTTGTCCAGGCACATAGCCTCGACAGCTTTTCCCATTTTTCCATATCCGATAATTGCAAATTTCATAGGCTCACCAAAAATTAAAATTTCATTCGTAAAGTAAGCCCTACCGAAGGCTCGGGGACAAAAATATTTTGGCTGCGCACCGGCTCGAAGCGCAGGCTAATTTCATCGCTCACATCAAAATTGTATAGATTGGCATCCACGCTGGCATCCACAATATTAAGGATATAGAGTAGGCCGGCAAGGATGTAATTCAGTTCCAGGTTGCGCCGGTAGTAATTTCGACCTTCCTGCAAACGGTTGGGGTCGGCATCGTATTTTCCTATATATTCATTACTCGGGTATGCGGCGGTATCGCCAGTGGCTACAATAGTGTAGGCATCTCTGAAAAGGCGGTATTCTTTGCCATTGGTATTGATAAAATAAATCAATGTGCCAAAACCGGCATAAATAATCGGAATTTTCCAGTACTTTTTATTGTAGGCTTGCCCCAGTCCAGGCAGGATGGCTGAGTAAATGGTCGCTCTTTTGGCGGAGTGCATATTTGTTGTATCTCGTGGTATTTTTACCACGGTTTCTGGCTGTTGGGAATAAGCAGCTTGACTTTGTGTTAAAACTACAACAAATATAATCAGCAGCACAATGGCCGAATATCCCTGTTTTTTTAGTTTATAAAAAACCGATGAAAAAGTACCCGATGATTTTGTTATCGACATTCAAAAGCTACAAACTATAATCGTGTGGAATTATTTCCTGAGCAGGCTTAAAATGCGTTCCATTTCGCCTTCGGATGAAAACTTGAAGGTGATGCTTCCCATCCCGCGGGCATTTCTTTTTATCTCGACCGGAGCCTCATAGTTTTGACTCAGGTCTTTTGACATGGTCTTGTATTTTTCGGGCATTGGGTTTCGGCGGCCAGGCTTATTTATTTGTTTTACTTTTTTCTCGATCTCCCTAACTGTCATACCATCTTCGGTAATTTCCTGCAGCAATTTCAATTGTGTGTTATGATCTTCGATATTCACAAAATTGCGTGCCTGGCTCATCGAAAGGATATTTTCGCGGATGGCCAACTGCACTTCGGCAGGCAGCTTTAGCAGGCGCAGATAGTTGGTGATGGTTGTGCGTTTTTTGCCTACACGCCGGCTCAATTCTTCCTGGGTAAGGCTGCACTCTTCGATAAGCCGCTGGTAGCTAATGGCTATCTCTACGGCGTTCAGGTCTTCGCGGTGGGTGTTTTCGATCAAAGCCAACTCGAGCATTTGCTCATCGTTGGCCACGCGAATGTAGCAGGGCACCTCGTCAAGTTCCACCATTTTGGCTGCCCGCAACCTGCGCTCGCCCGAAATAATCTGGTATTTGTCGTAGCCCAGTTTCCTAACGGTGATAGGCTGTATAACGCCTTGCTCGCGGATAGAATCGGCCAGTTCGTGGAGTGCTTCATCCTGAAAGTCTCTACGGGGTTGAAAAGGGTTGGCTTCGATTTTTGATACCTGTATATTGGCAATAGCTCCTACCACATAATTTCCCGAAATATCTTTAGAAGTGATATCGGTGTCGGGGCTTTGCAAAATGGCTTCGAGGCCTCTGCCCAGGGCACCTCTTTTATTTTTGTTTGTCATCGCTAAAGTCAATTTCGTAGTCGGGAGCATTCATTTGTGTCATGTTATTTTTTTGCAAAATCTCACGCGAGAGGTTCAGGTAGTTTACCGAGCCGGTGGATTGGGCATCGTGCATGATAATGGTTTCGCCAAAGCTGGGGGCCTCGCCCAGTTTGGTATTGCGGTGAACTATGGTATCGAAAACAATTTGTTGGAAATGCGTGCGCACCTCTTCAACCACTTGCTTGGCCAATCGCAAACGCGTGTCGTACATGGTAAGTAATATCCCTTCGATGTCCAGATTGTTGTTGAGCCGCGACTGGACGATCTTGATGGTGTTGAGCAATTTGCCCAAACCTTCCAGGGCAAAGTATTCGCATTGTACGGGAATAATTACCGAATCACTGGCGCACAGCGCGTTTACCGTTACCAAACCCAGTGATGGGGAGCAGTCGATAAGAATAAAATCGTATTCATCTTTTACCTTCTCTACCACTTTTTTCATCATCTGTTCGCGCTCGGGCATATTTATCATTTCAATCTCGGCACCCACCAGATCGATGTGGGCAGGTAGCAGAAAGAGGTTGGGCGTAGAGGTATTGATGATGGTTTTGTGTGGGTGAATGTCATCGATAATACATTCGTAGATGCTGGTTTGAATGTTTCGAGGGTCGTGCCCCAATCCCGAAGTGGCATTGGCCTGTGGATCGGCATCGATGATTAGTGTTTTGTATTCGAGAACAGCAAAGGCTGCACCCAGATTTATGGCCGTGGTAGTTTTGCCTACACCGCCTTTTTGATTGGCTATTGAAATTACTTTTCCCATGTATTATTGTTTCGAAATCGAGTGCAAAAATAAGACTTAATTAGCACAGCTGTTTTTTTTATTGTAAAAAGAAATCAACACACATAGTGCTGAAATGCGCCACACACCCCGTATTGAGAGGGGGGGGGAGGCTAAACGAAAAAAGCTGACCACAGGTCAGCTTTGTATTTTACGAGATACCAAGGTCTTATATTTTTTCGCTATCCTCGCCTTTTGTTTCCTCTTCATCGGTGTCTGTATCCTTATCGGCATCCAAGCCATCCGAAGTATCTTCATCTTTGCCAAGGTCTTCAAATTTTATTTCCGTAATTTCAGTTTCGGCGGCTTTTTCGCTGGCATCCTCTTTTTTAAAGCTGCTTTCTGTTATTCCATCACGCTCGTTGGCATTGGTAATAAAATCGATGGCACTACTAAAGCCCTCCATAAACTTTTCAAAGTCTTCACGGTACAAAAATATTTTGTGCTTTTCGTAAAAGAACTTACCGTTGTCGTTATTAAATTTTCTTTTGCTTTCGGTAATGGTCAGGTATTTTTCGCCGGCTCTGGTTTCTTTAACATCAAAAAAATAGGTCCGTTTTCCTGCGCGCACTACTTCCGAAAAGATGTCTTCCCGCTGCTGATTGTTATCGTACTCTTCCATTGTCTATCTTCGTTAATGTGATTGTTGAACGCAAAAATATGTATTTAAATTTTAACGGTGGTAAAAACGCTGCCTTTTTTTTCGTTCCCCAAATTTTCCATCGGCGGGCTTACAATTTCTGTGATTTTTATTTTCGATCAGTTAAGCATCATATCAGGCAAAAAAAGTGATACTTTTGCCAAATATTAATTTTAAACTTGTTCTTACCTATTATGCTAAGCAGAAGGCATTTAAGAATTAAAGCACTCCAGGCTCTTTACAGCTATTTTTTGGGCAATGATCTGGATTTGAGCATTGGCGAAAAAAACATGCTTAAAAGTACCAGCCGGATTTACGAATTGATAATTTGGCAAATTGGTTTTTTGTTGCAACTTTCAAAGTTTGCTGCGCTTAGAAGCGAAGAAAACAAAAAGAAATTTTATCCCACCGAAGAAGACCTCAATCCCAACACCAAATTTATTGATAACCTGTTTTTGAAAAAGATTGGTGAAAACAAGGATTTTATACGCAAATCGAACGCCTATAAAGTAGATTGGACCGATGAAACCGAAATGCTGCGAAAGGTTTACAATCAGATGCGCGAGAGCGAGAGCTATCAAAAATATATGGCCACTACTTCTCATACCTTTGATGAAGACAGGGAATTTGTGATTTGGATTTTTAAAATCCTGTTGGCCTATCAGGATTCCATTGATTATTTTTATGAAGAAAAAAATATTTTTTGGGCCAACGACCTCGAAATTGCAAACCCATTGGTACTGAAAGTGTTGAATAGTTTTAGGGCAAAAAAGGATGAATTTGATTTGATGCCCTCGCTTTATAATACCGATGGCAAGGAAGACCCTGACGAGGATCGGAAATTCCTGATCGAGCTTTATCACAAAACAATCCTTAAAGGCAACGAGTTTGAGGAAATTATCGAGCAGAAGGCCAAAAACTGGGAAGTAAACCGCATTGCGGCGATGGATATTATTTTGCTAAAGATGGCTCTTACCGAGCTAACGCAGTTTGACAGTATCCCTGTAAAAGTAACCCTTAATGAGTATATCGAACTATCCAAATATTACAGCACGCCAAAAAGCCGCGTGTTCATCAATGGCATCCTGGATAAGCTGATAACAGAAATGACAACAGAAAAATCGATTGTTAAAAAGGGTAGGGGACTGATGGAGTGATGGGTTGATGGAGTGATGGGTTGATGGAGTATTGGAGTAGTGTTGAGCGAAGGGACATCCTTGCCGTAGGAGGAATTAAGCGAAGTCCCGCGCGTGTGGAATCCCAACCATCATGGAAATCCTCGCCTTAGGAGGGAAAGTAGTGGCTAACACCGTGCGTATTCTTTGAGCGCGGTAATAAAATCATTTTTCTTTCGTACTGACACATCCACCTCATCGCCGTTTTCGAGCATCACACTTCCGCCTTTTCCTTTAACATAGCGATCGACGTATTTTAAATTGACCAGGTGCTTGGCGTGAATCCGTACAAAAAACTGATCGACGAGCATCTTCTCAAAAATGTTTAATGGTTTAGAGGCCACCAGCTTACGATCTTTGGTAAGGTAAAACTCAGTGTAGGTATCGTAGGCTTCCAGTCTAACGATGTCATCGATCAGGATAATGTTTAGCCCTTCGAGCGAGGGTACGATGATTTTCTTGTAGCGATGTTCCAGATTATCTTTGAGCACACTGAGGCGGGCACTGATACTACCTCTTATTTTCACCTCGTTGAAACGGCTGATGGCCTTGTGCAATTCGTTGTATTCGATAGGCTTTAGTAAATAGTTGATAAATAGCACAACATCGTTGACACTTTTAATCGTATCACAACATTGTTGACACTTTTAAATATTAAGCGTTCTTTGACATATTTTTTCGTA
>Ga0307929_1000320_pt1 | contig 50696 bp, 61 predicted proteins | sample AceLakmetage1330_FD_203160 | JGI IMG/M metagenome (GOLD analysis project Ga0307929, IMG submission 203160) | Saline water microbial communities from Ace Lake, Antarctica - #1330 | ecosystem: Environmental > Aquatic > Non-marine Saline and Alkaline > Saline | place: Antarctica: Ace Lake... | reverse complement strand
TGTCACTGTGGCATATGACGGAGGAACTGAAAACGCAACGGACGCGACATCAATTACTGCTTATGGTAAACGAGAAAAATATATTAACGAATCAGCAAACACTAGCGACTCGACAACTGCACAGCAACGGGCAACGAAGGAGGTAGAAGATAACAAAAACGCAAAAATAGAGGCGACTCTCGTTTTAAACAACACTTTCGATATTGAATCAATCCGGCCTGGACAAACTTGTAAAATTCTCAATTTCAAAAAAGGCGCTTCGATTCTTGGTGAGAATATGAAGATTGTTTCTACGAACTACGATAATGGAGAAACTTTGAGTATCGAATTGGAAAGAGTTCGAACTTTTAGACAGGAGCTTCAAAACTTTGTTGACGGTCAATAATTTTCTGCTTAAACTTGAATTACTTAATATTTACAAAATGAATGCAGATTTTGCTCCAGGAAAGAAAACAATTACAGGGGTGGCGCTTTTTTTAGTTCCAATTGCCGCACAGTTTTTCGGATATTCTATTGATGCCGGATCAATTACTGAGCTTGTTTCTGAGGGTTTCACTCTTTTTGGGTTCTGTTTGTCTACTTATGGGTTGTTGATGAAATTTGTTAGAAAGTTTAAATCTTCCTTTAAAAAATAGAAAATGTTCGGACTCGATCTTTCTGATTCTCTGCAAATATTATTGAGTGCGACAACTCTCATTGCTGTCGTGATTACTGTTTTTTGGGGAATAAAAAAACCAAATATTAGTCAGGATCAGGAGATTGCCTTGATAAAAAAAACAATGTTTTTCTTCAGGGAATCGATCACATCTATTAAAGAGAATCACCTTGCCCACATTGAGAAGGATGTTTGCGAGTTAAAACTTAATATGAAAGAAATAATCACAATCATAAATGAGCGAATCCCAAAAAAATAAAACGCGCAAAGCATATTTGAGGATGCTCCGAATTTGGGCCGGAACCAAATGGGAGCCATTTTTGCGGTACTGGCTAGGGAAACGAAGAACGAAAATGACTGCGGTTGCTTATGTTGAAGAATATTTTCGTGAGTTTTTTGGGTACAGAAAAAAACCAAAAGTAGACAAATTGACCGCAGACGTCAGTATTGTTGGAGAAGTTGTATTTAGCGACGTTCCGAAACGCGCTGTTAATAAAAAAGATGAAATCGACCTCTCGGGATCGTCGGAAGTAGATCAAGGTCGAGTTGGTTCGTGCGCTTGCGCGACCTTGTGTGCAATAGTACAAGACAATGCCGTTGTAATTACAAAAAACAAAAACCTAGAAATAAACTGGAAAAAGGCATGGGAACACATGAAGCGTCTCGGGATAGCGGACGACAACGAGGGCAGTTCTTTGTTAGATAATATTTGGTATGGTCAATGGGTTGGGTATGAAGACAATTTTGGAAACATTTGGAAACTGGACAAAGTTCAGCCGATATCTCGTTCTGAGTGCATTGATTATATGAGAATGAAGTATCAAGTCTACACCGGATCAGCTGTTGGATCCCCGATGTGTGACAAACTTTTTAATTTTATTTTTGGAGGAAGAAAGTTCGGCCACGCTTTTCGGATCATGGGACTAACAATCAAAAACGGAATCAAAAAAATATTATCAGAAACAACTTGGAAAAATTATGGGTATAAAAAAGAGAGCCAATTTTTTATTGATCCCGAAAAAACAAACAGACTGTTTTCTTGCTACGTGATGACAATCAAAAAATATTCGATCTAAGGCGTTTGTTTTGTTGAGTTTTATATTGTCACGAGTTTATCACGTAAAGCAGAAACTCTCGCGTTTCTGTTCGATTCTGTCGCATTTCTATGCAAACAATAGTCGCTTAGTTTGATGTTCTGAACACTTATAAAAAAATCGCTAACGGAAAAGGCAAATTGAGCGTCTGAAAATATACAAAGTAAACTAAAGTAAATAAAATAAAAGGAAAAGAAATAAAACATTTACATTTTTTTTTCTACTGGTAAATTTATTCTGAAATGGAAAATATTTACAAAAACGGCCTCGTCGAAGAAATTAAATATTTGGATGAAAAAGTTAATGAGGAAAAATTTGATGTTAGGTTTGGCGAAAAATTGATCACAAAGCTTGCCGAATTATGGAAAATTGCTGTTGCTGAAAAAATTAAATAATATTTTATTGACTTTAAAATAAAGATCGTTTAATATTTTTTAGATGGAAAAACTAAACTTAAAAAATGAAATTAAAAAGCAGGGATTAAGTGTCCCGAAGCTTTCTCGTATGATCGGGATCGTTTCAGGAGAAACACCGACTCCTGTTACTGTTTGGGGTTGGGTTAATCGTGGCCGAGTTCCTAGGAACAAAAAATGGTTAAATGCTTTGGCTGAAATTTTCCACGTTAAATTCGGTGATCAATTTTTTATTAGATGATATACGCAGATGTCGCCATCACAAAGATAGAACCAAAATTCGAAGGGGCAAAACACAAAACAGAATTAAAGTTTGCATTTTATGGTTTCGAAGCTGATGAGATTATCTGGTCCGAGAGGATTGCGATCCATAATAATAATATTTCAAAGACTAGGGGTTTAGTGGTTCCCGATATTATGCGTTTTTTTGCCAACAATAATTGGAAGAGAAGCGGCCCTTGGTCATTTTATCGAGAAAATGCGAAATTGTAGTGTTCTTTTACTCTAACGGTCAATAATTAGCATTTGTACGCGGTTTAACACCGATGACGAATGTCAGCGTAAAGACCGTTAGCGCGAGAGAATGATTTGACTTTTTATTAAAGATCGTTTAAGCTTGGGTTGGTTTTTTGGTAGAAATCACTTTATCATTTGGAAAAGTAACTCAAAAGGTAGAGTACCGAGCATTGCGACTAGGTCATGGGGGTTCGAATCCCCCCTTTTTCCGCCCTAAAAAAGTTCTTTTTTAAAAAATAAATAAAAATGTTAGCAAGAGTAATCAGATTCGCGTCAAAAGCTCATGGTGGACAAGTTCGCCGGAACGGAGATCCCTTTGTTTGTCATTTGTACCATGTGGCAAACGAGCTAGAAGGAAAAAATCAGAAAATTTTAGCGATACTCCACGACGTTGTTGAAAAAACCGAAAAAACATGGAAAGACGTTTTTGATTATTTGTCTGAGATATATTCAAAAGAAAGATCAATGATTTTATCGGAGGGTCTCAATGCTATCTCGAAAGCGGAAGATGAAACATACGATTATTATATTGCAAGGTGTGGAAAAAATGATTTGGCCAGGGAGGTTAAAATTTGCGATATAAAAGATAATTTGAAGGACTGTAAGGAGCACAAACGGAAAGAATACACGGAAGCACTCGCATTCCTAGAACATATTTCTGATATGAAGCAACCCTTTTAATTTGCAAAAACATTAAACATTGTTTAATATCTGATTACACCATGAAAACAAAAACAAATTTATTCGGATCTTCACGAAACGAAAAACTGATCTCGAAGCTAGAAAGCCAAAAAAAAATTAACTGGTTTCTTCGAAAGATCAATGTATTCGGCAGAGTGTTTTTTCAAATAAATAAAGCAACGTTTGGTGAATCTATGGTTCGGCCAGTCTTTTCTAATCGAAAAATAACATGATTGATTTCTCATTGGTTCGAAGGGACGGTTTTTTAAATCCGAGAAAAGCTACTACAGCAAATATTTCTCCTGGACTTTATCGTTTCTTTGAATTGATGGCTGACAAAGATCGTTTTATTAAATTGAATCGGGCAGAGCAAAAAAACTTTAATAAAAAATGCCAAAATGACTAGATGTGCTACATGCGGAAAAGAGTATGGATTCAAAATTAGATACAACCGGATTGTTCCTCAACAGACTTCGTCTGGAACGAAGAGAACGGAGAAGGTAGAAACTCGCCAATTGCTTTGGTGCTGTAGAAACCCAGTAAAATGCATAGATTCGTAGAAATACCGATGCCGGTACCATGTAAGTTTTGCGGGAGGATTCTTCGGAGCAAAAAAAGCATAATAAAAAGATCCGGCAGGAAGTGTGCAAAAAACCAACAAACAAATATTTATAATTTCATCAAAAATGATCACAGTAGCGAGAGAACTAAAAAATAAAGACAAGGAGTCTTTGGCCAAAATATATTTTTTTTATGGATATCAAAACTCGGTATTTAGCAAAGCATTTCTGGATGAAGTAAAATATAATAATCCAATAAACGTTTTAATACAAATGGGGTTTGAGCCAGTAGGTGATCATACTTGGGTAAAAAATAACAAATGAAACTAACAATTGAACAGATTCGGAAAAACGACAACATTCCTACTTCTGAAATTGAACAGGATATTGCGGAAACGCAAAAAGAGATTGACGATTACAAAGAAGAACTTGCCACGTTGATGAAAAGACCATCAGAAAACAAATTGAGGATCTTTGTTTTGAGGGGAGAAATATTATTACGAAAAGATTTTATTGAAAACTTGCAATGCATTTTAAATTACCGAAAAGAAAATGACTGAAGAAAATTCCGGTATCGAAAGACGAGAGAGAAAGTTCAGAATGGTTGGTAGAAACATAAAATTCGATAAAATAGAGATATCGAAACCATTAACAACTAAGGACTTGTTATTGGGAAGATATCCAAGTTTCTTTTCGTTGGGGAATAGGGAGGATGGTGGGAATTGTGAATTTATTGCAGAAATAGACTACACAGGACTTAAAGACGAAAACGGAGTTGGGATTTACGAGGGGAATATCGTAAAAGCAGTTGCTGAAAATCAATTCAAAGATGAGGATCTAATTTCTGATGTTATTTTTAAAACAGATCTCCAATGGCAAATACGAAGAGGAAAAAAGTATGAGCATGGTCTTCCTTTGGTTTGGGGAGGGTGGGTGTCAATAGAAATTATCGGGAACATATTTGAAAATAAAGACCTTTTAAAATGAGCGAAAAACCATTAATAAAACGAGCATTTCAAAGCGTATCAAATCCCGACGTGTTCCATCACGCATACGTTTTTGAAACTCACGATACTTGCGACTGCCCCGGCTTTGCGTTCAGAAGGAAATGTCGGCACATAACAAAATTAAAAGAAATGTTGCGAAGCAGGTAGTTCTTTTACATCTCGGGCAGAAATTTACTTTATACGAAAAACTCTCCGCCCGAGACGTAAGCGAAAAACAATGCTAATAAAAACATCAGAAACGGTGATAATTGTTCTCGAGGATCTTTTAAAAGAATGTTCCGGTGGCGGAAAATTGCGGGAACTCATTCAGAAAAAGATCGAAGAGCTTAAAAAGTCGAATAAGATTTGACAAAACATTAAACAACCTTTAATATTTAGGAAACCAAAAACATGACAGAAGAAAAATCGATCACGTTAAAATCATTCTTGGAGGACACCGTGGCAATGAACAAAATGTCAGAAGTTTTGGGGAGGAATGCTCAAAGTTTTGTTACGACTATTCTGCAAATCGTGGCAATGAACGACTTGCTCAAAAAGGCAACCTTTGCTTCTGTTTATGGAGCGGCACTCACGGCGGCAACGATGAAGCTTCCAATTAATCCGAATTTGGGATTCGCATATATTGTCCCATACAACAACAGGAAGACGAAAAAACAGGAGGCGCAATTCCAAATGGGATGGAAGGGGTTTGTTCAACTGGCGCAAAGGACGGGAGAATTCAAAAGCGTAAACACGGCGGAAATATACGAAAACCAATTCGAAAGCGTTGATCTGCTAACTGGAGAAATAAAACTAAAAAACGAAGCGCCAGTTGGTAAGATTGTTGGATATATCTCTCATTTTTCACTTACTAATGGATTTCAAAAATCTCTTTATGTGACAAAAGAAGAAATGGAAAAACACGCTAAAAAGTATTCACAAAGTTACAAAAAAGGATTTGGTGTTTGGGCAGATGGCGAAGACGGATTTAATGCGATGGCAAAAAAAACAGTCCTTAAACACTTACTGGCAAAATATGCTCCACTCTCAATCGAAATGCAAACAGCGATTCAGGCGGACCAAGCGGTTGTTGGCGAAAACGATTCTGAATTCGAATACCCAGACAATGATCACGAAATCCCAAGCCCAGAAGAAAAAAAGAAAGAGCTTCGTGATAAAAAGAAGGACGGCGATTTGCTAATGCCCGAAATGCCATAAAAGAGTTGACTATGCATTAAACATCGTTTAAGATAATTAAAACAAAAATGAATCTATTTAAAGAATTGTCACCGGAAAAATACGAGGAAGTCGCAAGTAATTTTTTGATTAACAGTTTCAGTTATTCTGGACTTTCTACTTTTTCTCGGCACGAAAAAGTTTTTGAAAAGGAATATATTTATGGAGAATATGGGAAGAAATCAGCGTCTTCGGTTGGTGGGAATGCCTATCACAATGCGCTTGAACAATTCTTTTTAAACAAAAAAGACGGAAAAAAAGACTTAGATCTTGTTGATTTGCAACAAATAGCTTTTGATTATGTCGATTCTATTACGGCCAATAAGTGGAAGATCCAAAAAACAACTCCATCTGTGGAGGATTGTATTATTGAAGCAAATAAAATTGTCACAAAGACTTTGGAGAATTTTCTCGGGGAGCTAGAAGCTTATGAAGATCTTGAAATTCTCGAAGTAGAGTTGAAATTTGATGAATTTGTGACAATCAATGGTGTTGACATTCCTCTGCCAATTCACGGGAAAATTGACATAGTTGCAAAGACGAAGGACGGAAAAATTGTTGTGATAGATCATAAATCAGGAAAAAAACACACAGCAGAAAGTGATCAGCAGTTTGTTTATTGCAAACAGGGGATTTTATACGTCCTCGGATATGAAGCTTTTTCTGGTAGAAAAGTTGACGAGTTTTGGTTCGTTGAAAACAAAATTTCGAAATACAAAAACGGAGCGAAACAACTCCAAGTACTGAAAACAGAAATAAATGATGACACTAGAAAATTGTACGAAGCGCAAGTGTACGAGCCTTTGCGGAGAATGCTTGAGGCGACCAGCAATCCTGATTATGTTTATTTGATCAACGACGGCGACAACTGGACAAGTAAAGCAGAAATTTACGAATTTTGGGCCAAGACAATGATTGCCGAAATTGAAGAGTTCAACGTTCCAGAAAACAAACGAGACATAATTGCAAAACGACTTAATAAAATCAGAGATGCTTCTTTGGTAGCAATTTCTCCAAAAGTTATCAAAACTTTTCAAAAAAATGCATCAGCTTTTATCACTTATGATTTATCAAACAAAAACATGACAAACCAAGAAAAAATTCAGCACCGGCTTCGATCTTTCAATCTTCCTGCACAAGTGGCGCATAAATTCGAAGGGTACTCGAGCGATACTTACTTGCTCGAAATACAGGCTGGAACAAAACTCACCGCTATTTACAAGCACAGATTGGACATTGCGAACGCTCTCGGAGTCGAGAGCGTTAGGATGGAATCAAATCTGTTTGTCTACGAAGGAAAATCTTATTTTGTTATCGAAGCATCGAAAAAAAGAGAGAAAGATTTATTTTTTGACGAAAAATATTTAAAAGATAGTAAAATTCCGGTTGGATTGAATAATTTTGGAGAAACTGTGGTTTGGGATTTGAAAAACGAATCGACCCCAAATGCACTAGTTTGCGGATCAGTCGGGTCCGGGAAATCTGTTTGGCTTCGGAGCACGATAGAGTATGCCAAGCTTTGCGGAGTAGAGAATTTTGTAATTTTTGACCCGAAGTTTGAGTTTTTGGAATATAAAAAAGAATCTAACTTTGAAGTTTTCAATGAGATCGAAGATTGCCAAATAAAAATGATGCTGCTTATTGATGATATGGAGAGAAGAATAAGAAATCACGAGAAAAAAATGACGATGGTAATTTTTGACGAATTTGCCGATGCGGTTTTGCAATCTAAAATTAAAGGAGGTTCGAACATTGAAGAATCAATGAGAATGCTTTTGCAAAAAGGTCGATCGTCAGGATTTAGAGTAATCGCCGCGACTCAAAGGGCATCAGTCAAAGTTATCACCGGAGATGCTAAAGTGAATTTCCCGGTTCAAATTTGCTTCCGGGTGCCAAAGGAAATCGATTCAAAAGTTGTTCTTGATGAGCCAGGGGCAGAAAGTTTGGCCGGGCAGGGGGACGGATTAATCAACAGCCCAGAGTATCCGAGCTTAATAAGGTTTCAAGGTTTTTTTATTAAATAATCAATATAAAATGAAAGCAAAGCTTCAGAAATTAGCGGCAAACAAAGACCGTCAAGACTCATTGCAATTTCAACTAAACAAAGATCAGGTTGAGGAATTAATGGAACTCCGGAGATACGACAATGTGTTCGTTGAGTATGAGAGTGATCAGTCTACAATGCTAATCGGAGCAACCGAGGAGGATCACGATATGGACCAAGTTGGTGCGGAGAGAATTGATGAGATGAAAGATGAGGCGGCAGGTGTGATTTTTCCAAAATTGAGATTTCAGTCAACAAACACATCGATGTCCGTTTGTGTTTTGGAAGATGGATGGATCGTCACGATCACAATCTCTTTTGAAGATCCGAAAGTATTAGATCATGTAATTTCGCACAAATTGCGTGACAAAATGGTCACTCTGAAATTCACGGAGGGGAGCAATCCATTTGTTAATAAATAAAAATGACAGTGTGGTCAAGAAACAAAATCAGAAACTTTAAAAACGACTTATCGGAGCAGGATAGGATTGGCGGGGTTGGGAAATTATTCATCCCTTTCGCTTTGGACGGCTGGAGACGGGCAAGGTGTACAGGGTGCAATAAAATATTCTATACAAAGCCAATGACACACTTTGTTTATAGAAGCAGGTTCAGAAGCAATAAAATTTGTTGTGAGTGCGACCAATTTGAAAGAGATTGGAAAAGAATGGGCACATCGGAGGATGACAAAGTTTTTGCAGAAAGAAACAAAGCTCATGGAATAATAATTAAAAAAACGAAATGACAGCTCGAGAAGATGAAAACTGGCACAAAGAAGTTTGCAGTCTTGCGCATTATGTTTGCCAAGTTTGCTTGAGGGATTTCAGTTCAAATTATTTTTTTAATGAAAAAGGAAAAAATCAATATGTTTGTGGGCATCATTTGCAAGGAAAAAAAGCGCATCCGAAACTGAGGTTGAAAATTAGTAATGGGATTTGCACTTGTGATTCGGCAGATACGCAGTGCCACAAACTTTTAGAAAAGAAGACAATGACATTAGAGCAAGCTAGGAATACAGTGAAAAACATCCTATCGGCAAAGAAAGCATCTCTAAAGAATGACTTTAAAAAAATAGATGAAGGTTATAAAAAAAAGAAGATAGAAAAATTTTGGGGAGCAACGAAACCCCCGGCAAGAATGCCGAAATCAACAGATGGCAAAAAAAAGAAAGTTAAAAACAAGGTGAAGCTTGATAGATATTGGGACAAGGAGAAGCAGAGGGTGGTTTTTATAAAATGAACATTGACTTTCTATTAAACATCGTTTAATATTCCATCACCATGAAAAACAACATTTCTTATTTCCGGCACGAAACGGAATCATACAGAAACGTAAAATTCAAAACACTTCGGTTAAAATTCGGATGGGAGGGAGAAGGGCGTTTCTGGGCATTAAACAGCATGATTGCAGATTCAAACGATTGTCGGCTAGATTTGGGAAAGAAGTTCGTGAAAGCCGACGTGGCGACAGAGTTAGGGATCTCGCTTGAAGAGTTTGATGAATTTATTGAATATTTAAAAGACGAGTGCGAACTTCTTGTTTCAGATGGCGATACGATAACAACAAAAGATGTTCAGGAGGTTTTTCAACAGGTAATGAAAAAGAGGAATCGTGATCGAAGAACTTATGAAAAGACAGCGAAAGCGATTGTTCCGAGTGTGGAAACTAAAAAACCGATAGCGGAAAAGAAGAAATCAGCAACGAAAACAATAAAAAAGACAATTGAAAAAGGACTAATGCTTTTAATAGAAACAGATTACCCGCGAGTAAACAAATTAAAATCTCCACTGACTGAGGATCAAGCAAAAAAACTTGAGACTGAGTTTGAGCCAGAAGCAATTCTTGATGTTCTTTCGGGAATGGAAAACAAGGCGGATCTTTTGAAGAAATATACTTCGGCAAATTTAACGATGAGAAATTGGCTGGATAGAAGGGGGACCGGAAAAAAAACAGATTGGGAAAACTTATCCCTAGAAGAAGGAAAAAAAATGTTATCAGATCCAAAGAGTGCAGAGCTTTTACAACTTCGTAATCCTGAATTATTTTTCAAATGTCAAAATCAATAGAATCCGAGCAGGCGGTTATCGGATGTGCTTTGCTGGACGGAAAAGTTGTTTCAGCGATTCTAGTGATATTAAATTCTGATGATTTTTTGGATAATAATTGTGTTGATGTTTTTGAGGCAATTTCTTTCTTGAAAGAAAAAGGCGAGGTTGTTGACTTGGTGACGGTGGCGACTCGAATGAAAGAGGCAAAAACTCTTGATCGAGTCGGTGGACCGGAGTTTTTGGCAGTGCTCCAAAACACCGTTCCGCTTTCTTCTCATTACGAACAATATGCAAAAAAGGTGAAACACTTTTCTTTTTTGAGAAAGTTGGTAAAGGCCGGACTGGAAATAAAATCAATCGGAGAAAATTCTGAAGAAGATGTTTTGGGGACAATTAAAAAAGTAAAAGAAGCCTTTGCCGAAACTTATAAATGTGCGGCGATTCTGGCCGGAGAACCTCCAGAAGATAAAACAGACCCGATTGACAAGCCAAACACAGGGCTTTCGTGGGGGACAAAAGATTTGGATTCAACAATAACTCCGATCGAGCGGCATCATTTTATTGTTTTGGCCGCCGAAACAAAATCAGGTAAAACTGCGTACCTTTTCGATTTGGCAATTAAAAACGCGGTAAACAAAAAAATTCTTTACATAACTTTAGAAATGTCCGGTACTCAAATTCTTTCTAGGATCGCTCGGAATTTCTCGGGAATAACAAAAGATCAATGGAGGGAGCGGAAAAAAATCCCAGAAGGGCAATACAGAGCTTATAAATCTAAAATCGATGAAATAAAATCAATCGAAGGGCTTGTGGCCTGTGGACTTAAAGACGCATCTATCCAGAGTATTTTTCGAAAAATAAAAAAAGAGAAAGCTGATCTGGTCGTTGTTGATAATATGGGACTGATCGAAAACACGGAAAACCTGAGCCCAACTGATCACGAAACAAAGCTTTCGGCCGCTTTCGCTAGATTCTGTCATGAGCAGAATACGCCAGTTGTTTTAGTTCACCATTTCAAAAAAGGGGATGAAACAAAAAGCAACGCGCCGAGGGGATTAAATGCAATCCGGGGAAGTTCAAAAATCACTCACGATGCGGACACCGTGATTTTGTGCCACCGGACAAGATCGAATAATTATGATCTAACAAAAAAAGAGAAGGCACAATTCACGATAGTTGAAGCTGCTGATCGAGATTTCGGCACCGGCGGAGTCAAAACAGTTTATTTTCATAAAGGAACTTTCCTGGACGAATATCCAGACTAAGAAAAACAACCAGGATTTTAAAATGATAAAACATTGTCCCGATTGCGGCGAGGAGTTAGTTCTTAGGATGAACAAAGAAAGTGGAGAAAAGTTCTACGGATGCTCTGCTTATCCAGAATGTAATTATGTTGAGGAGATCCACGGAGATGATGATGGATTTGGCGAAAGGCGATCTGAGATCAATTTTCGTTAGGTTTTTGGAAAAAGGTCGAAAAATACTTGCTTTTTTATTAAACATCGTTTAAGATTAGGGAAATCAACAAACAAAAATGAATTTAAACAAAAAAATCGGCAAACAGGAAAGAATCTTTGCGGTTTCTATTCTCGGAGCGATTCTGTTCTATCTATATTCTCAGGACGGATTTTTGCTCGGGGTTTTCGTTCCTTTGTTGATGCTGTTTTGTGTTTACCTTCTTTTATTGTTTGCTTTTGCTTTTATTAAATATTAACGATGAATCTTGAAAAAATCCGGTTCCGACTAATCCTTTCATTGAAACTTCTGATCTTACTGTTTTTTGTCGCGGTCATTTCGATTGCAACGATCAAGGCAACAAGGGCAATTTCTGAATGGAAAAAAGCAGAAAATCTGGTCCAAAATTCCGAGCGGTTAAATTTGGAATTAATTTTGGCAGAATCAGACTTGGAATTAGTCAAAAGAATGGAGTTCGACATGACCAAAAAAATAAGAAAAGCAGAGATTGAGTTGGAAGAATTGAGAAATTATGAAAAGAAATACACAAAAGACGTCAAGGATCTCGCAAAAATCACCGTAGAGCAGTTAATTTGTAAAAAAGCCATTGCGGATGGCAGATTGGCAGTTTTCGACGGAGACACGCAAATACAGGCAAAAATAATTGCGAAGGCGAATAAATTTTGTGCCGCAGAGGATGTCCCGGAATTCCTAAAAAAAGAAGTCGTTGTGAAAATGAAAACTGTTTATGTTGACCCCTACGAATATGGGGCAGAACTTATTGAGGGATTTGATCAGCAGGAAGAATATTATTCTGAATACTAAAAAATGAATATACAAGAAAACATGGAATCGTTGCGAAAACAAAACCCAAAAAAAGATTATCGTTTGCAATGGTGTGATGGGTGCTGTGGAACTAGAATTTCAACTCGCGACTCGAAAAATGATCGATGGTATTGTACGCGTTGTTCAAAATTTAATTCCTAACAAATAAACAAATGACTACTACTACTGAAAAAACGGCTACAAAAAGACGACCATCAATAATGGAAAGCCCTAAATACAAACAGGGATATTCTGATGGATACCGAGACGGAAAAATATTAATGCTAAAACATGCAATGACATCAGCAGAATTAGCCACCGAACCAATACCAGTAATAATTAAAGGAAAAACTTTTATTAATTTTGAACGAAATGACTAAATTATACCAATCGGCTGACGCGTCTTATTGTTTCGGTTCAGAATGCAAAAGGAAAGATATTTACTGCAAAGAACCTAGACTTGATGGTTCTAGGGGGAGGGAAATTAGAGACTCAAAAACAGATGAGTTACTGGGCACTGTCTCCAGCTCAATAAAACAATGTATTGCTAACCGAAAAGAAAAATGAAAAAAACAGAAGCAGATTCCATAATTGATTCGTTAGCTAAAAAAACGCTTTCGTTTGGACAGAAAGTTAAAACAGCTAGGGGAATTGAGACAGTCGTAAGGTCGTGGGCGGCTTCGCCAGATTACGTACACCCTGATAGCGATTGGAAGGGTGGGTACGAGGTTGTATCAACTATTTTTAACGATACTCATTATTACGAGGAATATCGTTACTCACATAAAATGAAAGGAGAGTGGAATGGTAAAAAATTTGAAATTCTCGGACACGAAATAATGCTCGGAAATATTCTTGAAAAACTTATGTATACGAAGAGTTTTACAATGCAAAACGTAGCACTTATCACGAGAAGGTGGGGAGAGTGCCTTGCTGGAACTAATGGCACAAAGAAGACAGGACTAACCAAATCTCTTCAACAAATAATCGCAGAGAGTGGGTATGAAGAAATAGAACACTATCGTGGAGAACAAGAACCACTTATGGAACAAGTCCTCAAATCACCAGCAAAGGAGTTACTCGAAAATATTAAAGCACTAATTGATTTATTGAAATGAAAGAATGTAAAAAATGTGGACACAAAACAAAAAGAACTTATATGAAAATATCTAAGCAAGAGGCTTTTACTCTTAGAGTAATCCTTGGTTTGTTTATTAAAAATATTCCAAGGAAAAGTGGACAAACTACATCTAAAAAACTTTATATTAGAATTAAGGAATTTATTGAAGAATTTACAAAATGAACAAATCTGACAAACTGATTACGTTACCCCAAGCCAAAGAATTATCCGAACTTTGTAAAGAAAAGGGTATAGTTCTTATGGAGAGTGAGTATGTTTGGAGAAATCACCCATTGGCGAAAACTTTCACTGCTGCAACTGCAGCAATAGTTGAACTCGAGGGAGAAAAGCCACAAAAAAGAGATTACAAAGCGTTTTGTTGTGCAGAGTTGGGGGTGATATTGATGTCTAAATATGCAATAATTCTGAATAAATTAGAAGAGTTTCATTGTATTCTAGAACCAGAGGGAAACTTTGGAGGGGGGAGAACTGAAACAGGGAAAACAATGGCAGAAAGTATGTGTGCAATGCTAATATATCTAATCAGTAACGGGTATTTAACTAAATAAAACATGATAACAGTGAAATCAATATCGGAAGCAGTAGAATTCCCAAACTCTATCGACGATGAACAGATAGAAAAAATGATTCATAAGACCTTTGATTTCAAGGTGATAGAAAGGGTTGTAGAAATTAGGGAAATATTAAAAAAAGGAAAATCGGCATTACTTCTTTGTAAGGGGTATGTCGGAAATGGTCATTACTCTTTTGGTGGATACAAGTGGAAGGTTATTACTCCATTTCACGACGGAAGCACTTTCTACACAACAGACCGATTTAGGAATAAAACAGATGCAAAGAAAGCCTCCTATGAAATCTACCGAGGGCAAAGTCTCGTCTGCGGTGTTGAAGAATCCTACCCAACAAAATTTACATCTGAGCACTTCGGTTCGTATATGAAAGAAAAAATAAACTTTCTCGTGTCTCCCAACGAAAGAACCAAGGAGTGGCTGAAAAAAAGATATTTACCACCCAATACTAGAAAATGAAAACAACCGAAAACGATTCCGTACCAAATCACATCCTAGAAACTTGCCACGCTTGCTCGTCAAAAAACATATTCTGTGAAGATACTCTAAATGGTAGAAATATCCTGAGTGATAAAACAGGAGAAATAATTCTCACAAGTCACCAAGATATTTACGAGTGTGCGGAAAAGTATTGCGGGAAATGCCGAGCAGTCCTTTGTCAAGCTACATCACAACAAAGGGTAGAGTGTGAAATGAGAAAACGATTAATTAATTAATAATGACAAAACAAATTCTAACGATCAAACAGTGGAACTTGCCTGAAGGCTCAAAGGTTAGAAATGGAGGCGAAATCCTTACTTTCATGAGAATGGACAAAATAACTGCCGTTTGGAAAACCCAAAAGGGAGAAGAAAAACGCGGGAATTTCAATGGCTTTGTGAAGGAGGGGCTTTTTTACGTTCCTGTTATTTGAACGAGAAAGTTTTGACAAAAAAGTAAACATTGTTTAATTTAAAAAAGACATAAATCCAAAAAAATGAATCTTTCAGATCTAAAAAAGAACCCGAAAAACCCAAGAACAATCACGAAAGAAATGCTCGAAAAGCTGAAAAACTCAATAAAGAATTTTGAAAGAATGCTCGTGATTCGGCCAATGATTATTGACGAAAACAATGTAATTCTTGGCGGGAATCAGCGATTTAATGCCCTAGAAGCTTTAGGATATGAAGAAATCCCTGACACTTGGGTAAAAAAAGAGGAAGGATTGACAGAAGAACAAAAAAGGGAGTTTGTTGTAAAAGATAACGTTGGGTTTGGGGCATGGGATTTTGAACAACTTGCGAATGATTATTCGATCGAGGAACTTGAGGATTGGGGGATGGAGAACATTGTTTTCCCGGAAATAGTCGAAGATGGCAAAACGGATCCAAACGAGGTTCCTGAGCCGCCAAAAATTGCAAAAACAGTTCGAGGGGATTTATACGAACTTGGTGGACATCGTGTTCTTTGTGGAGATAGCACAATTGTTGCTGACGTTGAAAAGCTGATGGGTGGAAAAAAAGCAAAAATGTTGCACACTGACCCTCCCTATGGTGTTGATTGCGAAGGAATAGAAAACGACAACATGAAAGGAGAAAAATTAAGAGAATTTATAACCAATGCTCTTTCAAATGCTTTTGTGTTTCTTGAGGGAGGATCTAATGTTTATATTTGGCACGCTGATATTCATTCCTACGAATTTATCGGAGCAATGAGAGACTCGGGATTTGTTCAGGCAAAACCCCCTGTGATTCAGTGGGTTAAGGATCGTTTAGTCCTAAGTCGCGGAGATTATCACTCGAGAAACGAGCCATGTTTATACGGATGGAAGAAAGGAAAAAACAGAAAAAGAGTTGAGGATAGAACACAGGACACAATATGGGAGTTCCCAAAACCAGAAAAATCAGATTCACATCCAACAATGAAGCCCGTTGAGCTTTGTGAAAGAGCAATTACAAACAGCTCTGAAAAAGGATGGATTGTTCTTGATCTTTTTCTTGGCGCTGGATCAACTACTATTGCTTGCCAAAAAACCAAAAGAAAGTGTTATGGAATGGAAATAGACGAGAAATATTGCGACGTGATCGTTCAACGTTGGTTAAATTTTACAGAAGAAACAGAATTCAAATTAAACGGAAAAAAAATAACAAAAGCAAAATGGGAATCCTCGAAATAATCTTTTGGCTTCCGGCAGTTATTTTTCTTTTTTCGGGAATCCCGCAAACAGTAAAAATACTCAAAACAAAAAAGGCAGATGATATTTCTGAATGGACATATGGATTAACTGTGCTGGCGGTAGGGATAATTTTGGTTGATGCAATTATTGAGTCGAACTGGAGCATTGCATTTTCGAACGGAGTTTCTTTTATAATCACAGGCACAAATTTTTGCTTAATTCTTTACTTTCAAAAAAAATGAAAAAACAAAAAACAGAAGAATCGAGACCTCTCCAAAAATGGTTTGATGATCTAAAAATAAAGCAAACAAATCACATGGACAAAAGGGGAAACTTAACACGGCCACCAAAAAAATAATTCTTAAAAACCAATTACTATGAAAACAGCTGAAAGTGTAAGTCCTCAACATCCCGATAAATTGTGCGATCAAATATCGGATGCAATTTTGGACGAATGTTTGAAACAAGATCCGTTGTCTCGGGTAGCAGTGGAAACAATGGGAGGGCATGGGATCGTAACCGTAACTGGGGAAGTGACGACGAATGCTTTTTTCGACGCTCGGGAAATCGTGGAGCGGATTGCGCCAGGGAACGGGGTCCAGATCAACATTGTTAAACAATCCCAGGACATCGCAAACGGTGTCGACCCAGGGGGCGCAGGTGATCAGGGGATTATGGTCGGGTATGCTTGCAAGGATAATCCAGCGATGATCCCGCAAGAGCAATTTTTGGCCCGGGATTTATGCCAATTTATATGGGGGGCAACAATTGCTGACGGACACCAGGACGGAAAAACCCAAATCACGCTAGATGATGATGGTAAAATTGAAACAATCGTCGCGAGTTTTTGTAATATTAAAAAGGATGTTTTAGCAAAACTGGTAAGGACGTGGGGAATCCAAAACTCAAAACACACAAAATCTTTAGACGGATCAGCAATAGACGGATTTATCGTTCACATTAATCCAGCGGGAGATTGGGATCAAGGAGGGTTCGAAGCCGACACTGGTTTAACCGGCCGTAAGCTTGTCGTTGATAATTACGGTCCACAGGTTCCACTTGGAGGGGGGTGCTTTTCAGGAAAAGATTCAACAAAGGTTGATCGTTCCGGGGCATACAAAGCGAGACAATTGGCAGTTAAGTATTTGATAAAAGGAGGATGCGATCGATGCATTGTTCATTTGGCCTATGCGATCGGAGTAAGTATGCCAGTAATGGCGACTGCAATTTGTTTATGGGACGGAAATGAAAAAGCCGAAAGAATAAACATCCCAATTACTGATGAACTTTCTCCAAAGGCAATAATAAAAGATCTTGGACTGAGGAAACCAATTTTTGAAGAAACGGCAAAGTGGGGGCATTTCGGGAGCGGTTTTTTATGGGATAAATAAAATGGGAACTGAGACAATGGCTTTCGGAAAAAGAAGGGTGATAAAGTCTAAGCTCCATGACGGGAAAGCGATGGTTCTCAAGCAGGCTATTATTAATTGTATGAGGCAGGGGGTAATCATAGAACTAATTGACTTCACGCCGGAACAATTCGAGTATTTTTTAAGCAAAATTTAAGATGATGGAAAAAACACAAGCCGAACTACAGAAAGGGTACGTCGCAAAACAACGTAGAATTGCGGGAGATCACAAAGCGTTTGAGAACAGGATCGAGTTTACTAAGAATTCTTGGAAAAGCTTGAAATTGAGTTTTGGAAGGCGGAGGGCAAGAAAGGAATTCAGAAAAGATTTCGGATCAAATTTGTCGGAGATCGTAAATAAAAAGTTTTTCGTAGCAAATAACTAATTACAAATGAAATTGAAAGTAAAATTCAAACCAGGTTCTATTCTCGGTAGAGAAACAATGGTTTTCGTAGAAGACGAAAAAGGAAAGCACATGATTCCTTTTTCTAAACTAAAGGTTGAGGCAGACGCTGAGAATCTTTTAACAATAAAATTTGAAATCGTGATGCCATTTGTTGACGAAGAGAATTGTTTCGTTAAGGATTTATTTAAAACAAAATGAATACTGTAAAACACAAATACGCGTGCAGAATTAAAAAAGGGCAAATGGTTTGCTTGAATGATCGTGGTGAAGTATTCCCAGTGTTTCCAAGTATTCTCCAGAAGGCTGAGTTGTTAATCGGGACCATTCGCAGAGCTTTTAAAAAAATTCAAAATGTATGAAGTACCAACGCCAGAAGAATGCGGATTTGAGGACAATGAAACCGTTGGGATTGCAAAGCCAAGGATGGATTTTAAGGAGATAGAGCCTGAGTCTTCTTGGATTCCTGTTGTTGTCGCAATATGTGTAATTCTTTATGGATTAATAGTATGTTTAAAATGAAAAAAAGAGAATTCAATAAGAAAAACAAAGAATTCATGGAGAACGGACTTTGTGGTAAATGTAAAAAAGAAAGAGAGCTTGATAAGGAATGGGTTCGCATTTGTAAGAAGTGTTTTGATAATTTTCTAGACAAAATAAAAGAGTAATTAATTGACTTGAGAATAAAGATTGTTTAATGTTCGAGTCAAAAAATGCCTGTAAAAAAACATAACAAAGCTGAATTGTGGAAGTCGTTCTTGGAGAGCGAATATTTAAGTGTTCAAGCGTGGGGAAAGGAAAGCGGATTTACAGCGAAAAAAAATAAAAATAGGTTGTTGAAAGGAATTGAATCCATAACTAAGGGATGGGGAGTAAAAAAAGAAACCTTTTTAAAGAAAGCGATTGTAAAGTTTGAGGAGAAGTTCAGCACCGAATTAGAGAGGAATTGGAGCAAGGCAATGAAGAACGCGTCGATGGCGGAGATGAAGATAATTAATGACATGGCGGCGGTCATTCACTCTGGGGCAACTCCTAGGAACACGCAGGATTTTGAGCGGGTATTCAAGATGTTTCGATTGGTTCTTGGCAAATCAACAAACAACAATCAGAATACGAACGCGAATTTAAACATTCCGTTAGCGGAAGACGAAGAAAAGAAGATTGGGGAAATAATCTCAAGAAACAATGCCTTTTATAACAGACCAGGACTGGAAACTTTTGAGGGAGAAAAAAACGAGGATTGAGCTGTGCAGGCATAGTTTCAAACACTTCTTTTTTTGGTACTTCTCGAAATACATGCACCACGCGACCCCTATGTATCATTATCAAATGTTCGAGGATTGCCAGTTCAGTGGTTTTCAATATTTAATTTGGATCATGTTCCGGGATAGCGCAAAAACTTCTTTGGCGCGTGCCTTGGTCGTTTGGTGGATTGTGTACGAAAAAAAGATGAATATCGGATGGGTTGGGTATGATCTGAAAAAAGCCGGAAAAAATGCTCGAGCGATCGCCAACGAATTACAGGCAAACGCAAAGATAAATCAGGACTTCGGGCAATTGTACTACGAGGAAGAACAAAAGGTCAGGCAATCCAAGCCGAAAATGGTTGCAGACTTCGTTTGTGCGAACGGGGTATTCTTTAGGGCTCTTTCGACTCAAATTTCGACACGTGGTGAGTTAGAGGCGGAGTTTCGGCCAGACGGTTACGTGATAGACGATTTCGAGAACGATAAAACAAAAGGATCGTTCCTGAAAACTCAAAGTGTGATCGATTTTATTGATGAAACAATTTCAGGAACGAGTGTTGATTGTGATATTTTGTTTCTTTGTAATTACATCACTAAATACGGAAGTGTCGAATATTTGAAGAAAAAAGCTCATAAAAATAAAAACTGGGCTGTTCGGCAGGTTGCATTGATCGAGAAAGGGAAGATTACTTGGCCGTCGAAGTTTATGATGACCGATGAGGAAATGGAAAAATACAACGAGGGAAGAAAAAAGAAGGAACGTGTGAAAAGCATTGAAACTATGAAACGAGACATGGGATCTGCGCGGTTCGGTCAGGAGGATTTGAATATTCCTGAAGCGGAGGGCGGAAACATCGTAAAGGATGTTTGGTTCAAGGATGGGCGCGGTCGATACGAGAAGTCTAAAATATTGGTCGATGACAAGGGCGATTTCTTTTGGGTTACTGAACACGGAAATATTCGAGGAGTTGCTTTTACGGCATCAGATCCGGCAATCTCTAAAAAAGAAACGTCGGATGAACGATCGATTGTAACGATCGTTAAATTTGTTATTCGTGGAACAAAGCCCTTGCAAACTTACTACTTGGTTTTTGAGTCAAAGGCTGGGAGATGGGGACTTCTCGATTATGGGAAAGAACTAAAAATCACAAGGGAGAGCTTTAACCCGAGAAAGATCGGAGTTGAATCAAATGGTGTGCAGGAAGTTTTCAGAGAAGTTTTCGCTACAAACGACATAAGCACGGTTGCTTTGAATCCTGATGGCGACAAAGTCAGGCGAATGATGAGGAACGTTGGGGATTTAGAATATGGCCGAGTTCTTTTTCCATTTGATGGAAGTTGTGACAATTGTTTAAATGAATTAATCTCTTTTACAGGAAAAGACGGAGAACCTGACAATCTGGTTGATGGTTTCAATTACGCTATGCAGATGGCGAAAGAAGGAGGATCATCAGATTACAAAGACGAGGAGACAGACGAAACCACAAGTGCCGAAGGTGCCAAGCAAAAATTCTAAATTTGATTTTAAATAAAAGAATTATAATAATAAAACTGATGCCAAAAGAAATTGGATATTCCGGGACCGAAATCTTCTCAGGATTCATTACTGAGGATTACAATGTAAAACTCCAATTCCCTCAGTCGATTGATGTTTTTGAGGAAATGAGAAAGGGTGATGCTACTGTTCAGGCAGTTTTAAAAGCAATTAAGCTCCCAATAATCAACGGGACTTTTTTCGTTACTCCAGCGAGTGACGACAAACGAGACATTGAGATTGCGGAGTTTGTAAATACGCAATTTTTTAAACGGTTGGTTTTCAAAAGTTTTATTTCTAAAATCTTAATCGCGTTCGATTTCGGGTTCATGACATTTGAGAAAGTGTTTCAACGTGAAGGAGATAAAATCTTCTATAAAAAATTTGCCGATCGTTTGCCGAAAAGTATTCAGAACTGGATCACGACAAAAGAATTTGCAAGGGACCACGAACATCCAGGAATCGAGCAAAACATAATGAACGATCTTACTCCAACAAAAGACGGAAGGAATGTTAAGATTCCTGGTTGGAAATTGTTTCGATACACAGTAGATCAAGAAGGAGAGAATTATGAGGGGGTTAGTATTTTGCGTGCGCCCTACAAGCACTGGTTCATGAAGAACTCGGCCTATAAAATAGAACTCATCTCAGCAGAGCGAACCGGAGCGGGGATACCCGTTGCGAGGAAAACTGTGGAAGGAGACATCAAAGACGCAGAGAAAGCAGAAGTGACGGCAACACTAAAAGGATTGAGGGCAAATGAGAAGGCCCACTTAATTGAACCTTTCGGATGGGAGTTCAGATTTGAAAGCCCAAGTTCACAATTCGATTTTGAAAAGATGATCAATCATCACGACCGAGAAATCACAAAAAGCTCGTTGGCACAATTCTTGGAGTTGGGAGTGAACAAAGGCGCGCTTTCTCAAAGTAAGTCGGATCAAGATTTGTTTTTAAAATCAATCATGGCTCACGTAGCGATGATTCTTGAGAAGATTAATCGGGAATTGGTGACTGAGATTGTTTTAATGAATTTCGATAACGTGAAAGAGTTCCCGAAGATCGAAGTTTCAGGTATTGAGCGAGACGATATGGAAGGGCTTTCAAACGCTGTTCAAAGATTAGGGCAGGCTGGATTCATTACCCCTGACTTGGACACAGAAAACACTCTCCGAAAGAAACTCAAATTCCCCGAAAAAGAAGAGGAAGATTTTGTTCCACCGGCAAACAGAAAACAGGATGACGTTGATCCTGACGACAAAAAGAAAGCAAAGGAAAAGGAAAAAATAAAAGAGGAAAAAACAGAAAAAAAAAAGCTTAGTTTAGCTAGGATTGATTTGCAGGACGGGAAACCGGCTACAAAGCGAGAACGGGATTTTGTTAAAAACATCACTAAAAACGAGAAGATCATCTCGAAAGAGTTTTCTGTTTTGGAAAAAGACGTTTCGAAAATAAACAAATCTTTGGATAAATTCTTGACCTCAAAATACAAAGAAGCAAAAACGATTGAGAAGAACGGAGAGATTCGGCTTTCTCGTTCTGGGAATTCCAAGCTGATTAAAGAAATGACGGATCGAGTCTCCGAGGATTGGGATGTTTTCAATAAGAAATGGAACAACGCAAGCATCGCAAAAAGACTTGCAGATGAAGGATTCGAACGTGGATCCAAATCTGCTGAGAAACTTTCTGTCGCATGGGCTGCTCGTGGGTTCCGTTTCAATATTAGTAAGGTGATAAAGAACGCACCGATCAACGTTAACGAAAAGATTAATGATCACTTCGGAACTGAGGCTGTTGTGGCGGTGGCGATTGCATCAATCTCAAGCATGGTCACCTCGGCAACGAATGACAATCAAATGAAACTGAGCTTTGAGACTTACCCACGAAGCTCATTCAAACAAGCAGTGGCAGATGATTTTCCAGATGTGGAGAAATTCAAGATGGTTTTGCCGGAAGGAGAAACTGAACGATTGCTGAAGGAACGGCCAGGGGGATTCTCAATTTTAAATGTTTTCACAATATTGACGATCGCAGAATGGGCAAAGAAACGAGAAGATGAAAACGGTAACCCCATAATTTTCCCGGTGCATCCGAATTCAAAAGATTATTATTTGCCGATACTTCCTGAAGACGAAGAAGAGGAAAAAGACATCAGCAGAAAACAACGAAAGCTATTGGAGGAAGCAAAGGATTTATCCCTGAGTGATGACAAGTCTAAAATAGCGAATTGTTATAATCGAATGCGGACAGAGTTTCTAAACGGAGAAAGGAAAAGTTTCTCATACGACGAAAGGGGAATGATTAAGGATTTGACCGATAAACATTTGGCCGGAGAAATAGGGGCGTTGGAAATAATCGAAACACTTGATCAGAGTTTTTCCACGGCCGAATAAAAAAAGATTTTGACAAGCAGATTGTTTTAGAAATATGATAGGCGCATGAAGAAACATTTCTTTTTTAGTTACAACCTACAATCCGAGGAAGGCAAGTGGCAACAAATCCTTCGTGTTATTGATGCGAGTAATTCCATGAGGGGAGTTAAAGTCACAAAAAAAGACCTCCAGGAGATGGTTGATAATTTCAATGCTAATGTTTTAAAACAAAAGAAAAACGAATTGCAGGTTAATTACAGTCACGAATCATACGCTGAAGCGGCGGGATGGATCACAGAAGTTAGGATAAAAGGAAAATTCCTTGAGGCCCTAATCCGTTGGACTCCAGCGGCAAAAACTAAAATAGAAGAAGAAGAATTTAGATATTTTTCCGCAGAATTCGCACCAGCTTGGCAAGATGTCGAGTCTGAAGAGGCGCACACAAACGTATTACTAGGCGCGGCTCTCACAAATATTCCCTTTGTCTCCGGCATGAAAGCCGTGACACTTAGCGATGATGGAGGAAGCGAAGGTAAATTTATATTTTTTAAAACCGATTTAGAGATGAAAAACTTTAAAAAACTACTTTTGGCTTTGCAATCGAAGCAAAATGTTTCTATTGGTGAAGCTGAATTGATGAAACTACAATTTGCCACTCTTTCCGAAGAAGAACAAACTTCACTCCAAGCTGAGGTCACAAAAGTTGAGACTCTAGCAAAAGAAAACGAAGCAACTTCCAAAACAGAAAAAGAAGAATTGAGTACGAAACTTGCTGAAGCAGAAAAAGCTCTTGCATTAGCACAAGACGGAGAGACTGATCAAGTGAAAAAACTTGCTAAAGATCTCAAAGAGTCGCAGGCAACAACTTCTGAACTTCAGAAAGGTCATGATAAACTCAAACTAGATCTTCGAACAAAGGATCTAACCGAGCAAATCACGGAACTTGCCGACAAAGGGAAAGTTCTTGCGAAAGACATCGAGGCCACTGTTGATATGGCATTATCTCAGGGGTCAGAGGAAAAACAAAACAAGTTTGTTGAATTCCTTTCAAATATGCCACAGAAGGTTGATTTCAGTGAAATTGGTAGTTCTACCGCAGAAGATGCGTCAGAGGATGCCAAGATTGCCAAAATTAACAAACTTGCGGATGAGGCGTTCGCAACGGACAAGTCTAAAACACTTGGCCAACACCGAGAACATTTCACTCGTGAACTTTCATAGTTGAATAATTCTCGTTTTTTTATTCCTAAAACTTAAACAATGCCATCAACAGCAACAGCACCGATTTATGGTGACAGACGGGGAAAATCTGTCAGAATGGATAGCGACCTTTCTGCAAAAGCAGGACATGCGGTCGATTTCGACGCGACAGATGAAAACGTTGTGAACTTGGTTGAGGATGGGGCAACACAAGCCTTTATTCTTGACGAAGGGAATGACGGTTCGTCAGTAGAGACAGTTGGAGTTATCGCAATAAGCGGTCGAACAATAGCAAAACTTTTGGGAACAGTAGTAGCGGGTGATCCGCTCGTTCCAACCACAGGAGGAGCACTTATTAAAGCAACGGTTGACACAGAATACGTTTGTGCGAACGCGCTTCAGTCAGGTGTTTCAGGGGACGAGATAGAAGTTGAAGCAAACCAGGGAACTCTAGCTGGATAATTCTAGAAACTTTTCATATTTATTAATTTGCATACAAAATGCCATTTCCAACATTACAAACCGGAAGAGTGGATAAGCAACTTACGAATATTTCATTAGCCTACACGAATGAAAACTTCATTCATGATAAAATTCTTCCATTGGTTCCAAACCTAGCGGAAGAAACAGGGGTGATCGGAAAATTCGCTGACAATGCCCACTTTAGAACTTTTGAATCGGTTCGTGCCATCAATGACCTTGGTGAACATTTCATCGATTACAAACAAACCAACGATACTGCATACGCAATTCAATTTCACGATCTAGCAAAAACAATTCCAGATCGAATCAAGAGACAATTTCAAAAACCATTTGATGCAAGAAACGATGCATTAAGAGTTTTGGAGTCTTCTCGTGAATTAGAAATGGAGGTAGGGTTGGCGACAGCATTGGCCGACACTTCGATTCTTACTAACAATGCCACTCCATCAGTCCTTTGGGATGACCCAACTTCAGATCCATTGGGAGACATGGAGACAGCGAGACAGGCAATTAGGCTTGCCATTGGGAGATTCCCAAATAAGGGATGGACAAATTCAGTTGTTATTTCAAAACTTAAAACACATCCTCAGTTTGTTGCGAAATTTACTGGTGGTGGTGTAATAGCTGTTTTGACTGACGAGAATGTAGTCACCGTAATAAAGAGCCACCTTAAGTTAAAAGAACTTCTGGTTGGTGAAGCGATCAAAGCTACTTCAAAACAAGGACAAACCCTAACAAAAGGAGAAGTTTGGTCCGACGATTTCGGACTTTTCTTCGCTCCCGATGTTGCGTCACTTCACACTCCGTCATTCGGATACAGATTCGAAATGGCAGGGCAAAACAAACGAGTTTCCAATCGGAGACATGTTTCAGATCGTGGAGATGTTACTGAGCTCGATTGGGCTTACCAAGATAAGATTTTGGACGTAAATTCCGCTTATCTTTTGGACCAAGTTATTACTTAATCTTAACCCCTTTATAAGATGTCATTCTTAGAAAAACTATTTCGGGGGACGATTGCAACAAGTATTGAGCGGGAGATGGGACACGTTGAAACCGTGAACTCTCAATCCGTTCGAGTAATAGCAAGGGATTCAAGCAACTTAATCTCTAAATGCTCAGGGCTTGTCGTTCCTACTGCCGCAAGTGCACTTTATGCCAAAGGTTGTGTGTTCGTGAAAACAAACGCATTGACCGGCATCGATGGATCATACAGAAACATCGGCACGGCGGCATCATGTTTGTTCAAACAGTTTAGTTCTGTTAGTTACGAGGACGTTTCGGATGGTGGAGCATCCAACGGTCCAATAATTAAAAAGACTTTACAACCTGGAGAAGCATATACTGGCACAACTGCCGGACTCATGGTCAAAAACTATGGGGATGCAACCGCAACCGTTCCGAGTGGAGAATTTACTGGTCTCTATGTTAATCTGAAAGGATTGCATACTGATCCAGGAAATAACACTTCACTAATTTCGGCCCACGTTCATGCTTCAAACACAACTGTTGTCCACGCTGGACTTTGGCTGTATGGAGACATGACGAATGGAGTTAAAATGTCTGGTTCGACACTTACGAGTGCGATAGACATTTCTGAAGCGACTGCTGTCACAAATTTAGCAAACTTGCCGGCGGCCGCTACTGACAAAGTGTTAGAAGCAAACTCAGGGTCTGTTCCTGGCTCTTGTAATTACGTTGTTCGTGTTGCAACGCAGACAGGGACACCGATTTATCTTTTGGGCTTCACTTCGAAACCAAGTTAGAAATCGGACGGTCATTAAATTGACTTTAATAAAAAAATGGTGCAGAATTCGTCTGTACCATTTTTTTAAACCAATTAATGATGAAAATCGATTTTTCACAAACGCTTACAGGAATTGAGGGGAAGGCAATTCGAGACCTTAAAGAAACTGACGAATTAGACGAAAACGGAGCAAAAAAGACCGTATTGGTAGACGTAACATTGGACGAGATTTGTAAAAAAGCACTTCTGACAGTATTTGTTCAACATAACGAACCGGAAAGTCTTGATGAAGTAAAAAAATTCGAATACGCACAATTTGCACAAAAAATATTCCAAAATCCGAGTGGACTCGATGTCACGATGGAGGAAATTGTTTTGCTGAAAAAAAGGATCGGATTGTTTTTTAATCAAGAAGTTGTTTTTGCATCGTATAATTTACTAGACCCAAAAGAATAAACAGAGTTGAATTATTTTTAACTTGCACTTTTTTTCGTGTGTTCTACAATTTTTTTGTAATTACTATTTTTTAACTTCCACAAAATGGGACTCAAATCAGCGTTTTCGAAGAAAAAGATCAAAGAAGATCCTAAAGGAGAAGTAAAAGGAGAAGAGGTAAAACAGACAGAACTTGAGCGAGTAGAGCAAAAAGAACCTGATGCAAAAGTCGGGGCAGGATGTTTCACAAAAAACGTCATGCACAAACGAGGAAATGGTACTACTATTGTTTTCAATGTTGGCCAAAAACTCGAGAAAGAAGATCCAGATTTCGATAAATTAAAAAAACACCTATCCTAAATGGCGGTTGATACTTTCACAGATAACACAAAAACGCGTCGAGAGGCTGGATTTCTGAACAATACAGACATTTCTACCACTCTCGACGTAGACCCTTGTGTGGCGAGCGCAAATGGCGAAGTTTCTGGTGCAGTTGGTTCTAGGTATCAAATCCCTCTAAATACGGTAAACACGAATTACTCTGGATCTCCGGCAGAGGGTTTTTTGGGAAAATTAGCGACACAAATGGCGGCCGCAGAACTCCAACTCCAACAATTTGAAGGACAGGGCGGAGAATTGCTTTCTATGGCCCAAAAGAAACTCGATCTAGCAATTGAGGATTTAGACAGATTAAAAAAAGGAGAAATCACACTTGTTGATTCAGACGGAGTTGAATTGGCATTGAAAGAATCTGCACTCAGCGCAATTACAGGGTTTCCAAAAAATTCAGACTTGGCAGACACCTCAAGTCCCGAAGATAATGCAATGATTGGGAAAATTGGCGAGAAATATTAACAAAAAAAGATGTTTCGATTAAACGTTAAAATCCAGGGGATAAAAAAACTGGATAGGAAATTTTCGAATATAAGCAGAGGATTAGATAATTTTCGAGAACCTTTGATGAAATCAAATGCGTTAATGAGAAGCGCGATTGATAGGAATTTTATCACGTCTGGTCGAGAATTGGGCAAGCCTTGGCAAAGCCTTTCCCCGCAAACGTTGAAAAGAAAAAAAGGAAATAAAATATTGATAGATACAGGAAAAATGCGAAAAAGTTTCGCAAGTACCATTACGCCAATGAGTGCGACGATTGTTAATAACACTCAGTATTTCAAATTTCATCAGAGCGATAAGGCGAGGTCAAGGTTGCCACGCCGAATAATGATGAGGATCGACAAAAAAAGAGAAAACGAAATCGTCAGGATTTTCAACGCATACATAAAAAAAATTGCAAAATAAAAATGAGTTCATAGAATCGAAGTGATGGACAGAATAACAGAAAAGATTATTTCATTGTTGAATGCCAACGTGAAAACACCAAGAGGAATAAATCAGATTTATGATGGTGATATTTTTCTGATTCCAAAAAACAGTATTCCGGCGATAATTGTTAACCCGAATTCGACCGCAATTCTGACAAAAACAAATACTCAAGACCAAGATACTTACACGATAGATATTACTTTGATACTCGATGCCAGAGATTATTTCAACCAGAGCGCAACTATTAAATCAGGACTTGCAATTCTCAAAAAAATAATGGAAGAGCGGAAGTCGGGAACGAGTAACGAATTAAAAACAGATACGATTGCTTACGCGGTTAGGAATTTTTTAGATTCTGATTCTGATTATTCTTTACGAGCAGACTCGGGAATAATTTATGGATTTAACGATCAAAGGGAGTTTCCGACGGTCGAGGCCAACCTCCAAGTCCAAGTACTTTCTAAAGTTTATACGAGATGATTGAAATGGTAAGATCATTGCCTCCAAAAAAAAATTTGTATACCATGAAAGACGGTTCTACAATTGAGGCAGAAAATAGGAACGAAGCATTAAAAATTTATAATTCCAAAAATGCAAAAAATTAGAAGAATCGCTTTCGGCTTGTTGGTAACATTATTGTTGGCTGGGATAACTTACGCCGCAGTCACAAAAACGTTTGTCAGCGCTAAAAATGAAAAATCGACTTACACTTTTGTGTTGGAGGACAATCTGGATGCTTCCACGACCGTTGATATCAGCGGAGCGAATTGGACAGGGATCGCATCGAAGGGGATCACAGCAGACACGATATCCGTTCAGGTCTCTCCGCATCCAGCTCCGCCAACGGCTGACGACTGGTTCGATGTCACAGACAATGCAGGGGTAAATCCGTTCGAGGCAGCTAATAATTTTTGGCAACAAAGTCTAGTCGGATCGAGAGCATTAAGATTCGTTAGAACGGGAGCAGTGGACGGAGACATAACAATGACATTAACACTATCAAAATAATGAAAAAATTTTTAGCAACGATTCTGTTGACCATGTTTTGCGGGGTCGCCCTCGCGGCGAATGGTCCGTTTAAAGCCTCGGAATATCTAAACAAGGCTGATGATATTTTCAAAAGACTTTCTACTGGGGCAATTTTGCCAGCTATTGTCACTGATACGATCGGAAATTCGGCGAACAGGATCACTGAGATTTGGGTTGACACTCTTGATGCGACAACGGCAACAATCGCCGCTGTTATCACAGGAGCATTGACGGTGGACGTGACCGACCCCGAGGCTCTTTTGGTTCGAAAAAACGGAGACACTGGGGACATTTTTACAGTGGACACGACTAATTCTCAAATTCAATTACTAGCTACTGGTGTTTTTGGAACGGCTCCGAACCCAACTCTATCTTTCGGTGATGGAGACACTGGGTTTTATGAGAGTGCGGATGATAATTTAGATATTTCTATTGGAGGTAGTGAAGCTATGAGAATTGATGAGAGTGGGAATGTGGGGATTGGGACGACTACACCCCAAGAAAAATTACATGTTGTTGGAAATCTAATTCTTCAAGATGGTTTATTTGATATAGGAGTGAAAAGTGGTGAAAAAATGCAATTTGGGATATGGAATGCTGATTGGTCTACATTTTCAACAAATATGGTAATTGACAATGTCGGTAATGTCGGAATCGGAACTGCCACACCAGCCTCAAAACTAGACGTAGCAGGTACTATCCGAGCGCAGGAAATCTGTGATGAGAATGGGGCGAATTGCCGAGATATTTCCAATGGGGAACTAAAAGGTGGTATCTTTGTGGCGGTTTCGGCAGCGTCTACTGGATCGGCGGCTCATGATGCTGTGGTTGGATACCAAGCGGCGAATGATCTGTGTAATACAGCGTCGACTGGTAGTCATGTTTGTTCTGTTGATGAAGTACTAAATACTGTGAATAATATTACTGATCTTTCAGCTCTGTCTGGTTGGTCAGTAGGAGGAACTACTCAAGTTTGGGTTAATTCGGGAGGTGCGAAGTATGCGCCGGATGATACTCCAGTGGCAGATTGTAATGGTTGGTCAAATGCTACTGTTGATAACTTAGGTTCGTTCTGGATACTAAACTCTACTGGTGGAGGAAGCGCCGGTGTGGGTTATTGTAATACTTCCAAAGTGTTTGCTTGTTGTGAAGATACTTATATTCCAACTTGTGGGGAAGATCTTACTTATGGTGGAGAGACTTATGGAACAGTAAAAATCGGTAATCAGTGTTGGATGGGAGAGAATCTCAATGTAGGGACAATGATTAATTCAACAAGTGGTGGAGATGGAAGCGATGGAGAATCAGCAAATAACAGCACAATTGAGAAATATTGTTATTCCAATGATGAAGCTAATTGTACAGCTGAAGGTGGTCTTTACCAGTGGGATGAGGCAATGGCTTATGCAACAGCGGAGGGCTCACAAGGAATCTGTGCTGACGGGTGGCATATGCCAACTGATGCTGAACAAAATCAACTTGACCAGTATTTGACTGATGCTGGTAACACTTGTGTTGCTACACGTTTAGGGTGGGATTGCGACACAGCAGGAACAAAACTGAAAACAGGTGGAACATCAGGCTTTGAAGGTCTTCTTACTGGTTACCGGAGGACTGATTCTTCTTTCTACAATCAGGGGACGGGCACGAGCTATTGGTCTTCCAGTGAGAGCGGTACTAATGCGTGGAGACGTCACTTGAATTCAAGTAACTCTACGGTCTACCGTGGCACCCTTAATAAGGGCAGCGGCTTTTCTGTCCGTTGCCTCAAGAACTGAGTATCCGACTATTTGTCTATTTGACTATTTAAGCTATTCAGAAATGAAGAAAATCAATGTTTTAAATCTTACTAAAAGAAATGGCTACATACGATAATTTACCAGTGTATAGAGTTAGTTATGAATTATTAGTAGAGTTATTTCGTTACACGAAAGATTTTAGTAAAGAATATAAATATACAGTAGGAGAAAGTATAAAAACAGAAGTTTTAGAAATGATTAAAAATGTTTATCGTGCTAATAGTGTAGAAAGTAAAAAAGAATATATTCGCTCAGCTCGGGAAAACGTAGAAACTATTCGTTTGTTTTTGCGACTTTTAAAAGATTTACACCAAATAAGTTTAAAAAAATTTGTGTTTCTGAATGAAAAGATTGAATCACTTTCTAAACAGTTATTTGCTTGGCACAAATCTTCAAATTGAATTTTTAAGAGAAAATATTTGCTTCTTTTTTTTTATTTCTTAAAATTTATTTTAGGTCAGAGTCTTTTTTTGTTACGTACAGAAAAGAGCGAACCATTATACTCAGTTCAACAATCCTCTTGTTTCTCAAACAAGGAAATCAGTCTCATTTCTTGCGCTTAAGGAAGTTATTGAGCAAAAAATTTATTTTGACTCTCTAAAAGAGTGTGATAACTTAAAAACAAATGCCAAAACCTTTTAGAAACATAATGCTGACGCTGATTCTAACCGCCTCTGGTGGGACTTTGTTTTTTAGCGGTCTACTGTCTGACAAAAACGAATGCGAAGCGACCAGAACAGAATTATTACAAGAATTGAACGAAAAATCTTTGTCGCCGATCAGGGGGATCCAGCTCATGGGAATAAATGAATATGGATGTGGGGTTTTGTCGAGCGATATTTCAGAAGCCAATCAATTAAAGATATCCAATCTGAGAACGGACGGAGATGTTTTTGTGTTTTACAGCGATGCAGATTATCAAATAAGAATGGAGACCCTTCTGAATAAAAGGAAAAATCGAAAAAAAGGAGAACCGGATTACGATTCGCTTGAGGAGTTTTACGAGACTATTGCGATCCTGAATCATGCAATAAAAGGGTCTGTAAAAATTGACGGTCCAGAATTAAACAAAATCGATAAAAAGATTGCTGAAAAATTAATGAAAAAATAAATTTGTAAAAAAATTTAACTAGCAATAAACTCTAATTGATGAAAAAGGACTCTCTAAAAACAAAAGAAAAAACTTTAAAGAAGGAGTTGTATTTTAACAACAAAAATTCTGTTATGGCCACATCATTAAAAGAGGCAAATTCTTTACTTTCTAAAAAATAACAATGGGTGCAGAAATTGGTCGGCGTTCGCAAGTGGCAATTGGTCGTGAGGAAACATCGTATGGAACGCTTTCTGCGTCCTTGCTCGGGCTTCCGTTCACAGACTTGACGGTCAATGAGACTAAAAAGACTGTTCCGAACAATCAAGCTTATGGAAGAATTGAGAAAAATAGCGAAGGATCAAAAATTGGATCCCAAGAAGCGGAGGTTGTAATGTCTGGGGTTGTTTCAGTTGTTGCGATTGGTTACTTTTTGAAAGCAATATTCGGAACAATGACAACTGCGGACGACACGCCGGTTGCTAATTCCGACACTCACACTTTTATAGTTGATAATGATTCAAACGAACATCCATCATATTCGATAGTTTATAAAGACGGAATTCAACAATTGGCAGTTCTCGGAGCTAGATTAAACAGTTTCACGATAAATATCGTTGCTGGAGAATGGGCGACGTTTGAAGCAAATTTTATCGGGAAATTCCCTGTGACGAATGCTTCGTCAATTACATATACCGACGAGGAAAAATTTACTGCGGCGATGGCATCTCTAAAGATGGGCGCAAATATAGCAGGGCTTGGAGCGGCAATTCCCGTTGTTGAAGGATCAATAATTTTCGAAAAGAACACAAAGCCTCAACCAGTATGGGGTAGCGTTGATTTGTTGAAAACAATAAATGAGGCATTCGATGTTCGGGCAGAAATAACAAAACTATGGGAAGATACCACACAAAGGGCTTTGTTTACCGGCCACACAGTTCAAGCGTTGCAAGTTAAAATAACGACTGATGTATTCGTAACAGGATCAACGCCCTACGATCTAGAAATAAATATCAGAAACGGGAAAGTCACAGAACACGCAATTGATCGAGGACTCGACAATGTAATGGAAGAATCTTTCACTCTAATGGGTGAATATGATTTCTCTGAAGCGTCTATGGTTGACGCTGTTTTGATAAATGGTACCGACGGCTCTGTTTACGGAGTTGGGTAAAATAAAATTAGGAGATCATTAATTAGTCTGTTCTTGGGGGCGGACTTTTTAATGATTTTGTTGACTTTTATTAAATGTTAGTTAATATTTTATTGATGAAGAAGAAATGTCCACATTGCGATAGCTATAGAGCAATTAGTGCTTCTGATTTCTGTTTTGGAATTTTTGTGATAGCTTGTTTATTTAGCATTTTTAATATTGCTTTTTTTATAATTGGAGTTCCATTTATAACCTGTTTTATTCTGATGAAAATTTTTCCAAAAACGATAAAAAATCAATACGTATGCAAAAATTGTAATTTTAAATTTTAATGAAATTAAAAGAATCCGGCATCGAGTTTAAAACTAAAGTTTTTTTGACTTATGGGGATGTCAAAAGATATGAAGAAATAATGTTTGACGGAGTTGAAACAAAAGAAAACGGAACGCTTGACCAGGGAACGATGCTAAAAAACGTGAAGAAACAGGCCGAGGAATTGATTCTTATTTCTGTGAATCTTTTTGGCGGTAAAAAAGAGATTACTCGAGAAGATCTTTTGGGAATGCACATCAATGATTACAAACAACTGTTGAAAGAATGTGAGAAACTCATCAACGATAAAAAAAAAGCTTAACGACTGATCAAAAAAAACAAATTGATTTTGTTCTGAAGAATAATCAGGCAGGAAAAAAAGGAATCCCAAGAATTTGGAATGATTATCAAATGTGCAAAATATTCGGATGGACACCGACACAGCTTTACGAGCAGTCGTTTTCTATAATAAATAAATTCATTCAAATTTCTAACGTTGAGGGGCGGCATCAGAAAAAAATTGCCAAGAAAATGAAAAAAAAGTAAATTATGATTGATGAACGACGAATCAATTAAAATCGTTATTTCCGCGCAAAACAAAGCGAGTAAGGTTTTTGCATCGATGCGGAAAGATTTAAACAAGGTTAAAACTTCTGCAAAAGCAGGAACAAAAAAAATAAATGATTCTTTCAAGCGGACTTCCGCTACTCTTGATCAGGCAAAATTTGCTCTCGTTGGCGTTGCGTTGGCGGCTGGGGCGCTAGGAAAAAGTATGCTCAATGCTGCATCTGATGCGGTGGAAACAAACAATAAATTCAAAGCAGTTTTCCAAGACCAAGCAGCTGAGGCCGAAAAGTTCGTTCAAAGCGTTTCGGAAAGTCTAGGAAGATCAAAAACGGACACAAGGGACGCATTGTCATCGTTTCAAGGATTCGCAAAAGGAATGGGGCTGAGTGGAAAAGAGGCGCTTGCATTCTCAACAGAGCTTCAATCTCTGTCTCTTGATTTTGCCAGTTTCAATAATTTAACCGATCAAGAATCGCTTCAACGATTCATTTCAGGTCTTTCAGGTAGTGCTGAAGTGTTCGATCGTTTCGGTGTGAATTTAAAAGCTTCTAATTTAGATTTAAAATTGTTAGAAATGGGTTTACCGAAAGTATCTCAGGGGGCAACAGAACTGCAAAAGGCAGTTGCTCGTTTGGAATTGATAAGAGACACGATGGGGACGCAGGGGGCGATAGGAGATGCAATTAGAACTTCCGATGAGTTTGTTGGCACCACAAAAAGACTCTCGGGACAATTGAAAGATTTAAAAGAGACAATAGGAGCTGTCTTGATCCCAATTTTTAAGCCATTGGTTTCTTTTTTAACAAAAATTGCTGAAAAAATGAACCAGCTTTCTCCAACAACACAAAAAGTGATCGGGATTTCTATTGTGCTTACGGCGGCACTTGCGGGACTTGGTGTCGCAATGATCGCACTCACACCAATAATCGGGTCGATGGGAATTCTCTTCACCGTGATGACTGGCCCAATTGGTGCCGTGATCGCCACTGTTGCTGCACTGATAGCAATTTTCGCGACAGATTTTTTAGGGATAAGAACTGCGGTTGAAACTGTTGGCGAGGTTATTGGATCTGTTTTGTTTACGATGGTTAAAAAATTCAAAAGTGCGTTTGAGGCAATAACGCTATTGGCAGAAGCTTTTGCAGAAACAATGCAGTCGATAGGAGATAGGATTGCCGATGCTCTTTCTAGCGTATTCGGGGACACGGCCGAAGAATCAAGGGCCAGTCAATTCGGAACTCCGGGAACATTAGAACGATTACAACAACAGGCGACACAATTAGAAACTTCGCCATCAACAACTAATAACGAATCCAGCTTTGCGAACACAAACAATATTGTGATAAACTCAAATCAAGATCCAAAGACAATCGCAGACGAAGTGTCTGCAAAACTTTCTCGGGACATAAAAATTCAATCATTAGGAGGATAACATGTACAATTCAATTCTATTTAACGGAGGACTTTACAACGGGACTTATAATCTTGGCGGAATTTTGACTTCAAATGAGAATCTTTCTTTTAATGGATTCGGACTGCAAAATGAAAAAATCATCACTTCAAAAGTTGATTTCGAAAAAATTGATAGAGATTTTGTAACTGCGGCCGTCCCAAACGGACATGGGAAAATAATCAATTCTGATTTTTGGAGATTAAAACGAATCACAATAAGCGGAATGATGAATGGAGCGACGAGGACAGCTCTAGATAATACGATTGACGAATTCAAAAAAGAATTAGCTGTTCAGAATAAAAATTTTGATTTTATTTTAGGTGATGGAACAAAGAGAAGGTACTTCTGTACGGCATCGAAGATTGATGTTGATCGATCTGAACATTTCATGATAACGCTGGCAAATTTCAGAGTTATTTTTGATTGCCTTGTGCCCTTTGGCCAAGATTTAGAATATACGGTCAATGATTACACTGTCAACGAACTAGAATTTAGTGAAGTATTGGAGAATAAAGGCAACGCACCGGGAGATCCTGTTTTTCTTTTAATAGTTAATACGGCGACAGCAATCACCGGAATTAATCTAAAGAACAACACTACTTCACAAGAAATTGAAATAACCGAAACAATAAGCGCAAGTGATGTTTTAATTTTCGATTCAGAATTAAAAAAAGTTACTCTAAACGGAACAGAGATTGATTTTGATGGACAGTTCCCTATTGTTAACGCAGGAAGTAATTCATACACGGTGACAGCCACAGGGACAGACATCGAATATGAACTAACAGCGAAGGTAATTCCTAAATATTTATAAAATGTCGAATGAAATTCTGCCGATTCCAAAGGATAATGCTTCAGCTCAACTGAATGCGTCAATTAATGCTTCTTCAACTTCAATTGTTTTGAAAGCCGGAGAGGGTGCAAATTTCCCACAGCCAATTGTTGGTCAAACAACGGGGGCTGGTTCATCTGTTTTATTGACAGAAACAGGGGTCGGAGCTTCTGGAGTCGCGGTAGGGGATTTTATTTTCAATCTTACTGACAGCGACCCTTCGAGCGATTCATGGGGGATTGCGGTCGTGACTGCTGTAAACACAAACGCTTTGACGACAACTCCGCTTCGGGGCGGATCAGACAACCTTTGGGAAGCTTCTGATAAATGGGTTGTGAAGCCTTTCGTGATAAATCTTTCGGCTCGTACTGGCGGTGTTTTAACTGGTGCGGTCACTAAGTTTGAAAAAGTTCTGATAACAACTCGAAGCGTAGACACTTTGACAATTCCGGCAACTACTGGATACAGAGGGTTCGACGGGACGACTCCGAACAGCTTTGATGCAGACGATTTCGTCACGATCGAAGTTGATCAGTCGATTCCAGATAGTCTTTCGGTTTTAGTTTCTCTTCTTTTCCAAAACTCTCTTTGGGTTGACGGCCAAGCAAAAATGGAGGCAGATTTAGACATGGACAGCAATCAAATAAAAAACGTTTCTGATCCAACAGACGATCAAGATGCAGCAACAAAATTATGGGCAATTACTAATTTTGTAGCAGCGGAAATTGCGGACAATCTTTTTAGAATATTAGGAAGCTCTGATGCTACAAAAAAAATAGCGTTTGAGGCGGACGAGCTAACCACAGCAACAACAAGAACAATCACAATGATTGACAAGGATGTTGATTTTAATGATTTCTTTCAATTATTAACTGCCGGCGAAGCTCTGTTGGCGGGAGATGCGTTGTGCATTCCGAGCGGGGCGCAACTTGTTCAAGATTCTTCGGATGCTGTTACTAATTTCGGAAGAGCAATAGAACAAAAGAGAGGACAGGTTTTTCTTTGCCCTGGATATGGTGGGACTTTAAATTCAATAGTTTTATCATTAAAAAAGAATGCGGCTCCAACTAGCGATGTTTTTGTAAAAATTTACGAATCTGACAAAACAACATTATTGGGAACATCTGTAAATGTATCGGCCGCTGGACTTACGACTAGTTTCGTTGACACTGCTTTCCCTTTCTCTGGTGGGGTAACATTAATCCCAGGGGAAACATACTTTTTAGAAGTTGATACGTCTAGTTATGACAATACTAATTATTTAATTGCCGAAAGAACATCATCGGATGTTTATCCATTTGGTGATTTTTGGACATATCAAACCGGTCCTTGGGTAGAAGTTGTTGGACAAGATTTATATTTTAAAATTAATTTTGCAGCATCTCTTGTTGTTTCAAGAGCTTGCGCGTGGGACCCAAACCTTCTTGATTTCATTGGATATTCACAAGAAGTAATTGCTCTTGGAAGTGATTTCGTAATAAAAGGGTCTGGGTTTGACGAAAAAGACACCGGAATGACCGCCGGAGAATTACAATATTTGTCGGATGTTCCAGGAGAAACACAAAATTCCGCAGGAACAAATAGCGTAAAAGTAGGCAGGGCAATAACAGCAACAATAAAATCAATAATCACGCCTCCCCTGTAAATGAAACAATTCAGCGTAAAAATTTACGATTCGTTAGCTGTTTTCCAAAAAAATATTTCTCCAAATTTGATTCAGAACAGGATCCAGTTTGATCAGAAAATAAATGGAGGGCAGGGGCAACTGATTATTGATTTGGCGATTAATTTCGACGAACCGCCAACGTGGACCGAAAAGTTTAATTTTATTCGTGTTTATGAATCCGATGAAGACAATTCTTCGAGATTGATTTATTCGGGTTGGATTTCTCAGCGCGTTCCATATTTTTTTGGGAACAGGCAGGGGATAAAATTGGTTTGTTTGGGATTGGTTTCGTTGATGTCGTTGTCATTGTATAAAGATGGGGCGAGTTTTGATGTCGTTCAGAGTGCGGTTGATCCAGGGGCAGTAATTGATGATATTATTTCAACGTTCCAGGGTGTTTACCCGCCCTCTGGTGGGTTTGAATGGATCGGAAGTGATGCACAGGCAGGGATTCGTGACGGCGGGAACGTTGACACAGTTGGCACGAACATTGCGTTTACTTATGAAAAAAACACGTGGCAAGAAGCTTCTCAAAAAACAACAGATCTTGCAGACCCCGATTGGTATTGGTTTGTTGATAAGGGCGGAGATTTCTTTTTCAAAGAGAAAGCTGCTACCGCAGACCACACTTTTATTATGGGGCGACATATAAATTCAATTGAGATCCCCGACTCGATCGAGGACGTTGTAAATGATGTCACTGTGGCATATGACGGAGGAACAGAAAACGCAACGGACGCGACATCAATTACTGCTTATGGGAAACGAGAAAAATATATTAACGAATCAGCAAACACTAGCGACTCGACAACTGCACAGCAACGGGCAACGAAGGAGGTAGAAGATAACAAAAACGCAAAAATAGAGGCGACTCTCGTTTTAAACAACACTTTCGATATTGAATCAATCCGGCCAGGCCAAACTTGTAAAATTCTCAATTTCAAAAAAGGCGCTTCGATTCTTGGTGAGAATATGAAGATTGTTTCTACGAACTACGATAATGGAGAAACTTTGAGTATCGAATTGGAAAGAGTTCGAACTTTTAGACAGGAGCTTCAAAACTTTGTTGACGGTCAATAATTTTCTGCTTAAACTTGAATTACTTAATATTTACAAAATGAATGCAGATTTTGCTCCAGGAAAGAAAACAATTACAGGGGTGGCGCTTTTTTTAGTTCCAATTGCCGCACAGTTTTTCGGATATTCTATTGATGCCGGATCAATTACTGAGCTTGTTTCTGAGGGTTTCACTCTTTTTGGGTTCTGTTTGTCTACTTATGGGTTGTTGATGAAATTTGTTAGAAAGTTTAAATCTTCCTTTAAAAAATAGAAAATGTTCGGACTCGATCTTTCTGATTCTCTGCAAATATTATTGAGTGCGACAACTCTCATTGCTGTCGTGATTACTGTTTTTTGGGGAATAAAAAAACCAAATATTAGTCAGGATCAGGAGATTGCCTTGATAAAAAAAACAATGTTTTTCTTCAGGGAATCGATCACATCTATTAAAGAGAATCACCTTGCCCACATTGAGAAGGATGTTTGCGAGTTAAAACTTAATATGAAAGAAATAATCACAATCATAAATGAGCGAATCCCAAAAAAATAAAACGCGCAAAGCATATTTGAGGATGCTCCGAATTTGGGCCGGAACCAAATGGGAGCCATTTTTGCGGTACTGGCTAGGGAAACGAAGAACGAAAATGACTGCGGTTGCTTATGTTGAAGAATATTTTCGTGAGTTTTTTGGGTACAGAAAAAAACCAAAAGTAGACAAATTGACCGCAGACGTCAGTATTGTTGGAGAAGTTGTATTTAGCGACGTTCCGAAACGCGCTGTTAATAAAAAAGATGAAATCGACCTCTCGGGATCGTCGGAAGTAGATCAAGGTCGAGTTGGTTCGTGCGCTTGCGCGACCTTGTGTGCAATAGTACAAGACAATGCCGTTGTAATTACAAAAAACAAAAACCTAGAAATAAACTGGAAAAAGGCATGGGAACACATGAAGCGTCTCGGGATAGCGGACGACAACGAGGGCAGTTCTTTGTTAGATAATATTTGGTATGGTCAATGGGTTGGGTATGAAGACAATTTTGGAAACATTTGGAAACTGGACAAAGTTCAGCCGATATCTCGTTCTGAGTGCATTGATTATATGAGAATGAAGTATCAAGTCTACACCGGATCAGCTGTTGGATCCCCGATGTGTGACAAACTTTTTAATTTTATTTTTGGAGGAAGAAAGTTCGGCCACGCTTTTCGGATCATGGGACTAACAATCAAAAACGGAATCAAAAAAATATTATCAGAAACAACTTGGAAAAATTATGGGTATAAAAAAGAGAGCCAATTTTTTATTGATCCCGAAAAAACAAACAGACTGTTTTCTTGCTACGTGATGACAATCAAAAAATATTCGATCTAAGGCGTTTGTTTTGTTGAGTTTTATATTGTCACGAGTTTATCACGTAAAGCAGAAACTCTCGCGTTTCTGTTCGATTCTGTCGCATTTCTATGCAAACAATAGTCGCTTAGTTTGATGTTCTGAACACTTATAAAAAAATCGCTAACGGAAAAGGCAAATTGAGCGTCTGAAAATATACAAAGTAAACTAAAGTAAATAAAATAAAAGGAAAAGAAATAAAACATTTACATTTTTTTTTCTACTGGTAAATTTATTCTGAAATGGAAAATATTTACAAAAACGGCCTCGTCGAAGAAATTAAATATTTGGATGAAAAAGTTAATGAGGAAAAATTTGATGTTAGGTTTGGCGAAAAATTGATCACAAAGCTTGCCGAATTATGGAAAATTGCTGTTGCTGAAAAAATTAAATAATATTTTATTGACTTTAAAATAAAGATCGTTTAATATTTTTTAGATGGAAAAACTAAACTTAAAAAATGAAATTAAAAAGCAGGGATTAAGTGTCCCGAAGCTTTCTCGTATGATCGGGATCGTTTCAGGAGAAACACCGACTCCTGTTACTGTTTGGGGTTGGGTTAATCGTGGCCGAGTTCCTAGGAACAAAAAATGGTTAAATGCTTTGGCTGAAATTTTCCACGTTAAATTCGGTGATCAATTTTTTATTAGATGATATACGCAGATGTCGCCATCACAAAGATAGAACCAAAATTCGAAGGGGCAAAACACAAAACAGAATTAAAGTTTGCATTTTATGGTTTCGAAGCTGATGAGATTATCTGGTCCGAGAGGATTGCGATCCATAATAATAATATTTCAAAGACTAGGGGTTTAGTGGTTCCCGATATTATGCGTTTTTTTGCCAACAATAATTGGAAGAGAAGCGGCCCTTGGTCATTTTATCGAGAAAATGCGAAATTGTAGTGTTCTTTTACTCTAACGGTCAATAATTAGCATTTGTACGCGGTTTAACACCGATGACGAATGTCAGCGTAAAGACCGTTAGCGCGAGAGAATGATTTGACTTTTTATTAAAGATCGTTTAAGCTTGGGTTGGTTTTTTGGTAGAAATCACTTTATCATTTGGAAAAGTAACTCAAAAGGTAGAGTACCGAGCATTGCGACTAGGTCATGGGGGTTCGAATCCCCCCTTTTTCCGCCCTAAAAAAGTTCTTTTTTAAAAAATAAATAAAAATGTTAGCAAGAGTAATCAGATTCGCGTCAAAAGCTCATGGTGGACAAGTTCGCCGGAACGGAGATCCCTTTGTTTGTCATTTGTACCATGTGGCAAACGAGCTAGAAGGAAAAAATCAGAAAATTTTAGCGATACTCCACGACGTTGTTGAAAAAACCGAAAAAACATGGAAAGACGTTTTTGATTATTTGTCTGAGATATATTCAAAAGAAAGATCAATGATTTTATCGGAGGGTCTCAATGCTATCTCGAAAGCGGAAGATGAAACATACGATTATTATATTGCAAGGTGTGGAAAAAATGATTTGGCCAGGGAGGTTAAAATTTGCGATATAAAAGATAATTTGAAGGACTGTAAGGAGCACAAACGGAAAGAATACACGGAAGCACTCGCATTCCTAGAACATATTTCTGATATGAAGCAACCCTTTTAATTTGCAAAAACATTAAACATTGTTTAATATCTGATTACACCATGAAAACAAAAACAAATTTATTCGGATCTTCACGAAACGAAAAACTGATCTCGAAGCTAGAAAGCCAAAAAAAAATTAACTGGTTTCTTCGAAAGATCAATGTATTCGGCAGAGTGTTTTTTCAAATAAATAAAGCAACGTTTGGTGAATCTATGGTTCGGCCAGTCTTTTCTAATCGAAAAATAACATGATTGATTTCTCATTGGTTCGAAGGGACGGTTTTTTAAATCCGAGAAAAGCTACTACAGCAAATATTTCTCCTGGACTTTATCGTTTCTTTGAATTGATGGCTGACAAAGATCGTTTTATTAAATTGAATCGGGCAGAGCAAAAAAACTTTAATAAAAAATGCCAAAATGACTAGATGTGCTACATGCGGAAAAGAGTATGGATTCAAAATTAGATACAACCGGATTGTTCCTCAACAGACTTCGTCTGGAACGAAGAGAACGGAGAAGGTAGAAACTCGCCAATTGCTTTGGTGCTGTAGAAACCCAGTAAAATGCATAGATTCGTAGAAATACCGATGCCGGTACCATGTAAGTTTTGCGGGAGGATTCTTCGGAGCAAAAAAAGCATAATAAAAAGATCCGGCAGGAAGTGTGCAAAAAACCAACAAACAAATATTTATAATTTCATCAAAAATGATCACAGTAGCGAGAGAACTAAAAAATAAAGACAAGGAGTCTTTGGCCAAAATATATTTTTTTTATGGATATCAAAACTCGGTATTTAGCAAAGCATTTCTGGATGAAGTAAAATATAATAATCCAATAAACGTTTTAATACAAATGGGGTTTGAGCCAGTAGGTGATCATACTTGGGTAAAAAATAACAAATGAAACTAACAATTGAACAGATTCGGAAAAACGACAACATTCCTACTTCTGAAATTGAACAGGATATTGCGGAAACGCAAAAAGAGATTGACGATTACAAAGAAGAACTTGCCACGTTGATGAAAAGACCATCAGAAAACAAATTGAGGATCTTTGTTTTGAGGGGAGAAATATTATTACGAAAAGATTTTATTGAAAACTTGCAATGCATTTTAAATTACCGAAAAGAAAATGACTGAAGAAAATTCCGGTATCGAAAGACGAGAGAGAAAGTTCAGAATGGTTGGTAGAAACATAAAATTCGATAAAATAGAGATATCGAAACCATTAACAACTAAGGACTTGTTATTGGGAAGATATCCAAGTTTCTTTTCGTTGGGGAATAGGGAGGATGGTGGGAATTGTGAATTTATTGCAGAAATAGACTACACAGGACTTAAAGACGAAAACGGAGTTGGGATTTACGAGGGGAATATCGTAAAAGCAGTTGCTGAAAATCAATTCAAAGATGAGGATCTAATTTCTGATGTTATTTTTAAAACAGATCTCCAATGGCAAATACGAAGAGGAAAAAAGTATGAGCATGGTCTTCCTTTGGTTTGGGGAGGGTGGGTGTCAATAGAAATTATCGGGAACATATTTGAAAATAAAGACCTTTTAAAATGAGCGAAAAACCATTAATAAAACGAGCATTTCAAAGCGTATCAAATCCCGACGTGTTCCATCACGCATACGTTTTTGAAACTCACGATACTTGCGACTGCCCCGGCTTTGCGTTCAGAAGGAAATGTCGGCACATAACAAAATTAAAAGAAATGTTGCGAAGCAGGTAGTTCTTTTACATCTCGGGCAGAAATTTACTTTATACGAAAAACTCTCCGCCCGAGACGTAAGCGAAAAACAATGCTAATAAAAACATCAGAAACGGTGATAATTGTTCTCGAGGATCTTTTAAAAGAATGTTCCGGTGGCGGAAAATTGCGGGAACTCATTCAGAAAAAGATCGAAGAGCTTAAAAAGTCGAATAAGATTTGACAAAACATTAAACAACCTTTAATATTTAGGAAACCAAAAACATGACAGAAGAAAAATCGATCACGTTAAAATCATTCTTGGAGGACACCGTGGCAATGAACAAAATGTCAGAAGTTTTGGGGAGGAATGCTCAAAGTTTTGTTACGACTATTCTGCAAATCGTGGCAATGAACGACTTGCTCAAAAAGGCAACCTTTGCTTCTGTTTATGGAGCGGCACTCACGGCGGCAACGATGAAGCTTCCAATTAATCCGAATTTGGGATTCGCATATATTGTCCCATACAACAACAGGAAGACGAAAAAACAGGAGGCGCAATTCCAAATGGGATGGAAGGGGTTTGTTCAACTGGCGCAAAGGACGGGAGAATTCAAAAGCGTAAACACGGCGGAAATATACGAAAACCAATTCGAAAGCGTTGATCTGCTAACTGGAGAAATAAAACTAAAAAACGAAGCGCCAGTTGGTAAGATTGTTGGATATATCTCTCATTTTTCACTTACTAATGGATTTCAAAAATCTCTTTATGTGACAAAAGAAGAAATGGAAAAACACGCTAAAAAGTATTCACAAAGTTACAAAAAAGGATTTGGTGTTTGGGCAGATGGCGAAGACGGATTTAATGCGATGGCAAAAAAAACAGTCCTTAAACACTTACTGGCAAAATATGCTCCACTCTCAATCGAAATGCAAACAGCGATTCAGGCGGACCAAGCGGTTGTTGGCGAAAACGATTCTGAATTCGAATACCCAGACAATGATCACGAAATCCCAAGCCCAGAAGAAAAAAAGAAAGAGCTTCGTGATAAAAAGAAGGACGGCGATTTGCTAATGCCCGAAATGCCATAAAAGAGTTGACTATGCATTAAACATCGTTTAAGATAATTAAAACAAAAATGAATCTATTTAAAGAATTGTCACCGGAAAAATACGAGGAAGTCGCAAGTAATTTTTTGATTAACAGTTTCAGTTATTCTGGACTTTCTACTTTTTCTCGGCACGAAAAAGTTTTTGAAAAGGAATATATTTATGGAGAATATGGGAAGAAATCAGCGTCTTCGGTTGGTGGGAATGCCTATCACAATGCGCTTGAACAATTCTTTTTAAACAAAAAAGACGGAAAAAAAGACTTAGATCTTGTTGATTTGCAACAAATAGCTTTTGATTATGTCGATTCTATTACGGCCAATAAGTGGAAGATCCAAAAAACAACTCCATCTGTGGAGGATTGTATTATTGAAGCAAATAAAATTGTCACAAAGACTTTGGAGAATTTTCTCGGGGAGCTAGAAGCTTATGAAGATCTTGAAATTCTCGAAGTAGAGTTGAAATTTGATGAATTTGTGACAATCAATGGTGTTGACATTCCTCTGCCAATTCACGGGAAAATTGACATAGTTGCAAAGACGAAGGACGGAAAAATTGTTGTGATAGATCATAAATCAGGAAAAAAACACACAGCAGAAAGTGATCAGCAGTTTGTTTATTGCAAACAGGGGATTTTATACGTCCTCGGATATGAAGCTTTTTCTGGTAGAAAAGTTGACGAGTTTTGGTTCGTTGAAAACAAAATTTCGAAATACAAAAACGGAGCGAAACAACTCCAAGTACTGAAAACAGAAATAAATGATGACACTAGAAAATTGTACGAAGCGCAAGTGTACGAGCCTTTGCGGAGAATGCTTGAGGCGACCAGCAATCCTGATTATGTTTATTTGATCAACGACGGCGACAACTGGACAAGTAAAGCAGAAATTTACGAATTTTGGGCCAAGACAATGATTGCCGAAATTGAAGAGTTCAACGTTCCAGAAAACAAACGAGACATAATTGCAAAACGACTTAATAAAATCAGAGATGCTTCTTTGGTAGCAATTTCTCCAAAAGTTATCAAAACTTTTCAAAAAAATGCATCAGCTTTTATCACTTATGATTTATCAAACAAAAACATGACAAACCAAGAAAAAATTCAGCACCGGCTTCGATCTTTCAATCTTCCTGCACAAGTGGCGCATAAATTCGAAGGGTACTCGAGCGATACTTACTTGCTCGAAATACAGGCTGGAACAAAACTCACCGCTATTTACAAGCACAGATTGGACATTGCGAACGCTCTCGGAGTCGAGAGCGTTAGGATGGAATCAAATCTGTTTGTCTACGAAGGAAAATCTTATTTTGTTATCGAAGCATCGAAAAAAAGAGAGAAAGATTTATTTTTTGACGAAAAATATTTAAAAGATAGTAAAATTCCGGTTGGATTGAATAATTTTGGAGAAACTGTGGTTTGGGATTTGAAAAACGAATCGACCCCAAATGCACTAGTTTGCGGATCAGTCGGGTCCGGGAAATCTGTTTGGCTTCGGAGCACGATAGAGTATGCCAAGCTTTGCGGAGTAGAGAATTTTGTAATTTTTGACCCGAAGTTTGAGTTTTTGGAATATAAAAAAGAATCTAACTTTGAAGTTTTCAATGAGATCGAAGATTGCCAAATAAAAATGATGCTGCTTATTGATGATATGGAGAGAAGAATAAGAAATCACGAGAAAAAAATGACGATGGTAATTTTTGACGAATTTGCCGATGCGGTTTTGCAATCTAAAATTAAAGGAGGTTCGAACATTGAAGAATCAATGAGAATGCTTTTGCAAAAAGGTCGATCGTCAGGATTTAGAGTAATCGCCGCGACTCAAAGGGCATCAGTCAAAGTTATCACCGGAGATGCTAAAGTGAATTTCCCGGTTCAAATTTGCTTCCGGGTGCCAAAGGAAATCGATTCAAAAGTTGTTCTTGATGAGCCAGGGGCAGAAAGTTTGGCCGGGCAGGGGGACGGATTAATCAACAGCCCAGAGTATCCGAGCTTAATAAGGTTTCAAGGTTTTTTTATTAAATAATCAATATAAAATGAAAGCAAAGCTTCAGAAATTAGCGGCAAACAAAGACCGTCAAGACTCATTGCAATTTCAACTAAACAAAGATCAGGTTGAGGAATTAATGGAACTCCGGAGATACGACAATGTGTTCGTTGAGTATGAGAGTGATCAGTCTACAATGCTAATCGGAGCAACCGAGGAGGATCACGATATGGACCAAGTTGGTGCGGAGAGAATTGATGAGATGAAAGATGAGGCGGCAGGTGTGATTTTTCCAAAATTGAGATTTCAGTCAACAAACACATCGATGTCCGTTTGTGTTTTGGAAGATGGATGGATCGTCACGATCACAATCTCTTTTGAAGATCCGAAAGTATTAGATCATGTAATTTCGCACAAATTGCGTGACAAAATGGTCACTCTGAAATTCACGGAGGGGAGCAATCCATTTGTTAATAAATAAAAATGACAGTGTGGTCAAGAAACAAAATCAGAAACTTTAAAAACGACTTATCGGAGCAGGATAGGATTGGCGGGGTTGGGAAATTATTCATCCCTTTCGCTTTGGACGGCTGGAGACGGGCAAGGTGTACAGGGTGCAATAAAATATTCTATACAAAGCCAATGACACACTTTGTTTATAGAAGCAGGTTCAGAAGCAATAAAATTTGTTGTGAGTGCGACCAATTTGAAAGAGATTGGAAAAGAATGGGCACATCGGAGGATGACAAAGTTTTTGCAGAAAGAAACAAAGCTCATGGAATAATAATTAAAAAAACGAAATGACAGCTCGAGAAGATGAAAACTGGCACAAAGAAGTTTGCAGTCTTGCGCATTATGTTTGCCAAGTTTGCTTGAGGGATTTCAGTTCAAATTATTTTTTTAATGAAAAAGGAAAAAATCAATATGTTTGTGGGCATCATTTGCAAGGAAAAAAAGCGCATCCGAAACTGAGGTTGAAAATTAGTAATGGGATTTGCACTTGTGATTCGGCAGATACGCAGTGCCACAAACTTTTAGAAAAGAAGACAATGACATTAGAGCAAGCTAGGAATACAGTGAAAAACATCCTATCGGCAAAGAAAGCATCTCTAAAGAATGACTTTAAAAAAATAGATGAAGGTTATAAAAAAAAGAAGATAGAAAAATTTTGGGGAGCAACGAAACCCCCGGCAAGAATGCCGAAATCAACAGATGGCAAAAAAAAGAAAGTTAAAAACAAGGTGAAGCTTGATAGATATTGGGACAAGGAGAAGCAGAGGGTGGTTTTTATAAAATGAACATTGACTTTCTATTAAACATCGTTTAATATTCCATCACCATGAAAAACAACATTTCTTATTTCCGGCACGAAACGGAATCATACAGAAACGTAAAATTCAAAACACTTCGGTTAAAATTCGGATGGGAGGGAGAAGGGCGTTTCTGGGCATTAAACAGCATGATTGCAGATTCAAACGATTGTCGGCTAGATTTGGGAAAGAAGTTCGTGAAAGCCGACGTGGCGACAGAGTTAGGGATCTCGCTTGAAGAGTTTGATGAATTTATTGAATATTTAAAAGACGAGTGCGAACTTCTTGTTTCAGATGGCGATACGATAACAACAAAAGATGTTCAGGAGGTTTTTCAACAGGTAATGAAAAAGAGGAATCGTGATCGAAGAACTTATGAAAAGACAGCGAAAGCGATTGTTCCGAGTGTGGAAACTAAAAAACCGATAGCGGAAAAGAAGAAATCAGCAACGAAAACAATAAAAAAGACAATTGAAAAAGGACTAATGCTTTTAATAGAAACAGATTACCCGCGAGTAAACAAATTAAAATCTCCACTGACTGAGGATCAAGCAAAAAAACTTGAGACTGAGTTTGAGCCAGAAGCAATTCTTGATGTTCTTTCGGGAATGGAAAACAAGGCGGATCTTTTGAAGAAATATACTTCGGCAAATTTAACGATGAGAAATTGGCTGGATAGAAGGGGGACCGGAAAAAAAACAGATTGGGAAAACTTATCCCTAGAAGAAGGAAAAAAAATGTTATCAGATCCAAAGAGTGCAGAGCTTTTACAACTTCGTAATCCTGAATTATTTTTCAAATGTCAAAATCAATAGAATCCGAGCAGGCGGTTATCGGATGTGCTTTGCTGGACGGAAAAGTTGTTTCAGCGATTCTAGTGATATTAAATTCTGATGATTTTTTGGATAATAATTGTGTTGATGTTTTTGAGGCAATTTCTTTCTTGAAAGAAAAAGGCGAGGTTGTTGACTTGGTGACGGTGGCGACTCGAATGAAAGAGGCAAAAACTCTTGATCGAGTCGGTGGACCGGAGTTTTTGGCAGTGCTCCAAAACACCGTTCCGCTTTCTTCTCATTACGAACAATATGCAAAAAAGGTGAAACACTTTTCTTTTTTGAGAAAGTTGGTAAAGGCCGGACTGGAAATAAAATCAATCGGAGAAAATTCTGAAGAAGATGTTTTGGGGACAATTAAAAAAGTAAAAGAAGCCTTTGCCGAAACTTATAAATGTGCGGCGATTCTGGCCGGAGAACCTCCAGAAGATAAAACAGACCCGATTGACAAGCCAAACACAGGGCTTTCGTGGGGGACAAAAGATTTGGATTCAACAATAACTCCGATCGAGCGGCATCATTTTATTGTTTTGGCCGCCGAAACAAAATCAGGTAAAACTGCGTACCTTTTCGATTTGGCAATTAAAAACGCGGTAAACAAAAAAATTCTTTACATAACTTTAGAAATGTCCGGTACTCAAATTCTTTCTAGGATCGCTCGGAATTTCTCGGGAATAACAAAAGATCAATGGAGGGAGCGGAAAAAAATCCCAGAAGGGCAATACAGAGCTTATAAATCTAAAATCGATGAAATAAAATCAATCGAAGGGCTTGTGGCCTGTGGACTTAAAGACGCATCTATCCAGAGTATTTTTCGAAAAATAAAAAAAGAGAAAGCTGATCTGGTCGTTGTTGATAATATGGGACTGATCGAAAACACGGAAAACCTGAGCCCAACTGATCACGAAACAAAGCTTTCGGCCGCTTTCGCTAGATTCTGTCATGAGCAGAATACGCCAGTTGTTTTAGTTCACCATTTCAAAAAAGGGGATGAAACAAAAAGCAACGCGCCGAGGGGATTAAATGCAATCCGGGGAAGTTCAAAAATCACTCACGATGCGGACACCGTGATTTTGTGCCACCGGACAAGATCGAATAATTATGATCTAACAAAAAAAGAGAAGGCACAATTCACGATAGTTGAAGCTGCTGATCGAGATTTCGGCACCGGCGGAGTCAAAACAGTTTATTTTCATAAAGGAACTTTCCTGGACGAATATCCAGACGAATAAAAACAACCAGGATTTTAAAATGATAAAACATTGTCCCGATTGCGGCGAGGAGTTAGTTCTTAGGATGAAC
>Ga0307929_1000319_pt1 | contig 50743 bp, 38 predicted proteins | sample AceLakmetage1330_FD_203160 | JGI IMG/M metagenome (GOLD analysis project Ga0307929, IMG submission 203160) | Saline water microbial communities from Ace Lake, Antarctica - #1330 | ecosystem: Environmental > Aquatic > Non-marine Saline and Alkaline > Saline | place: Antarctica: Ace Lake... | reverse complement strand
GGGTGGCATGTTTGTGCAGTCCCTCAAGTTTGTGCAGAGCCACCACGGCAACACCAGAGACATCTCAGTGTACGGACAGGAGTTCACCGCCACCACCTACAAGCTGGCCAAGATGAATCTGGCGGTAAGGGGGCTGTCGGCCAATCTCGGTGAAATCCCCGCTGATACATTCTTCAAGGATCAACATCCCGACATGAAGGCCGACTACATCATGGCCAATCCGCCCTTCAACATGAAGAAGTGGCGAGCCGCCGATGAACTGGTTGACGACTCCCGCTGGAGCGGCTATGAAACTCCGCCCACCGGTAATGCCAACTACGCATGGATTCTTCACATGGTCTCCAAGCTCTCAGAGCACGGCGTAGCAGGTTTTGTTCTGGCCAATGGTTCTATGTCCACCAACACCAAGGGCGAAGGGGCAATCCGCCAAAAGTTGGTGGAGAACGACCTCGTGGATTGCATGATTGCGCTTCCCGGCCAACTCTTCTACACCACCCAGATTCCCGTCTGTCTCTGGTTCCTCAGTAAATCAAAGAAGGTTGACACTGACCGCGGCTACCGCAACCGTGAAGGCGAGACCCTCTTTATAGACGCCCGCAAAATCGGCTCCATGATCAGCCGCACACAAAAGGAACTTTTACCTAAAGACATTGAGGCCCTTGCCAAAACCTATCATGCCTGGAAAAACGAACCTGGAAGTGTAGCTATACCCGGGAGCGCAGGCGTCCCGCCTGCTTCTTGTCCGTGTAATACAGGCAAAACATCTGCGCACCCAGAATACAAAGACATTCCCGGCTACTGCAAATCCGCCAACCTTGAAGATATGCGGAAGCATGATTTCGTGCTCACCCCTGGGCGTTATGTTGGTGCGGCACCGATAGAGGATGATGGCATTCCCTTTGAAACCAAGATGAGTGATATGAGCCAGACGCTTTATGCACAGATGAAAGAGTCTGCAAAGTTGGATGAGGTGATTCGGAAAAATTTGGAGGGGTTGGGTTATGGCAAATAATTACAAATATATTCGCAGCTACTATCTCTTTTACGTGGAGAGGGTCAGTAATAATGGAACAGCTTGTTCCACTATTGAGAAAATTACTGTTTCCCTGTAATCAAGCATTCCTTCCATTGAAGCATTGGTCAATGGGTAGTGCAATAGGTGGTGTAATGGGTGGTGCAATCGCTACCCCAATAAGTACCCAATTAGGTGCCCTACACAAACCTCAAGGATGAGTGTTGAATAATGAAAGATGAATTCAGAAGCATATTTAAGTTGGCTAAACAGATGCAGTCTCTTCAACAGAAAGCCGTAAAACAGATACTGGCATTTTATGAGCAGGAAATAGAGAACATTATCCACAATAAAATCAGCAACAAGCAACGCATTGAGCAATCGTTGGATAGTTTGTTGGAAGTCGCCTTTGATGAGCGGGTTTTGAAACTCTATAAAAAATTGTGTCGGCATTACTATTTCATTGATCCTCATACGGCCATTTTCTATGTGAATTCTTATCGTGAGATTTGGGATGAAGAGAGTTTGGAAGAATACAAAAATAATAAGTCAGAATTGGTGAAAAACCCGGAGGGTTTGGGTTATGAGGAGTAAGTGGAAAAATCTACCTCTTGAGGAGGCAATGGATGCCATCATTGATTATCGAGGAAAGACTCCTAAGAAAACTGAAAGAGGGATTCCATTAATTACTGCGAAGATCGTTAAAAATGGTCGTATCAAGCCAACTCAAGAGTATATTGCAGAAGCCGATTATGATTCTTGGATGCAGCGTGGCATTCCACAAAAGGGTGATATTGTTCTTACCACAGAAGCGCCACTTGGAGAAGTTGCACAGTTGAATGGTGACAAAATAGCATTAGCTCAAAGAATCATAACGTTACGCGGAAAATCTGGATTATTAGAGTCAGATTTTCTTAAATATTTATTACAGTCCAATGATGTTCAGCACCAACTTGATGGCAGAGCATCTGGGACTACAGTCTCAGGCATAAAGCAAAGCGAGTTACGCAAAATTATCTTAAACTTCCCACCTCTTTCCGACCAAAAAGCAATTGCCCACATCCTGGGCTCACTGGACGATAAAATTGAATTGAATCGGCGAATGAATGCCACGTTGGAAGGAATGGCACAGGCTCTCTTCAAAAGCTGGTTTGTGGACTTTGGCCCGGTGATAGACAATACCATCGTTGCCGGTAATCCAATCCCCGATGAACTCACCGAGCGTGCGGAAATCCGCAGTAAAGCCCTTGCCGATGGTAGCGCTAATCGTGAAGCCGCCAAATCATTCCCCACTGCCTTCCAATTTACAGAAAAAATGGGGTGGATTCCGGAGGGGTGGGAAGTAGCAACATTAGGAGACTACCTCGAAGTTAAGCGTGGAGGTTCTCCAAGACCTATCCACGACTTCCTTAGGCCAAAAGGTTTGCCATGGGTTAAAATCGCCGATGCAACCGCTTCAACGTCACGCTTTTTATTTACAACTAAGGCATTTATTAAACCAGAGGGGCTAAGGAAAACAGTTCTAATGAAGAAGGGGTCACTTATACTTTCGAATAGTGCCACTCCGGGTTTACCGATCTTCTTAGAGTTAGACGCATGCATTCATGATGGCTGGCTACACTTTCCTAAAAAGAGATATTTTGGCGACTTATATTTCTACCAGCTCTTCTTAGTTATACGAGAAGAGTTAGTGAATCAAGGAAGCGGCAGTGTCTTCACAAACCTAAAAACAGATATATTACGTGCCCAACGGATTGTGGTGCCGCCATCGCCACTGCTTAAAGAATTCGAAGGCTGGATGAAACCAAACTTTGAAAAAATTTTATCCTTAAATATCGAGATAAGAACGCTGACAAACCTCCGAGACACCCTCCTTCCCAAACTCATATCTGGAGAAATCCGCATCCCCGACGCTGAAAAATACATCAAGGAGACTATAGCATGACACAACTCATCTTAGCACCTGAATACACCCGCTGGCTCCAGGAAATTAAGGATAAAATTAAAAAGACGCAGGTTCATGATGCTTTTTCACCCAGTCAGGAATTGATTCCATTCTACTGTAATCTGAGTAGAATGATTACTGAAAAAGATGCCGTTTGGGGTTATCTCCTTTTGGAGATTCTTTCCAAAAATTTGAAAAAAAGTTTCCTGACATTCAGGGGTTCTCTGTCACCAATATTCAAATATTGCCGTCTGTTTTATCGTTACGTTTCAATTTCTCCCCAGGCTGGGGACGAAAAAGGTTTGCCTTCAACCAATGGAATATATCGACATATCAGGCAGATTCCCTAGGGACATATCAAATTGCTGATTGGAAAAGTAAAAAAACAAAAGGCTGCCTTATTCATATGTCTATGAAACCCTTAAAAACGGCTGGAGCCGCGATATACTGGCATTGGAGATCAAATCCAAAAAAGGGTTCCTGAATTATGGGAGTTATTAAGATGTATATGAAACTAAAAACACTTGCTGATTTTGAATTTCTCCGGGAGTCCATCGACCTGGAATGCAAGCTGGCTGCGGGACGGGATGGCAGCGGTGCATTACCACATGATTTTTGGCCCACCTACAGTTCCTTTGCCAATACCAATGGCGGGGTTGTACTTTTGGGCGTTCGGGAGAAAAAGAATCAGTTTATTGTTGAGGGGATTGTAAATCCATCCAAGGTGCGGAAGGAGTTATTTGACGGGATAAACAATCGTCAAAAGGTGAGTTGCGGCCTGTTGACCGACGACATGGTTTCTGAACTTGTTCTGGATAAAAAAACGGTGCTGGTGGTGGAGATACCACGGGCCAGCCGTAAACAGCGTCCGGTGCATCTAACCCTGAATCCGTTTAACAAAAATACCTATCGTCGCTTGAATGAAGGAGATATGGCACTTCCGGACGATGAGGTTAAGCGAATGCTCGCCGAACAGGTGGAAGATAGCCGCGACGACCGAATTTTGAAAGGATATGACTCTGCTGATCTTAATATTGGGACATTCCGGACCTATCGGCAGATTTTTTCAAATCGGGAGCCGGGGCATCCCTGGAATGAGTTGGAAGACCCGGAGTTTTTGCGTCAGATCGGCGGATGGCGTAAGGATAGAGAAACGGGAGACACCGGAATTACAATGGCGGGGTTGTTGATGTTTGGAAATATGGCCTCAATTCAAGATGAATTTCCCAATTACATGCTGGATTATCAGGAACAGGAAAAAAACCGGGCGGAAAAACGCTGGATTGATCGTATTACCCTGGATGGGAAGTGGTCGGGAAATCTTTATGACTTTTACCGCAAGGTCTATCTCAAACTTACGGCAGATCTCAAGGTGCCCTTTATTCTGGAAAAGGGAGTAAGAAAGGATGAAACACCGGTTCATGTGGCATTACGTGAAGCGTTGGCCAATGCACTGGTTCATGCAGACTATTCTGACAGAGCTTCGCTTTTAGTGGTAAAACTACCGGTTATGTTCACCTTTCGCAATCCAGGATTAATGCGGATTCCAGTAGAGATAGCACTTCAAGGAGGGGAGCCGGATTGTCGAAACCGCACACTCCATAAGATGTTTCGTTTTGTGGGAGTCGGCGAACAGGCAGGAACAGGTATTCCTAAAATTCTCTATGGATGGAGATTGCAGCACTGGAGTCCGCCAGACCTCTACGACTTGTTAGAGCCTTACAATCAGACACTTCTTAAACTGCGCATGATTGATTTTTTTCCCGAAAAAGTCATGTCTGGGTTGCAAAAAAAATTTGGAAGAGATTTTGATGAGTTGTCCTATCCTGAGCGTGTTGCCCTGGCTTTGACTGCAAGCGAGGGAACAGTCAACCATGCACGTTTAAAATCAATGATGTCAGAGCATCCGGTGGATCTAACTAAAATATTACACCATCTGACAACACTGAACATGCTGGAATCCACTGGTGGACGGGGGGCCATCTATTACCTGAAAGGTGAGTCTATCCCGAAACCGGAAGATGTATTTTGCCAATCCTCCGAAAATCCAATCAACAGCTCCCGGCATTTAGATGAGAGCTTACCTAATTTGAATGCGAGCTTACCTAATTTGGATGACAGCTTACCTAATTTGAATGCAAGCTTACCGAATTTGGATGACAGCTTACCGAATTTAAATAAGAGCTCCCGGCATTTGGAAGAACAGAGGAACAAAGACGGATGCCTTGTCTCAGAACATCTTAGCTTACCTGTCATTGATGACCTTGCACTTTTATCGAATGAGTTACGAAATCATCTTGAGGCTTTAGCAACTGAACCCCGCAACAAAAAAAAGCTTAATAGAGAGGCTTTAATAAGGGTAATTCTTGATGTCTGCCAAGGTCAATATGTAACAATTCAAAGTTTGGCCAATCTGATAAATCGGCATCCTAAAACACTTCGGGATCAATATTTGAAGAAATTGGTTCGGGAACAAAAACTTCAAATGGCCTTCCCTACAACACCAACACATGAACGACAGGCTTATTCTACAGCACTGGTAATAACACAAGAAACTCAAAAGAGAACATAGAGATGAAATTCACCGAATCCCAACTGGAAACCGCCATCATCGAACTCCTCGGAGAGGCAGGTTATCCCCATGTGCCGGGTGAAACCATTGACCGTCAGCCACAGGAGGTCTTGATCAAGGCAGACCTGCAGGAATTTCTGGCCAGACAGTACGCAGCAGACGGGATAACGCCGGTTGAAATAGAGTCTGTAATTCGGCAGTTGGAAGCCTACCCGGCGGCGGATATTTATGAGAGCAACAAGGCCATCATGAAGCTGGTCTCGGATGGGTTTCTGCTCAAGCGTGAAGACCGCAACCGAAAAAACCTCTATGTGCAGTTGATCGACTATTCCGACCTTATCGCATTTCGGGAACCAAAGGCAGGCGAGGTGCCGTTGCTTGTGACGGAGGAGGTGGCAGCTTACAAAACAAGCGGGAACATCTTCAAGATGGTCAATCAACTGGAGATCATCGGCTACGAAAAGCGCATACCCGATGGCATCCTCTACATCAACGGGCTGCCCTTGGTGGTATTTGAATTCAAGAGCGCCATCCGTGAGGAGGCAACCATTCATGATGCCTTTATCCAACTGACGGTGCGTTACAGGCGCGATATCCCGGAGCTCTTTAAATACAATGCCTTCTGCGTGATCAGCGATGGGGTGAACAACAAGGCAGGGTCATTTTTTGCGGGCTATGAATTCTTCTACGCCTGGCGCAAGACCGATGGCAGCGACCTCATCGAAAAAGATGGCATAGACTCGCTCTATTCCATGATCAAGGGGATGTTTCACCCATACCGCCTGCTGGATATAATCCGCAACTTCATCTTCTTTCCGGACAGCTCCAGAAAGGATGAAAAGATTCTCTGCCGCTATCCCCAATACTATGCAGCCACCAGGCTTTATGACAACATCAAACGCCACACAAAACCCCAAGGCGATGGCAAGGGCGGTACCTATTTCGGAGCCACCGGCTGCGGTAAAAGCTTTACCATGCTCTTTCTGACCCGCCTTTTAATGAAAAGCGTGGCATTCTCCAGCCCGACCATCATCTTGATCACTGATCGCACCGATCTGGATGATCAGCTTTCCGGGCAGTTCACCGCTGCAAAGGGCTACATTGGTGATGAATCGGTGATCAGCGTAGAGAGCCGGGATCACCTGCTGGAATTGCTCAAAGGCCGCAACAGTGGCGGGGTGTTTCTGAGCACCATCCACAAATTCACAGAAAGTGCAGAGCTTCTCACCGACCGAACAAATGTGATCTGCATTTCCGATGAGGCCCACCGCAGCCAGGTCAATCTGGACCAGAAAGTGAGAATCACAGAAGACGGTGTGAAGCGAACCTTTGGATTTGCCAAATACCTGCACGACTCGCTGCCCAATGCAACCTACGTGGGGTTCACCGGCACGCCCATTGATGCCACCCTGGATGTCTTTGGTGATATTGTGGACGCTTACACCATGACGGAGTCTGTGGCCGATGAGATCACCGTACGCATCGTTTATGAAGGCCGGGCCGCCCGGGTGCTCCTCGACAACAGCAAACTTGAGGAGATTGAAGCGTACTATGCCCGTTGTGCGGATGACGGAGCTAGTGACTATGCAATAGAAGGGAGCAAACGCGCAAAACTGAAAATGACTTCAATTCTTGGTGATCTGGACCGTTTGAAAGCATTGGCCGCAGACTTTGTCCACCATTATGAGGCACGCCTTGAAGAAGGGGCCACCGTTGCCGGAAAGGCCATGTTTGTCAGCAGTAATCGTCTAATCGCCTATGATTTCTACAAGGAGATGATTGCGCTTCGTCCCGAATGGGCCAAAGTAAAGGTCTGTGCCGACGGGGAGGAACTCACTGAGCAGGAAAAGAAACAGATCATGCCCATGGAACGCATCAAACTGGTGATGACCCGTGGCCAGGATGATGACCCCGCTTTGTACGAGATGCTGGGAACCAAAGAGTACCGGAAAAAGCTGGATCGGCAGTTCAAAACCGCTAAATCTAATTTTAAAATCGCCATCGTGGTGGATATGTGGCTCACTGGTTTTGATGTGCCCTTCCTCGACAGTATGTACATCGACAAGCCGGTCAAACGGCACAACCTGATCCAGACCATCTCCCGGGTGAACCGGAAATATCAGCAGAAAGAAAAAGGGCTGATCATAGATTATATCGGTATCAAGAAGCAGATGAACCTGGCTCTGGCACATTATGCCAAAGCAGACACCGCAAACTTTGAGGAAATCGAGCAATCCATTGTGGTGGTCAGGGATCATCTGGATCTGATGCAGGCGATCTTCCACAGGTTTGATTCCACCCCGTATTTTTCCGATCAACCCATCCAGCAACTGCACTGCCTCAATATGGCAGCTGAATATGTCCAGATCACCGATGAGTTTGAGAAGCGCTTCATGTTTCTGACCAAACGCATGAAAGCCGCCTATGACATTTGTGTCGGGTGTGATCAATTTACCCAGAACGAGCGGGATCATGTCCATTTCTATATGGCGATTCGATCCATCGTCTTTAAGCTCACCAAGGGGAGTGCCCCGGACCTTGTGCAAATGAACGCCAAGGTACAACAGATGATTGCCGAAGCCTTGCAGAGTGACGGGGTGGAAGAAATTTTCAAGATGGGACAGGGAGATACCGCCGAGGTGGATATTTTTGATCCGGATTACATGGCGAAAATTGAAAAGATCAAGCTGCCGAACACCAGAATCAAGCTGCTCCAGCAGTTACTGGCCAAGGCCATTGACGCATTTAAGAAAGTCAATAAACTCAAAGGCGTGGACTTCTCCAAACAGTTCAAAGCCCTGGTGGACAAATACAATGACCGCAGCGAACAGGACATTCTCAGGAGTGAAGTGCTGGAAGAGTTCACCGACGAAATTATTGATCTGTACCACGCCATCAAAAAAGAAAAAGAGTCCTTTGCCGAACTGGGGATTGATTTTGAAGAAAAGGCCTTCTACGACATCCTGAAAGCACTCACCATCAAGTATGATTTTGAATACCCTGAAGAGAATCTCCTTGAACTTGCCAAAAAAGTGAAAGTCATCGTCGATGATAAGGCCAAATATACCGACTGGAGCCAGCGCACCGATATCAAAGCTGAACTGAAAGTAGACCTCATTATCCTGCTTGCTGAAAATGGATACCCTCCGGTTGACCGGGACGAAGTTTACAAAGAGATCTTTGAGCAGGCGGAGAACTTTAAGAGGAACCTGATTGTGATAAAGAAATAGGTCGTCGTCAGTATTGAGTATTGAAAAGTTGCTTTAAATTTTTTATTGTCCCAGTAGTTCTTTAGTGCGCGAAGCGCATTATAGTGAAAACTATGGACTTTTAGTCCTTTAGCTTTCAGCCCGTGGTTTAGGCCACGGGGGCGCTTTAGCGCCGATTCTATGGGCTTTCAGCCCATAGTGGTTTAATTGGTTTAAAAAGAGGAATACATCATGACAGAGACAATAACATTCAGACCATACCTTATCCCGCAGATAAGCAAGTTTATATTTCATACCTGCTTGCTTATTGTGCTTCTCTACTTCTGGAGCACCCGTGGTAGTTGGATATATTTGGCAATTGCTTTTATCCTGTTTATCACTACAATCGGTTATGGACAAAACCTACTTTTTTTACAACATGTTGTCATAGGCGAGGATAAGACAATCACAATTCGATACTGGTTTGGTAAAGGATATACAGAAAAAATATCAAAAGCCTTGTACGAGATATTGACAAAAGATGCCAAAATTAGGAGTTATAGATTCAACATTCAGGGTAACCTTTATCAAGTATCGCCATTTGTCTATAAGGATGGAGATGATTTGGTAAGTATATTGGCATCATTCACAAAAAATAAAAATATCAACGTTAAACCTACTGTGTTTGGACTAAAATAGTTGGGCTACCCACTTAAGGCGGGACAACTTTTAAAATCAAGCGTCTTAGCAGCTTTTATTTTAGGGGCTGAAAGCTAATTATCCACATAAAAAGCCTTGAGAATATCCCACCTTAAGTGGGTAGCCTCCCAATTTTTACTTTGATGGTTCTCTCCTTCTGGAAAAAAACGTAAGTATTCTAAGTGAATATCTTATGAATATTTACATTACCAAGCCGAATACTTACATAATAATGTTTATAAAATGTTCATAAAAAAGCAGTTATGAACACATTTTGTCGGATGCCTGGCTCAGTTTTAAATAGCCTGCTCCAGGGTGGGCTCGGTGGGTGCAGAGATGAGCAACAAGGAACTTTTTATCCTGTTATTATTAATTGTATTTTTATGGTAATATTTTAAATATTTTTGTCAAAATTGTGATATTATTTTATCAGAAAAGAATGAGTCTTATGAGTCCTGAAATCTCATTTTTTATACCATATATGTTGTTTTTATTTTAAAGAAACACATTATATGGTGGCAATTTGGATAAGTTAGCGTCCTTTGGGCGAATTTTTTAAAACCCGTTGATTTAACAGCTCATAAAATGGAAAGTCTTTTTATTTATTTTTAGGTGACACCTATGAACTTATAATTGACGAGAATGAATAAATAATATGTGAGGAATGAATGGTAAAAGAAATAACCATTTTAGCAGTTGACGATTCAGAAATAAACCTTGATATTCTCGTGGGTATATTAAAAAAATATGATGTCATTCCGGCACTTTCAGGCGAAGAAGCATTGGAAATTCTGCAGGAAGAGGAGGTGGACCTGATACTCCTGGATATTGTCATGCCGGAAATGGATGGCTTTGAGGTCTGTCGTCGCATTAAGGCTGATGAGAGGATCCGGGAGATACCCATTATATTCATTACCGTTAAAAGCAGCGAACAGGATATACAGCAATGTTTTGAACTCGGGGTCGTGGACTATGTTGCGAAACCCTTTAACGCCATAGAACTCTTGGCAAGGGTCCAAACTCATCTGAAATTGCGCAGCTATCAGGTCCGGCTGGAAGAGGCGGTGAAAGCGCAGGCTCAATTGGCGTTTATAAATGACCCATATCAAGTTAAGCAGGGTCTGGTACAACTTATAGAGATGACGGACAACATGATAAAAGCAATGGAAAAAGAGGACCCCATGAACAGGAAGGAAATAGCAGCCACCTGCCTGCAAATGCAACAAATGCTCAACCGCTTGATAGATGATTTATAAGTCGCTCTAAGCCGGGCCTTTGTGAAAAAATACTGAACTTCCGGTAAATTTTAAACTTTTGATGTCAAAAAATAAATTAAAAGATGTTCCTGGGGTATGGGAAAAAAATGAATGAAAATATAGAAAAAACGATTTTGGTGGTGGATGATAACGAAAGCAATATTGATATGATCCTTGCCATTTTAAAGGAATATGACGTCATTCCCTCAACTTCTGGTGAGGATGCCCTTGCATTGATCAAAGAAGAATCCATCGACTTGGTGTTGCTGGATATACTGATGCCTGGAATGGACGGATATACCGTGTGCCAAAGACTGAAGAATCAACCTGATACACAGGATATCCCGATCATATTCATTACGGCTAAAAGTGACGAAGAAAGTATTGAAAAAGCCTATGACCTGGGCGGTACCGACTATGTGACAAAACCTTTCAAGCCCAAAGAGCTTCTGGCACGGGTGAAGGTTCAGCTCAAACTTCAGGATGTACTCAGGGAGCTGGATTTCCTGGCCACCCGTGACAGCCTCACCGGCATTTACAATCGAAGAAAATTCTTCCAACTGGCTGAACAAATGTATGCTGAATCATCAAATGACCTTTACGCCTTGATGATCGACATTGATCATTTCAAACGGGTCAATGACCAATATGGTCACCATACTGGAGATGTAGCGTTGAAAAATATAACCTCTGCCATTTCCCAAGCGCTTCCTGAGTCATCGCTTTTTGGCCGTATGGGAGGAGAAGAGTTTGCAGTTCTTCTAAAAGCAGGCGACCAAACCCAGGCCATGGAAGTGACGTCCCTGCTTCAACAGAAAGTATCTGAAATCCCCATCAATACCGATGCGGGTTCGACCATATCCTGTACCATCAGCAGCGGGGTCTCCTGTAAACAAGACGAAACCGCTTCGTTGGACAATTTGTTAAGGCTGGCTGATAAGGCCTTATACAAAGCCAAGGAGGGGGGGCGTAACCAAAGTATTTTCAGGGATGTTTAATTTAATATTATAGGTATTTATAATTTTTAATACAAAAAATACTATATGCGCTTATTGTCTCCGCCTCGCCAAATAAAAACGGAGCCAGACAGAAGCCCGCCCAAAGGGCGCTAATTTAAGGACTCATTTTGAAATCAATTCTGATTCGCACAATCATTTGCCTTGCACTTCTCTTTCCCGTGACATCCGGTGCTTTGGAATTTACCCCAGAGGAAAAGGCTTTCATCACCTCAAATCCTGAAATCAGGGTTGCCATGATGCCGGACTTCTCGCCATTCTCATACATAATCCAGGATGCAATCGGGGGATTCGAACACGATTTACTCGCATTACTTTCCCAAAGAACGGGGTTAACATTTACCAAACAGCTGGGCAACTGGAATTCGAATTTAACTGCTTTTAAAGCCAAAAAAATGGATATGATAGCCAGCATCTCCTACAAAAAAGAGCGGGAGGCCTTCACCCTTTTTACTAAACCCTACTACGAAATTCCCATCATGATCTTTGTACGGGATGACTTTGGAGAGTATCAGGGATTAGAAAGCCTGGCAGGCAAGAAAGTGGGCGTGCTCAAGGACATTTTTTACAGCAAAGAGCTGGAAAAAATGGGAACCATGGAACTGATGATCTATGAGACATATGATGAGATAACCAAAGCCCTGGTCTTTGGAAAAATCGATGCGCTGATTCAGAATCTGCCTAACATCAACCACCTGATCAAAAAGCATGTCTATACAAATTTAAAACTGGCCAGTGAACTCCAACTTCCGGGCATCAATAGGGAGGACCTGCGTTTTGGCATACGTCCGGATAAACCCATTCTATGTTCTATCATGCAAAAGGGGCTGGATTCAATTTCCGAGAAAGAAATGGAGGCATTGGCCAATCAATGGATTGGTGCGGCACAGGGCAGCAGCGCCAGCCTTATAAAATTCAGCACAGAAGAGGGGGCCTATCTGGTCGAAAAGGAAAGTATCACCATGTGCGTCAATCCCGACTGGGAGCCCTATGAAAAAATCAACGAACAGGGAAAATATGAAGGACTGGCGGCTGAATACATGCAGCTCATCGCCCAGAAAATCGGAAAACCATTTACCCTGTTGCACACCAAAACCTGGCAAGAGACATTGGAAAAAGCCAACGCCGGGAAGTGCGATATTGTATCATTCCTGGAACCTTCCCCCCATCGTAAAGCCTTTTTAAATTTCACCAGTCCCATCTATGAGGAGCCCGAAGTGATCATCGTTAAAAATGATGTTTCCTATCTCGGTGGGCTCAACGCTTTAAAAGGAAAAACAGTGGGAGTGGTCAAAGGTTCCCGGACGGCCGGAATCCTCCGCAATGAGTATCCGACAATCCGGGTCGTTGATGTGGAAAACCATACCAAATCCATGCGAATGGTTTCCGACGGGGAGCTGGATGCTGCCATCAATCCCCTGGTCGGGGCGGCATATCTTATTGCCAAAGAGCGGCTGTTTGATATTAAGATCATTGGTGAGACTGGCCTCAAAAACAGTTATGGCATCGGGGTAAACAAAAATGATGTCATACTGCAGGGAATTATGGAAAAAGCGGTTCAGTCCCTGGCAGACGATGAGGTTGAAGATATCCGCAATAAATGGCTCTCGGTTCGCATGGAAAAAGGAACCGATTACAGTCTGATCTGGAAAATTTTGGCCGGCGTTGCACTGATCTTGATGGGGGGCGTTTACTGGAATCGCAAACTCAGCCATATCAACATGCAGCTTACGGCGGCCAAAAAAAAGGCAGAAGAGGCCACCGTGACAAAGTCAACTTTTCTGGCCAATATGAGTCATGAAATTCGTACACCCATGAACGCCATTACCGGCATGATCTATCTGATGAAACAAACCCGTTTGGATTCAACACAAAGCGGATATGTGTATAAAATTGAAAACTCGGCCAACTCACTGTTGGGACTGATCAACGACATCCTTGATTTTTCCAAAATCGAGGCGGGGAAGCTTGCCATTGAAAAAATTGATTTCGACCTGCACACCGTCATCGACAACGTCACTACCTTGGTGGAACTCAAAGCCAATGAAAAGGGGTTGGAGTTTATTGTCAGCTATGATCAAGGGATGAATATGAATCTTCACGGTGATCCCCTGCGGCTGGGCCAGGTGCTCACAAATCTTGCCAACAACGCTGTAAAATTTACCCAGACAGGGGAGGTGGGCATTTACATCACCCGTTTGAAACAGGACCGTTACCGGTTCAAGGTTCGCGATACGGGGATCGGGATGACATCCGAACAACAGTCCCGCCTATTTCAATCCTTTTCCCAGGCTGATGCCGGCACGACCCGCAAATACGGCGGGACCGGTTTGGGCCTTGCAATTTCCAAGCAACTTGTGGAAATGATGACGGGCCGTATCTGGGTTGAAAGTAAAGCTGGCAGGGGGAGTACTTTTACATTTGAGGTGACTCTGGGGGAGCAGGAGAGCAAGCCAGAAACTCTCCGGCAATTCCCAGACAAAAAGGTGCTGATTGTGGATGATACCCCCAGCTGGCAAAAGATACTGACCCGTCTTCTCCAAGGGTTAAATATCAGTGTTGCAACAGCCGATAGCGGGGAAAAAGCCATTGCGATGATCTGCCAGCAGAAACAGGATTTTGACTTGGTGTTGATGGACTGGAAGATGCCAGGTCTTGACGGAATTGAGACCACAAAAAAGATCCATGAACAATGCCAAAGCCTCCCGCCCACCATCATTATGGTATCGGCCTATCGCCAGGAGAGCCTGCTCAATGCCGCCAAAGAGCAGGGCATAGAGATCTTTTTGCAAAAACCCGTCAATCCGTCCCTGCTTTACACCGTAATCATGGAGGCCTTTGGTGAGAAAATCAAGCGTGAATACCATAAAACGGTTCAGTGCTCGTCCCTTAAAAATGAACTCACGACCCTGGGTGGAAGCACCATTCTATTGGCCGAAGACAACAGCATGAACCGGGAAATCGTTCATGGCATGCTTGCCCACAGCGGTATCCTAATCATCGATGCCATCAACGGCAGGGAGGCGGTCGAGATGGTTGATGCGGAACCAGACAAATATGAGCTGATCTTGATGGATATCCAGATGCCAGAGATGGATGGATATGAAGCCACCCGTCTGATTCGGACGAAAAACAGCACGCTTCCGATCATTGCACTAACCGCCAATGCGCTGGTCAGCGACATTGCCAAAACCAAAGAGGCCGGGATGCAGGAGCATCTCAACAAGCCCATTGATGTTGAAACGCTTTTTGCCACACTGCTCAAGTACATCAGTAAAAAATGTGAGGCAAAAACTGGGCCCGGTAAAGCGGAACCGGAAGAGGGTTTTGAGGTCACACAGCCTGATATGATCCATGTCGATACCCGGGCCGGTCTGTCAAGGATCATGGGTGATGCAACGCTTTATGAAAAACTGCTGGGTGATTTTGCAAACAGTTATAAAACTTTAGAAATATCTCCCCAAAAGGAGGATTTTAAGAGGATCATCCACACGCTCAAGGGACTCAGCGCCGCCATCGGCGCAAAAAAACTCAGTGAGGTATCCAAAACCTTAGAGGCGAATCCCACTGTTAAAAACCTGGCCGCTTTTCAGGAACAATTGAATTTTGTATGTGATGAGATAGTACGGACAGTTAAATTCAAAGAAGATTTAACCATGCAAGAACCGCTGTCTGTAGAACGTGAGGGAAAATTGCTGCAGGAACTCAAAATTGCACTGAAATCCAGGCGGCAAAAGATCTATGCCCCCTTGCTTGAAGAACTGACTGGACACAAGGAATTAAAAGCGTTGGTCAAACGGTACAAATTTAAAGAGGCAGTGGATATATTGGAAAAGGAAATGAACTGACAGAAAGAGAGACAGATTTATGCTTCATTCGAAATAGGTGGCATAAGAATGTTTTTCCTTGACAAAAAACAAATCCTCATCTTAAGCTGATAGCTTAATTATATCAGGCAAAGCGCCTGTTTATTTAATAGTAGCGGCACATTTTTAATTTAGTAGCGGCACATTTTTAATTTGAAACGAAATAGAAATATTACGGAGATTCATATATTGGAAGAATGGCAGAAACAAATGCAGAACCAAGTGAACACCCTGGAAAAAATAGAACAATACGTTCACCTCACTCCAGGAGAGAAAGAAGCGATCCAGACCATGGATACCAAATGGGGAACAACCCCCCACATGGCTGCGCTTATGGACAAAGACGACCCTAATTGTCCCATTCGTAGGCAGGTGATTCCTTCGCTTAAGGAGAACGAAAATGTACACGGTATTAAAGACTACCTGATCTGGAAGGAAAACCGCGACACAGATGAGGTTCGACCAGACTCCATCGCCAGGCAGTACGAGGATAGAGTTGCCTTTACCGTGACCGACATCTGCGCCAACTATTGTCGCCATTGTTTTCGTAAGGAGGTGGTTGTAACCAGGGATCTTGAGCTGCGTTTCGACATTGAAGAGGGGCTTGAATGGATCAGGGAGCACCCGGAAATTCGGGACGTGCTCATCACAGGCGGTGATCCTTTTCTGCTCTCCAACGACAAGATCGAATACCTTATCACAAGCATACGGGCAATCCCCCACATCCAGATGATTCGTTTTGGCACAAGGATACCCATTGCCCTGCCCCAGCGAATCACGTCAGGGCTGAAAAAAGTACTCGCAGGCTTTCATCGGGTTCCCATTTGGATCAACACCCAGTGCAACCACCCAAAGGAGCTTTCCGAGGAAACAGCCAGGGCTGTGTACGATCTGCTCTCCTGCGGGGTGAACGTGGGTAACCAGATGGTGCTTTTAAAGGGAATCAACGATGATGTGGATACCTTCAGGGAACTGCACCAGAAGCTGATCGCCTTCAGAATCCGGCCCTACTACGTGTTTTACTGCGAACCGGCCCCGGGCATCGATCACTTTCGCACCCCGGTGGAAAAAGGCGCAGAACTGATCCGGGATGCCATCCGGGGCCACACCACCGGACTTGCCCAGCCCATGTATGTGGTGGCCACCAAGATCGGCAAGATCCCCCTCATGCCCGATTATTACATTGTGGACAAGAACGAGAAGGAGTACACCCTTCGCAACCACAAAGGTCAACTAACCAAGACCCCCACCATTCCAGAATAACCGGTATGGCGGTGCATGAAATTTAAAGAGGATGCAACGAAAAGTTCTAAAATAAAAACATCAAAAAAGGAGAAAAGATGAAAAAACTTATTACTTTCATTTCACTCGTAACCATGTGCATGTCACTGTTTGCCGGTTCAGCCCTTGCCAAAGATAAATTAATCGTTGGCTGCGACACCAACTTCATGCCCTTTGAGTTCAAACAAGACGGCAAGTACGTAGGGTTTGACATTGACTTTTGGGCCGCCATTGCCAAGGAGATCGGTGAGGAATACGAACTCCAACCCATGGACTTCAACGGATTGATTCCTGCACTACAGACCGGCAACATTGATGTTGCCATCGCTGCCATGACCATCAAATCCGAACGGGAAAAAGTGGTTGACTTTGCCTATCCTTACTACGATGCTGGTCTCATCATCCTGGTGCGCGCTGACGAAAAGAATATCAAATCCCTTGAGGATCTGGAGGGCAAAAACGTTGCCACCAAGCTCGGCACCACCAGCGCCGACTATGTGAAGAAAAATGCCAAGGCCAAAGAAGTGAAACTCTTCCCCAACATCGACGGAGCATACATGGAACTTGCCACCGGCGGCGCTGACGCGGTTCTTTTTGACTCCCCAGCCGTTCTTTATTACTCCAAGACAGCGGGCAAGGACAAAACTAAGGTTGTTGGTCCCCTTTACATGGGGCAGTCCTACGGCATCGCCTTTCCCCAGGGCAGCCCCCTGGCTGAAAAGTCCAGCATCGCCATCCTCAAGCTGATGGAAAACGGCACCTATGCCGAAATCTACAAAAAATGGTTTGGTACCGATCCCAAGTAAGGACAGCAGATTTTGCGGTCATAGGTACCATCCAAATCCAACTTGACCCATCCAGTTAAAACGGGGCGGTCGGCATCGTCCGCCCCTTAACAAAACAACATCGGCTACTCTATGACTCAATTTAATTTTGAAACAAGCGTCATCTGGGAATCAATTCCCGTTCTTATGGGCGGGGCGAAACTGACCATCTACATAACCCTGGTCGGCCTTTTTTTTGGATTCATTCTTGGTGCCCTGGCAGGCATCGGCAAAATTTCAAGAAACCAATTTTTAAACCGCGTGACCACCATCTATGTGGAAGCTATCCGGGGTACCCCCCTCATGGTTCAGGTGATGTTCCTCTATTTCGGCCTTCCCCTGGCCCTTGGCATGCGGGTGCCACCCTTGACCGCAGGGATTGTGGCCATTGCTGTCAACTCCGGAGCCTACATCTCAGAAATAGTCCGGGGTGCAGTTCAGTCCATCAATGTGGGCCAGGCCGAGGCAGCCCGATCCATAGGGCTGACCAACTTCCAGTCCATGCTCTACGTGATCTGGCCCCAGGCATTTAAAAGAATGATCCCACCCCTTGGCAACCAGTTCATTATAAGTCTCAAGGACACTTCCCTGCTGGTGGTTATCGGCGTTGGGGAACTGACCCGGCAGGGCCAGGAAATCATCGCGGTGAACTTCCGCTCCTTTGAGGTGTGGATGGCGGTGGCGCTCATATATCTGACCATGACCCTGAGCATTGCAAAATTGCTGCACATGCTTGAAAAACGTATGAACATCAGCACCAATAGTTAAGTACCCACACATATGTTTTCCGGTATTCCACAGCCATATGTTATTGATATTTATGTGTTTTATTTTGAGAAATATATGCCCGGGTACTTAGAACGAATGATAAACAACCCACTTGCGAGATTGGATACATGATCAAGATAGAAAATCTGCACAAGAAATTCGGCAACTTAGAGGTACTCAAGGGCATTGACCTGCATATTGAAGAAGGTGAGGTGGTGGTCATACTCGGCCCCTCCGGCTCTGGAAAAAGCACATTGTTACGATGCTTGAATCGCCTGGAGGAGATCACGTCAGGTTGTGTCACCGTGGACGGGTTTGACCTTACGGACAAAACCACGGACATCAACCTTGTACGCAGTGAGGTCGGCATGGTCTTTCAGCAATTCAACCTCTTTCCCCACATGACCGTGCTGAACAACGTCACCCTGGGTCTTCGCAAGGTAAGGCGCATGGATAAAAAAGAAGCCCGGGAGATCGGTCTGAACACCCTGGACAAGGTGGGCCTGTCAGACAAGGCAGAGGCTTATCCGGAACAACTATCGGGTGGACAGAAGCAACGGGTGGCCATTGCCCGGTGCCTGGCCATGCGGCCCAAGGTGATGCTCTTTGACGAGCCCACATCGGCCCTGGACCCGGAACTTGTGGGCGAAGTCCTGGATGTCATGAAACAACTGGCTCTTGACGGCATGACCATGGTGGTGGTCTCCCATGAGATGGGCTTTGCCCGGGAGGTGGCCGATAGGGTCATATTCGTGGATGAAGGCATCATAGTAGAAGAAAACAATCCTGAGCCATTTTTCACCTCCCCCCAGAACGAGCGCACCCAAAAATTTTTAAATATGGTGGTCTCCCATTAATTAGGGTTAGCGCCAGCCCGGCTACCCAATTAAGGCGGGATATTTTCAAGGCTTTTTATGTGAGCAATTAGCTTTTGACCCCTAAAATCAAGGCTGCTAAAACGCTTGATTTTAAAGGCTGTGCCAATTTAAGTGGGTAGCCTAAAAATAGGTGGACTGAATAAAAATGGAGTTACCTGTAGTTATCGGAATAAGTGGTGCAAGTGGCGTTATATACGGCATTGAAACACTAAGGGTCTTATCCCAGCTGGGTGTGGAAACCCATTTAATTTTGACCCACGCCGGAGAAACAAACATTAAAATTGAAACGAATTACTCGGTGAAACAGGTAAAAGAAATGGCCTCAGTCATTTATGAACCCGAGGAGATGACGGCAGCTATTGCCAGCGGTTCTTTCCTTACCCGGGGAATGCTGGTGGCACCGTGTACGATTAAAACCCTTTCAGGCATTGCAAATTCATACAACAGTAATCTGCTTATCCGTGCGGCTGATGTCACATTAAAAGAAAAAAGGTCTTTGGTACTCATGGTGCGTGAAACTCCCCTGCACAAAGGACATCTGGATCTCATGTCCCGGGCAGCGGACTTGGGTGCGGTTATTTTGCCCCCTGTGCCAGCATTTTATCACCAGCCCAAAACCATTGAAGATTTGATCCGGCAAAGCGTGGGTAAAGCCCTTGATTCTCTGAAAATTGAGCATAATCTGTTTCGTCGATGGGGAACCATGGCAGGACAAGATCCAAGAAGTAAAGAATTTCAATAGGTATAGACCCTCCAACAGTACAATCATGAAGCCTGCAATTTTTATTAAACACTCCCCAGCACCTTTCCACATGCTTAAAATCGACCCAAAACATACGCAGAATATTGAATATTATGCCCTGGGTACCTCCATATAGGTAGAATGGAATGTATAAACACAGATAGGGGCTGTCAACGTATTTTTACGTTAAGAAATATTTAAAAATATGCATATTTACCCAACTTGACAAATATAACACACATATATAATATTCATGGAACACTTGATTATTAAGGACTGATTTTTATATAAGTACCCGAGCATATATTCCTGAAAATAAAATTCATAAATATAAATGGAATATGTCTGTGGAATACCGAAAAACATATGCGTTAAGTTGCCCATTTGTGAGCTTATGCGCTTATTTAGATTCTTATCTCTGATTTTTGTGTTATTTTGGCAAGAGAATCAGAAAACCTTTTTGGTTCTGGCTTGTCCAGGTTAGGGGACAGATTTTTAAATCTGTCCCCGCCTCCGAAATGGAAAATTTATTTCGGACTCATTCCTAAGTAAAAACAAACAAGAGACACCATGCCTGGCTCAATTTTAATTGGGGCAGGTCACGGATAAAATGGAATTCCTTTGATAATGCAAGATGATTTACTCATCGCCTGCCATGAATGTGATCTACTCCATCGTATTAAGACCTTACCTGAAGGGTCTACGGCCTTCTGTCGTCGCTGTAATGCCGTATTATTAACCCATAAGAAAGACAGCGTAAACAGGAGCCTTTCCCTGACCATCACGGCTTTGATTCTTTTTTTTATATCTAATACATATCCGTTGCTTGAAATAAAAACAGAAGGGCTTTACCGGGCAACTACCTTGATGGGTGGCATACAAACCTTATATGATCAAGGGTACTGGGAAATAGCTCTGCTTGTGCTGTTCACTGCCATACTGTTTCCTTGTCTTGAAATCATATCAAGACTCTATCTCCTGATCCCCTTGAAACTTTATAAAAAACCATGGAAACTGCCGATTTTTGTAAAGTTTATACAAAAAATAAAACCCTGGGGGATGATGGAAGTCTTTATGCTGGGTATTTTAATTTCCGTGGTTAAACTGGTAAAAATGATGAGCGTGATACCGGGACCCTCGCTGTATTCATTTTTTGCCCTGATTTTTGTGTTAACCGGAGCGGCGTCTGCAATAGATTTTCATTCCATATGGGAAAAATCATGAGTACAGTAAAACCAACTGAATTTTTAACTGCCAGACAGGCAGGCATGATAAGCTGCCAGGACTGCCATCTTGTGTGCCGCATCCCCCCATTTAACAACTCATCGAATATGATATGCCCCCGCTGTGGCAGCCGAATACACCAGAGAAAGCCCAACAGTATTGCCCGAACATGGGCCCTTATTATTACCGCCCTTATTTTGTATATACCGGCCAATGTGCTGCCCATTTCCATCAGCACCACCATGGGGGACGCCCAGGGGGATACCATCATAAGCGGGGTGATCTATTTTATTGAATCTGGATCATGGGCCATTGGTTTGATTATTTTCATTGCCAGTATTTTTGTTCCGGTACTCAAAATAATTGCTTTAATCTATCTACTTATTTCTGTGCAAAAAAAATCACAAAAACGGCCTCTGGACAGAACTCGCCTTTATCGCATTGTTGAAGCTGTGGGCCGATGGTCCATGGTTGATATCTTTGTAATCACCATCATGGCTGCACTGATAAAACTGGAGTTTCTGGGAAACTTTGAAGTGGGTCCAGCGGCCGTATATTTCGGGGCGGTGGTTGTTATCACTATTTTTGCCGCCATGAGTTTTGATCCAAGACTGATATGGGATAACATCAAGGACCCTCATGAATGAGCAGAATACCACACAGAGCACCTACACTAATAAGACACCGGAACCATTAATTCGTAAAAAAAAATCCCTTTCAATAATTTGGATCATTCCGTTGATTGCCGCTATGATTGGTGGTTGGCTGGTATATAAATCCATATCAGAAAAAGGCCCTGTGATTTCCATTATATTTAATACTGCAGAGGGGCTGGAAGCCGGAAAGACAAAAATAAAATACAAAAATGTTGTCATCGGCCAAGTGGATTCCATTAAGCTGAATAAGGATTTAGACCATGTTGTTGTAACGGCAAAAATGGATAAAGACACTAAATATTATCTGACAAAAAAAACAAAGTTCTGGGTGGTGCGTGCCCGCTTAAGGGCTGGCCAGGTATCAGGATTGGGTACTATTTTTGCTGGGGCTTACATTGCCATTGATCCGGTACTAAACGGTGCGCCGTCAACCTCTTTCATGGGATTGGAGACGCCTCCGGTGGTGTCAATGAATAAGGCGGGGCGGCACCTTATACTGAAAGCTGAAAAACTGGGCTCTCTGGATATTGGCTCTCCGATATTTTACCGCCAGATTCAAGTCGGCCAGGTGGAAAGCTATGCACTGGATGATGACGGGGAACGCCTTTCCATAAAAATTTTCATTGATGAACCCCACCATCAGTATGTGAAAAAAAACACCCGTTTCTGGAATGCCAGCGGCCTTGATGTTTCCATTAATGCCAATGGTCTCACCATTGATACCCAGTCCATGGTCAGCCTGTTGATCGGGGGTATTTCCTTTGATAATCCAATGTCTTCTGGCAATAAGTATCCGGCTGAAAACAATGATATATTCAAACTTTTTAATAATTACGATGACGCGATTAAAAAAGAATCCATGGGAAAACATGAATGGCTCCTGGTTTTTAAAGGGTCTGTTCGGGGACTTAGCAAGGGGGCTCCGGTGGAATTCAGGGGGATTCAGGTGGGGAAGGTTCAGGATATTGACACACAAATTAAAATAAACTCTGCGGAAATTTTAATATCTGTTCTCATTGAAACAGAACCCCGCCAGTTTCTGCCCAACAAGAGCGCATTTGATGATGTGGAAAAAAAAGAATTATTTAATATGCTCGTGTCAAAGGGGCTAAGGGCACAACTTAAACCCGGCAATATTTTAACGGGGCAACTCCTTGTTAATTTGGATTTTTATCCCAATGTGCCAGATCAAAAAATTGTCTGGGAAGGTAAATACCCCCAACTGCCCACCATACCGGCGGCACTGGAAGAAGCTTTTGCCGCTTTTAATAAATTGTTGAACCGTATGGGGAAAGTACCCTTTGAACAAATGGGTCAAGATTTGCACATAGTGATCAAAAATTTGAATAAGACTATTAAGCAGGGAGATATCCTATTAAAACACATAGACACAACGGTTACACCGGAACTGACCTCAACCCTGAAGCAGGTAAAAAAGACCCTGGCACAGGCAAAGGACTCCCTGGCTGCCATGGAACACCTTGTGGGTTCAGATTCTGCTCTTAATCAGGATGCAAGACACGCGTTAAGTGAACTTGCCGCAGCAGCACAATCCATGAGGGTACTCACAGATTACCTGGAACGTCATCCAGACTCCTTAATTTATGGAAAAGGAAAAAATTGATGAAAAACCCATTCATGCATCTGATGCCCATGGGGTTTATGACATTTTTTATAAGAAAATTCCGGCAAATCAAGGTCTACGTAGGGACAGAATCTATTTATGCCCCATGTTGTTGGCAAATCAAGATCAATTGCAACTCTTTGTTGTGGCTGGATCAATGTCAGAGCATGATCTGCCCGTGGTCGTTATCTGAACGTCCCGGCAAAGCAATATGGACTTTCAATTCTCATCGTAGCAGGTGGTTACTGGCATGTATGATTATATGTATAAGCGTCATGGGATGCCAAAACACCACGCCTCCGGTTTCCTTTTATGCCCTGACTCCCATGATAACCTCAGACGTGTTGCCAGATGGTCAGCAGACTTTAAAGGATGTTACCATAGGGATTGGACCCATCCTTTTTCCCCGAACACTTCAGCGGCCCCAGATCGTCACCCGGCCATCGCCAAACAGGCTGGAATTATCGGAATTTCATAGATGGGGAGGGGATTTAAAACAAGATTTTCTGAATATACTGGTCCAAAATATATCAATGATCATGGGATCGAATCAGGTGTTTAAATACCCATGGTCTCCCTCCTTTGAACCCAAATACAGGCTGACGCTGGATGTGAATCAGTTTGATGGCCGATTGGGAGAATCGGTGCTGCTGAACAGTATCTGGGAGATTAAACAAGGAAAACCAGGTAAGGAACGAACAGAAATTAAACGATCTATCATTGAACAACCGGTGTCAGGAGATGACTATAACGCACTGGTTGAAGCAAAAAGCAAGGCGCTAAAAACATTAAGCATTGAAATTACAGACAAGATAAGAGTGCAAGAAAAATAAATGGCTCCAGGACTTTCTGGGCAGGGTGGTGGAAGATTTTTGAGTGAACCCTTAAGCCCTGAATTGCACACTTTCAGAAAAAGGAGGCTACCTTGGACAAAAAATCCTGTTTTGCTGCGATACAAAGAGGATTATCCGCATTTGTATTCTGCCATGCCTGCCTGATCCTTTGGATGATGTGTGTCATTTGCCTGATGACGGTGCCGGTGACTGCCCACCAGTTCCTTGACGGAACCAAGGTTAAAAAAATACTCATTCTAAATTCCTACCATAAAGGATATAAATGGTCAGATGATATTGTAAAGGGCATTGAAGATAAGCTCCAGGGAAACCCCTTTGACATCCGCATTGAGTACATGGATACCAAACGCATTGAAGCTCCGGGGTATATTGGACAACTGGCCCAAATGTACAGCTACAAATTTGCCAATGATAAATTTAATCTGATCATCTCCTCGGATGATACCGCCTATCAATTTATTGAAAAACATCATCATACCATATTCAAAGACACCCCGGTGGTGGCCTGTGGACTGAATTATTTCCATCCAGAATCACAATCCGTTCACCCCTGGCTTGCGGCTGTGGTGCCGGAAGTCTTTGACATAGAAGGTACCCTCAATGCAGCCCTGGAAATACACCCGGAAACCACCACCGTATATGTGATAAATGATCACACCCCCACGGGCCGGTTGATTCAAAAAGCCTTTGACAAAATTTATCCCCGATTTCTCCATCGCCTGGAATTTATCTCCCTTGATGGGGAAGATATTGATGAAATTTCCAAGGTACTTGCCACTGCTCCGGAAACATCTCTGGGGCTTTTATTGGTTTATTTTAAAGACAGCAAGGGGAACTATTACGAACCCTGGAAGGCGGCCCGGATGATTACGGAAAAGGCTGTCATACCCGTTTATGGGGTATGGGATTTTTACATGAATCACGGCATCATGGGAGGCGTACTGACCCAGGGATATGGCCAGGGATCGGTGGCCGCCACAGCGGCCCTTGAGGTATTGTCCAGATCGTTCTTGCCTGAAAATAAAATCCGCCATGAATCCGCCAACGCCATGATGTTTGACTATACCCAGCTAAAACGATTTCACATTTCCCTGTCAGCGATTCCCCGGAAAGCCACTGTGGTGAACATGAAATATGAGGATCAGAAAAATATTCTCATTCTCAACTCCTATAGCCGGCAACTTAAGTGGACCCATGACATCGTCCAGGGGATGGTGTCTGTCCTGGATAAAATAAAGGGAAAGAGAAAGATTTTCATTGAAGATATGGATACTAAGAATTTCCCCGATTCGGAAAATTATTCTCATCTACTGGGCATTTATAAATATAAATATGCCTACACCGACTTTGATGTGGTGCTGGTGTCCGATGACAATGCCTTTGAGTTTGCATTGAATCACCGAAAATATTTATTCAAGGATACCCCCATTGTCTTTTGTGGGGTGAACTATCTCAATGAGAATGAAATTAAAGCCCATAAAGATGTCACAGGTATTTTGGAAACCACGGATATCCGCGGCACATTAAATTTGATGTATCGTTTGCACCCAGATACCCGGAACATCCTGGTTATCAATGATCAAAGCGCCACCGGTATTGGCAATAAGAAAAGGGTTATTCAAGAAATCCCGGCCAGCATGGCCCCCACCGTGCATTTTGAATTCACTCCACTGTTGAAAATGACGGAACTGCAACACCAGGTAGAGACTCTGCCGGAAAATACCCTGATCCTTCTCATGACATTCAATCGAGACCAGAACAACAATGTTTTTTCCTACAGTGAAAGTATTGACCTCATCGCCTCCCATACGAAAAATCCCATCTATGGGGTGTGGGATTTTTATCTTGGCAAGGGCATTGTGGGGGGGATGCTTACCAGCGGATGGCACCAGGGCCGTGGGGCGGCCCAAATGGTACTTAAAATTCTTTCCGGCACGTCTCCTGACACCCTCCTCATCACCCGAACATCCGATGCGATCCCCATGTTTGATACAGATCTGATGACGCAGCATGGCATTTCAAAAAGCCTTTTGCCCTACACCAGCAGTTTCGTCAACGATATTCCTCCATCGCAGAAACGGTATCAAATTATGATCCGGGCGGGTGTCTGGATATTGGGCATGTTTGTCCTTTTCTTGATATATCTTTTATGGCGCATGCGATCCCAAAAGCACATCAGAAAAACCCTTGAGCTTCAGGCCAGCATTGATCATCTCACTGGGCTGTTCAATAGATCCGCCGGCATGGAAGCTCTTTCTGGCATGATAAAGCGATGCGATCTTGTTAAAATGAAAATGGTATTATGCTATGTGGATGTGAACAAGTTAAAACCGGTGAATGATAATCTGGGTCACACGGAGGGAGATCGTTACATTAAAGTGGTGGCCCGAACCATCAAAAATTGTGTGCGGGCAAGGGATGTGGTGGCCCGGGTGGGCGGAGATGAATTTTTACTGGCCCTTTACAACCATGATCTTGACAGTGCCAAAAACATTGTCCAGCGTATCCGGAAAACCCTGGATCATAAAGGAAATTCAGACGACTATCCCTATGATGTCGGGGCCAGTTTTGGCATGTCCCTTTACAATCCTACCTCCCCCTGCACCATGGAGACTCTCATTGACAGGGCAGATGATGCCATGTACAAAAATAAAATCAAAAATTAATATTGCTGACCTCACAAAAGCCCCATGCGCCTTCCATCCTCTTGTAAAACATGTGTAAAATACCTGACAGCACTTTATTATTAAAACCCAGGGGTGTATGTTATGTGTCGATGATCAAGGAAAGAACTATGTCAGACTTGGCTTTTGGGCCTTATTACCAAGCCATACACTCTTAACAATATTCCCCACAAGCCAGGCTTGACATCTGCCAGGGATTGTACTGGATCATCAACAAGCCTTTAAAAACATTAAATAAACCCTGATCTTACCCGGATTACCTGGAGGTGCAGCATGGAATTGCCAACACTTAGAGAACCTTTCAACGCCCTTTCCCACATGGCCGGGGCCATCGCCTCTGTTGCGGGCCTTACCCTGCTGGTGGTATTTGCAGCAGTCAAGGCAGATGTGTGGCATGTGGTTTCCTTTGCCATTTTCGGGGGCACCCTGGTTTTGATGTACACTTCAAGCAGTCTCTACCATGGTTTGCGGCTGTCTGAAAAAGGTCTCGTGATCATGCGAAAAATTGATCATATCACCATTTTTATGCTCATTGCCGGCACCTATACCCCCTTTTGTCTTGTCCCCCTGCGGGGTCCCTGGGGATGGAGTCTTTTAATCATTGCCTGGAGTATTGCCCTGGCAGGTGTCTTTTTAAAACTCTTCTGCTTCAACGTTCCCCGATGGATCTCCACAGGTATCTACCTGATCATGGGGTGGATCTTTGTGGCGGCGGTGTATCCCCTGGTCATGGCTTTGAACCTGTCATCGTTGATCTGGCTTGGACTTGGGGGGCTATTTTACAGCGGTGGGGCCGTGATCTATGGCCTGAAACGTCCGGATCCCTGGCCCGATACCTTTGGGTTTCACGGCATTTGGCATCTTTTTGTTTTGTCGGGAAGCTTCTGTCATTTCTGGGCGGTCTTTTGTTTTTTTCAATAAAAAAAACTGGAGTACCAAATATTCTCCAAGAGCTGTCTTTGGTGTTGATGTCGATGTTTATTTACTATCTTTTTCGGATAATTTTTTTTCTAAACGCATTTCATTAAACCTTTGCTCCAGAAAATTATAATACTGGATACCGAACTCCAAAGTTTTCATTTTCCAAGGCTCTATTTTACGGGAAGCGAACCGGTCTTTGATGGCCTGTAGGTTTTGGACATGTTCACTGAGATCATCGACATATCCTTTCAGTTGGGCCGTTATTGTTTTCTCTTTAAGATGATCAAAAAAGAAAACTTTTAGCAGGGCCTCATCCCGGATGCGTCCTACGTCGGGCTTAATCTCCAGCCAATTCAGAAATCTCTTTTTTCCCTCATCCGTCAGGGTATACAGTTTGTTGAGCTTTCCATTTTTAATTTCCTGGCTAACTTGGACGCAACCGTCCTTTTCTAATTTTTTGAATTTAGGATAAATGCTGCTGAATCCAGTGTTAAAAAAATAGTGGGTGCTGTTCTCCATATATTTTTTAATCTCATATCCGGTCTTCTTTCCATCCATGAGAAATCCCATCAGCATCATTTCAATCATATCAACCTCAAAATTTTAATTTTCCCCTCACAGATCTCTGGCAAGGGGCTGTAAGTACCCGAGCATATATTCCTCAAAATAAAACTCATAAATATCGGCATCCTTCATATCACCCCCAAAGTACTTTACAATCTTTTGGGAAAAATTCCCAGTAAATGGGGAATGCTCTAAGAAAGTGTAAAGTAATTTTGAAGGATGCCTAAATATCAATGAGATATGTCTGTGGAATACCGAAGAACATATGTGTGGGTACTTAGAAGCCTCTGGGATATCTTATGCAATTCCGAAAGGCAACTTCATGTCACCTCCCATTAAACTGGCTGGATCGTCGGATTCCAGGCAGGTTGCAAAAGGCAGTTTTATTGTTGCATTTTAAGGGGAATCAAAGAGGTTCCCCTTCTCTCTGCGGTCATGGCCATGAGTTCTTGTCCACTGCCTGGAGGCGGCACCTGGAGTTCTTTGGGTTTCTCTTCCAATTGGATTGCCTCCACAGGACAGGTGGTGACACAGAGGCCGCAGCCAATGCACCTTGCTGCATTGATCTTTGCGGTCTCCTCGATCTCAATGGCGTTCATCTGGCACCGCTCCAGACAGGCTTCGCATCCAATGCACTCTTCCGGGTCAATTACAGCCCAGTAGCGATTATGAACCAGTTCGCCAGGATTGGGAAGAAGATTCAGGGCTCTGAGTACACCGCAGCAGTCTCCACAGCAGTTGCACATGCCCCCGGGATTCACCATGTTTGCCGGTTGATTTACCAGCCCCTCTTTTTCACATTGATCCAGTATCTGGCAGGCCTCTTCCCTGGTTATATACCGGCCTATCTTGTTTTCAACGTAGTAATCTGCGTGGGAGCCGAACATAATACAAACTTCCTTTGGTTTATCACATCCCTTGCCGAGAAGCGTCTGCTGGGTTCGGCAGATGCAGTTCGCCACTGCAATTTTATCTTTTCCGTTGACTATGGCCTTGGCATCCTCGTAGGCAGCCACTTTATTGACAATATCCACAGATTTTCCCACCGGAATTGTTCTCAGTGGTGGTATGTTTTCACCCATGCCCGAGAGAAACGTCTCTTCCATGTAGCTGTTGGTCAGCTCTGCCAACTCTTTATCCATACTCCCGAGCTGGAACTCGTATGAGCCGATGACAAAGGGAGTCGCAGAATACCGTTTTTTATCGTTCTTGACGTGGCGAAAGAGCAGGCCCCTTTTTGCCATGTCTTCCAGCTTTACAGCCATCTCTTCCGATGATCTATTCGTTCTTGCAGCAAAATCATCAGGGGCTTCCAGAAGCAAGGAAAGATCCAGGTATAGTTCTGCATCTTCTTCTGTGAATAGCTTCTCAAGAATTTTTAATTCTACACCAGACTCGCTGGGCGGAAACCCGGTTGAATACTGATCCATTTGCTCACGAAGTTGATAATATATTTTAGCTGCCATGTTTTCTCCTTAATCAATTTGATTTTTATGTAAACAAACAAAAACGGCATTTCGTTTTTTGTATACGACTAATTGTGGTAATTTTGGCAACGGTAAGGAGCCTTTATTAATATTTCTGTGCGATCAAAATCATATTGGTCATATATCAATATGATATATAATTATCTACCTATACCACTTATGTCAATCTTTTTTATATGAAAGTCTCAACAACATGCTGGAATTAAAAGATTTTCGTTTTTCGTTATGGCTGGTTTTACAGCCATGTATGTTTTATAAGAAAGAGTAGGCGAGTCTAATATTCTTTCATGCTTCGTTGTGGACAGGCCGAGGCCAGAATACGGTCTGCCCGTGGCAGTTATACTCAATGCGCCGATTCTTGCCGTTTCTGCATTGATTACTATAGGCCCTGTGCTGGGTTAGGGTCGCCTACTCTTTCATATAAACGGGCATACCCTGCCGAACACAACGAATATTGGGTCGTAGACGCGGAGCCAAATGGCATTATGCCGCCCCCCCGACGGGCAATGGGCCCGGCCGGAACCGTAGACGGCCCAATTGGCCGGTGCCTATTACCCATCGGGGGGGGCTCTGCTGAGGTTGCCCGGAAGTTTTATTTTCTAATAAAAATACGGCATCCTTCAAAAGTGCTTTACATTTTTTTAGAGCATTCCCCATTTGCAGGAACTTTTTCCAAAAGACTGTAAATTACTTTTTGGGTGATATGAAAGATATTAAAAATACATTCAAAGCAAATGGTTGGGATTCAGTTGAGGATAACAGACGTTCCAAAGCACACTTGATATTAAGCCCCATGGCGCAGGGCGATTTTTTCAAACATCAAAGCAAAACCTTCATTAAGGGTATAGTTGGATTCAATGTCAAGCGTATCATCGGACGTGGAATCAAAATAGATGTGAAGCGCAGACTCAAGACCTTCTTCCGGTTTCCAATAGCAAACCATTATGGGAAAAAGAGGTAGGGGATACAAAATAATTGAAATATCTGAATCAATGTTGCTGGCAATTTTTTTTCCATCAAAAATTTCCAGCATATCTTTGAACAGATCCGTATAGGTATCGGCAAGTCGCTTTAAGGGTTTCTCACACCGTTGTTGAAAATGGGCATATCTCGAAGGCCCGCCTTTCAATTCCCGAAATGTGATCCAATTTTTCTGGGGAGGTTTACCTGATGCGTTTAAGATGTAGTTCAATGCGGGTACCACCATATATGCATTGATATGAACTTCAGAGGAGAGGTTCCCCTTGGTATCAATACTGAACTCCTTACCAAAAATTTTTATGCTCAGTTTATTATTGGAAAATCGGGCTCCCAGGCGTTCCGCTGCTTTGGAAAGGTCAATCAGAGATATTTTTTGTTTCAGTATTTCAATGGCTTCTGCCTTGTATTCATCAACGGTATTGGCTTTTTTTGTTTCTCCACCATATTGCTCAAGAACTTTTTTTTCCAAATAAGGACATGCATGTATCGGTTTTCTTTCTTTAAACACAGCCACGGCAAACGCCAGGCAGGTTTGTTCATTGCATTCTCTACAGTTGGAACCATTCAACAACTTATAGATTTCCATGGGATTATTAATCTGTGACATTCAAGAATATTCCTTTTTTAATTTTTTTACCCATGCGTGACAGCCAGCTTTTCAAACATATTTGCCAGCCCTGTGCTAAGCCTGTAAATGCTTTCAATTGGCAAATTTTTGTCAGCAGTGTCATCGAAAAAAAGATTCAAATCCGATTCCATACCTTCTTCGGGATTATTGTAGCAAATAAGCATGGGCAAAAGCGGCAATGGCTTGATCATCAGGGAGATGTCAGCATCGTAATGATTTTCAACGGGTTTCCCGTTGAAAAGTTCAATGATATCCTCGAAAAAAGAGGGGTTTGAGTCGGCTATCTTTTTAAACCGCTTAACGCATTGATGTTCAAAAAAACGAGACCAATCCTTGGATGTTTTAAGTTCCCGGAACGGCACCCAGATTTCACTCAATGCCAGTCCTTTGCCGTAAATAATATAATTTAGCACTGGTGGAACAATCCAGGGATTGACATGAATATCGCTGGACATTTCACCATTTATGTCAACGCTGAAATCTTTTCCCAGGATTTTGATGGTCAACTTGCCATGGGAGAATTTTCCACCCAGTATACCCGCTCTGGAATCAAGGTCTGTTTGCTTGATATTTTCTTTTAACTGGGCTATCACTTTTAGATAATCCTGTTCAGGCCCGGATTCTTTTTTATGATTTTTATCACCATAGGTCTTAAGCGTTTTTTCATCAATAAACGGACAATCACTTAAAGCAACCTGGCCTTGGAATACTGCTGCAGCAAAGGCAAGACAGGTAGATTTGTTGCATTTTTTACAATTGGTTTTTTCCAATAACTTGAACACCTCCATGGTGTTTTTGAATTTTACCATATCAATTGGCCTCCTTTTTTTGTTTAAGTCTACAAGTTTTAATAAGCTGAAAATATTACTGCTTCAACTTTTCGTCAAGGAGTTCTCTTCTGAATCTTTGATTCCGGAGGTAAAGTAGATCAACACTTGTAGACTTATCCGCTTCAGGCTGCATCCCCTGCTGCAATTTCCTTTGCAATGGCTAAAACATCATCCATCACTTGATCCACATTAAGGGTCGTCAAGTTCCGGTTATCCATTAACACCTTGCCGTCAACAATGCTGGTCATGACATCGCTTCCATTGGCCGCGTACACCAGCTGGGAGTAGGGGTTGTACATGGGAACCATGTGGGGGCTGCGGGTATCCACCACAATGATGTCAGCTCGTTTTCCCGGCTCCAGTGAGCCAATAATCCCATCCAGTCCCAGGGCCTTGGCTCCGTTGATGGTGGCCATTTTCACGGCTGTTGTGGCATCCACTGCCTCCGGGTTCATGGAAAACACCTTGTGCAGTTTTGCGGCACTGTCCATTTCCAGGAACAGATCCAGATCATTATTGCTGGCACACCCGTCGGTGCCAAGGGCCACACATATCCCCTCTGATAGAAACTCCGGCACCGGTGCCACCCCCGAGGCCAACTTCATATTGCTTTCCGGGCAATGGGCCACCTTGACATCAAATTGTCGATACAATGCCCGTTCCTCCCGGGTGAGGTGCACAGAATGGCAGGCCACCAAATTGGGGCCGAGAATCCCCAGATCAGCAAGAAATTTCACTGGGGTTTTCCCATATTTTTCTTTAATAAGCTTCACCTCGTTGCGGGTTTCAGCCACATGGATGACAAGGGGTACCTGTTGTGTGCGGGCCATGTCTGCGGCCCTTTTAAGCAGCTCTGGAGAACAGGTATATGTGGAGTGGGGCTCCACAGCCACAGTGATCAGGGGATGATCTTTCCATTTTTCCATCATGGTACTCACATACTCAAACCCCTTGTCCAGGGGGCCATAACAGGGAGATGGAAAATCATAGAGAACTTCCCCCACCACGGCCCGCATGCCCACCTTTGCGGCGGCCTTTGCCACCTCTTCTTCAAAAAGATACATGTCACAAAAGCAGGTGGTGCCGGAAAGCAACATCTCTGCACAGGCAAGCAGGGTGCCCCGGTACACCATATCTGCTGTGATTCGGGATTCTGCCGGAAAAATATGATCATTGAGCCATTCCATCAGGGGTAGATCATCGGCCAGCCCCCGGAACAGGGTCATGGCCGCATGGGTATGGCTGTTGATAAGACCGGGCATGATGATTCCCCCCTGGGCATCAATTTCCAGGGTTTGAGCATCATGCGAACCATCAGCCGCATCCTTGCCAACGGATATAATAACCCCATTCCTTACTCGAACGGCCCCTTTTTCAATGATTTGCAGCTCAGCGTTCATGGTCAATATCATGCCGTTTTTTATTAACAAGTCCATTGGGCGTTTCCTTTTTTTTATATGCAACAAAATCTTGTTTCCAAGGGAAATATCAAGATATGGAGTGCTTGTAAAGGGCTGGACAGGCTTGATTACAAGCGTTGAAAATTGTTTGCCATTCCGCTGGCCTATGAATTGCCCAGAAGGTTCAAAATTAATCTCCAACCAAATTGACTTTTGGGTAGTTTGTGGATAAAATAGATAATTTTATTTAAAGCCCTTGAACCGTGCCTTTTTTATTCGGATGGTGGTGGGCCACAGAGTTGATTTTACAGGAGAAAAATATATATGGGGCGTTTTGATGACTTTGAGCTGCCCGTTGAAAAGATTCAGGCATATCCCCTGGTTTTTGAAGCGCTGGTACCACCGGAATGCAGTATTTTTCAGGATGTGAGGCGGTATCAGAGTGTCACCTCAAGCCTTGAGGTAAAAATCATTGATATCAACGGGAAAATTCCCCTGGAACAGGGAATGACCCAGCTCCCCATGGCCAGCTTGTCCGCCAATGCAAGAAAGGAGTTCATTGAATACCTTAAAGTGCGGGTGACAAGAGGGGATAACATTGGCTCCCTATGGATTTTTTTCCGTTCTGAAGATAAAAAAATCATCACCGCCTATGGTGCCAACGTGGTGTACAAGGACTCCTCCCAGGGACAATCCCGGGCCATTGCCCTTCTCAACGAGCTTCAAAAAGGGGGGCCTAAAACCGTTTTTCTGATTAAGCTTGCTGTTATTCTGGGAGTATTGGCACTTGTGTCTGTGGGTGGATATGTCCTGTATGATAAATTTTTCACCGGCAAATCCTTTGAACTTTCACTGGGAAGTACCGATCCTGACTCCATGGAAATGGTGTTTTACAATGAACTTTTCCCAGACGTGTATTCGTGGCTGGATTCAGATAAGCCAGATGAGAAAACAATTGCAAAAACCCTTTTGAACCCGGATTATGTAAAAGATCTTCTCTCCTGCATGAACCAGGAAGCCTACCGGGATGATTCGAATTCGGACTCCGATTTTAAAGGCACCCGATTGGCACTGTTTGTCTATTTTAATTACAACAAAAATGTGACCAAGGCCCTGCGAAAATATGAAATGCAGCTATCTGGAACAGAGATGAAGCGTCTTGCCAAGATTTATTCCTGCGCCGAGTCGGGCTACACCAGCAACGTATTTTATTTCAAGGTGGGGGATCTAAACATCAAACATCCCCAGGTGAGCCAGGTTCTCAATGAAAACAGAATTTCTTACACAGATTATAAAAGGCTCCGGGATTCCCAAGAATTCTCCCAGATGCTCAAGGCTGATACCATTGATTTTAAAATGAAAAATTTCCTGGCCGATGTTTATACCTTTTCCCCCCTGAAAATAGAGGCGCCCCTGGATGACATTGACTGGTATCTCTTGGCCGGAAGAGACAGCGCAGCCAAGCTGTCCTTTGCTGCCTTTTTCAAGAGAGATGAGTCTACGCTGGTGCCCCGGCGCATTGCCTCTGCCCTTATGGGGGGTGCCGGTGCTACAGACCAGACCTACACCTGGTATGCCATTGATGATGCCCAGCAACGGGAATTGAAAATTTCCAACACTTCCGCCGTCTATTTCACGGATAAAATCGGGCAATCTTTTAAATTGGCCCTGATTGCAGAAAAAATTGACAAGATGAAACTGAGCCCCATTGAGTCAGATTTTCCTGTGGTGGTACACCGGGAATTACTCATGGAAGATTCCAAGGGGAAATACGGTATCCAGTGCTATGATCCCCTGACCTCCCTTGTTCTATCCAACCTTATCAATAAATCATCTTTTGAAAAGACCAGCCATGTCACTCTGAAACGGGATCCCATCCAGGTCAATACCTCCCTTGTGCAACTGTCCAAAGATGATAGCTCCTCCACCCAGGCGGTGAATATCAGTCCGGGGCGATCGGGGATTGTCAGCCTGTTTAAAAATGCGGATTATTTCCGGGGAAAGCTTGCCAATGGACGGGTGGTGAGGTTTGAGCGGGCCGACGTTAATCTTTTTAATCCCTTTTCATTCATGGTGTACAGTGACAGTATCACCTTCAGCTACAGGCATGAAATCGATGGAATGAAATTTGAAATTGATGAGAAAAGGCTTGAAATCATTAAATCTGTGGATGGTGGGTACCAGATCAAAGAGCAGGATTGACCTTTGGGGGGATCGGCATTATTGAATGGAACAGTTGCCTTCACTGAGTTTGATGTTAAGGAAGAGTCCGAAATAATTTTTCCATTTCGGAGGTGGGAACAGATTTAAAAATCTGTTCCCTAAGCGCAAATATGAAGACACCGCGAATTAAACCGTTGCCAGGAGAGAATAAATTCCCATGCGTTTTAACGAAAGCCGCCTGGTGCGGCTAAAAGATAATATTCAAAGTATCATTGAAAAATTAAAAGTTGTCCCTTCCCGTCAAAAAGAAAGAGCTTCTTTAGTGGTTACTGCCTGCCGGGAGTGCCTGGATCATGTACCAGCCACAGATACCCCAGTGTACGTCCACATCATGGGCACAGACAAATCCTTTAAAACCAGTTATCTTCTGGATCTGTTTGACCATGAAGCCCTGGGGGATCTTTTTTCAGTCAAGGCCCATAACACCTCGGAAAACACCGCCGTCCCCTGCCTGGTGGAACCGTCTGATGCCGTGAATCGCCTGGTGATCCGGCAACTTGCCATCAGCACCGGGCAGATCATCCGGGATGATATCACCCCGGATATCTTTGGTAAGCTGTACGACCTCTCCCAGGGAGCCGTGCCCGACAATTATCTACTCCAGGTTTTGGTGCCCGCCTCCCAAACACCCATGACCTTGCCAGTAATTGAGTACCCCGGGATCAAAGAGGGGGCCGATGCCCTGGAAGCCCAACGGGCCCTGCACAAAACCTTTGAAAAAAATCTGGTGGATAATCTTATCCGGTTTCCCGGTATCCTGGTGGCCTGTTTTCAACATAAAATTGCCATCCCCCTGGGCCATCCCATGGATATTATTTTGAGAAAATACCGGGAGGTGCTGGACACCGGCCCCCTGGAGCGTAAGTTGCCCCTGGTGGTATCCCTCCAGGGGGAGAGCGCCATTGCCGGATATTGTGGCAACACCCATGTGGAAAAAGACATTTCCACGGATTTCAAGAGCTACACCGCCTTTGATACCATGATTCAGCTGGTGAATCCCTGTAATGCCCGTTATGCAGTGACCTTTGGTGCCCCGGGTCCCTATGTGGATGGCTGGATTGAATGCTTAAGCCGGTACAAAAACCTTGAAGAGATCCAGGAGAATATCACCCTGGATGGGGGCATTGCCTGGTCCAGGAGTCTTCTTGAATCCATCTGTGGGGGGGAGACCATAAGGGAAGCCCTGGATATTATCTTTTTAATGCCCTGGATAACCCAGGCGGAAAACTGCATCACCGATGCCATGGCCGCACTCAATGAGATCGAAACCTACGATGAGGTAGCTGAGGTCAAAGAAAAAATGCGTCGGATCATTGTCCAGGGTCGGTATCACGCCATCAGAACCTATTTTAATAATGAAATGGCCACCCAGGTAGATGGCATTGTGGGCAATCACGATCGGTTCTGGAGTTCTGTTTTTGCCCAGTATCTCATGCAGTTTTTTGACGACGACGGCATGTGCCAGCGGGTGTCAGAAGAGCTGTGGCAAAACATGAAACAACGGCTGGACGGTGGAAACAAGGGCTTTTTGGGCACCCGGGAAGAAGATCTGCCCTATATTATAATGAACAGTGCTGAATTGTATGTACCCAATGCCCTGATTCGGGGAGATATTGCGGTCATGGGAAGAGCACTGGAGGACGAATAATGTTGTTTGATTTTTTTAAGCGAAAGAAAAAAAAGGTGGATGATTTTCAGCTGGAGCTGGCAGATGACAACCGCCTTTACTACGAAACCATTGCCGGAAGAACCTCAAGGGACCCCAATAACCGTGAAGAGTATATTCTTTTTGTGGATTTTGGCTCCTACCGCACCTCTGTGCTTTGCTGGCCCTGTAGTTTTGGCCGGGATAAGATCACCGACACCTGGAAATATGTGGTGCATTACGAAAACAGCAAAGGCACCGAAGGGGGCTTTCCCTCTGCGTTTATCAACCCGCCTTCCGGTGATGAAAGAGATTTTGCCTTTGTGGATAATTTTGATGAGATCAATGTCTCCAACAGCCAGATTGTCAAAAGTGCAAAAGCGGTGTTTGCCAGCAAATTTGCCGCCTACAAGGGCAATGTCCCCCAGTTCAGAATCTATATAAAAAAGGTGCTGGAAGAGAGCTTTAAATATATCACTGCCCCCAAGGAAGGACGGCCCTGGAATGGCCCTGCGGTGCCCGTGATCACCGAGATTCGGGTGACGGTGCCCGATCTTTTCATTGAAAATTTAAGAAATGGATACCGGGAGAGCATCTATTCGGTGTGTATGGAATTTGCCGGTCACAATAAGTGGAAATCCCTGCTTCCCCCTAACCTGAGAAGTCTTAAGAAAACCTTTGTGAATATATCCGCCGATGAGAGCGGGGCCTGTGAACTCTATTTTCTCAATCTCATCAAGCTCATGCCCTTTTGGGATCTCTCCAGTGAAAAGGATCGGCTGCCGGATTTAAAGGAGGTGGAGTTCCTTTTTTCCCAGAAGAAAAATACCCTCCAGGAAAAGAAAAAAGGGCTCACCTTTGTGGTGTGCCATGTGGACATTGGTGGCTTAACCACCGATGCCAGCATCCTTCTGATGCGTTCCTTTGAAGATCCGGATCTGGGGATTACCACCACCTTGAAGCGAAAAGAGTCCTTTTCTGAAAAAAAGGCGGGGGAATATTTTAACGAGCTGTTTAAGGAAACCCGAATGCCCGACGATGAGGAAAAATGGTGGGATTCCGACACCTTTATTGAAAAAGAATTTTCCCGGTTTCTGGAGCTGCTCTTTGGCAAGCAGTATTCCCTGCTCCAGGAGTGGCGCAGGGAGCAATGCCTGGATGGGATATACTTTTTGATTTCCGGACGGCCCACCAAGGCCACCAAGGTGCGGGAGATTATTTCCAGGTTTATATTGCGCGAATTTAATAAGGAAGAGCTGCTGCTTTTGCCCGAGCATTGTCTGTTCATGGCAGACTATTACCATGTGGGTAAAAACCATGAGGGGGAGCGCTACGCAAAGAAGATTGATAACTTTGAAAAGCTCATCACCATCCTTGGCAATGTTTACACCCTGTATGACGGGTATGAAATTGACTTTGATGAGCACCGGTATTACATCGCCCTGGACGTGGATACCCGGTACACCAACCGCATGGAAATCTTGCCGGGGAAACAATATAATATGGAAGACTTTGAGAATTATCAAAAGGCGGCCCAGCGTAACAATGTCTTGCATCTGGCCTTTACTCGCATTTCCTCCGGGGAGAATGCCACCCGGTTTCTTACGGTGAAAAAAATTGCAAGACAGACCGCCTATCCCACCATCAAGATTGCGGATAAGCATGAGTTTGATGACCAGGCCTGGATTACCCCCTCTTTGATTATTACCAATCTGGATCAGAATGATCAGGCCTTTGATCTGGCCTGGGCTTCCCATGTATAAATCTTGGGATTGAAGCATTTTGACCATCGGTTCGACCATTTTTTTATAACAGATTGAATTTATTGATATAAAAAACAAAAAATAAAAAATCTGAATAAAATTATATTTAGATTACAGTATGTTATGATGGCTATCGAACCGATGGAAATCTTTTGTTACTCATGTGCTCATCATTGTCATAAAAGGAGCTGATCCGTGCAAAAAGCATTTTTGAATATTTTCCAAAACATTCTGGGTTCAATTCGTGAACCTCTCGTGGTGCTTGATTCCAACCTTAAGGTGATAGATGCCAATCCCTCTTTCTACAAAACATTTTGTGTCATCCCCCAGGAGACCGAAGGTACATTGATATATGATCTTGGCAATGGGCAGTGGAATATCCCTAAACTCAGAGAGCTGCTTGAGCAGACCCTGCCGGAAAACTTAGTATACAATGATTTTGAGGTGGAGCATGATTTTGAAACCATTGGACCTAAGATCATGCATCTGAATGCCCGGAGGATCTACCGGGAACCTGACCACACCCAATTGATCCTTTTGGCCATTGAGGATGTAACTGAGCGTGAATATTACAAAAGAAATCTTGAGCAAATCGTTGAAAATCGTACTGCAGAGCTTGTCCTGGCAAGGCAGGAGGCGGAAAACAGAAAACAGACTGCTGAGACCTCCCTTTCTGAAATAAAATTGCTCAAAGAACAGCTGGAAGCGGAAAGATCCTACCTGAAAGAAGAGATAAAACTTGCACATAATCATGATAACATCATCGGAAAAAGTGATGTCTTGAAATACGTGCTTTATAAAGTGGAACAGATTGCTGAAAGTGATACTACGGTATTGGTTTTAGGTGAGACCGGTACCGGCAAAGAGCTTGTGGCCCGCGCCATTCATAACTTCAGCAAACGAAAAAAAAGGGCACTTGTAAAAGTGAACTGTGCCGCATTGCCGTCAAACCTGATTGAAAGCGAATTGTTCGGCCATGAAAAAGGGGCGTTTACGGGCTCAAATTCCCGGCAACTGGGACGATTTGAGGTCGCCGACAGGGCCACACTTTTTTTAGATGAAATTGGTGAGTTGCCCCTGGAATTGCAGTCCAAATTGCTGCGCGTGATCCAGGATGGTGAATTTGAACGATTGGGCAGTTCCCGTACCATCAAAGTGAATGCAAGGATTATTGCCGCCACAAACCGGAATCTTGAAGAAGAAGTCCGGCAGGGCCGTTTTCGGGAAGATCTCTGGTATCGGTTAAATATTTTTCCCATTACCATGCCACCTCTGAGAAACCGGATAGAGGATATTCCACTGCTGGTGGATTTTTATATCAAAAAAATATCCAAGCGCATGGGTAAACCCACTGGAATTATTTCCAAAAGGGTGATGAGCATATTACAAAATTATCACTGGCCGGGAAATGTCCGGGAGCTGGAAAATGTTCTTGCACGAGCAGTGATCAACTCATCGGGTTCCAAATTGCACCTGGCAGATGATTTAAGCCATCCCTTTGCCTATTTAAGCAAAAATCAGAAAACATTGGAAGCGGTTGAACGTGATTATATTATCCGTGTGCTGGAACAAACCGGGTGGAAAGTCAGTGGTAAGGATAGCGCAACTCAGATTCTTGGATTAAACCGCAGCACCTTACGTGCCCGCATGCGAAAATTGGATATCACAAAATCATAAAAAAGGTCATATAAGACCTTTGGGTATATATGACCTTGACACCTCCGCTATTTGCTCCCTCCTTCACCCCCCTTTGCAGAGCAGATTATTCCATTAATTCATAACTATACATCCCATGAAGGGTCAGTGGACATCGTTGGCATGAAGATTGCTTTTTACTTCCATAGAATGCGGCATTTGCTTTGGCCCAAAAAAATGAAAAATTCTTGAAACCCTTTAAAAGGTGATCACCATGATTGTTGTGAGAATTATCCTGGATGTACTTGCGGATAAAAAATTGGAGCTTTCCCAGACGCTTCTTTCGTTGATCGAACCCGTGGAAAGAGAGATCGGTTGTAAAAGTTATGCGGTTCTTTGTGATATCCACGACAGGAACAGATTTTGTCTGATCGAGGAGTGGGAAACCCGTGAAGACATGGAGCGGCATATTAAATCCCATCGATTCGGGGTATTGCTGGGAACCAAGCCACTTTTGCGAAAATCACTGAACATTAAAATTTATGCAGTTTCCCATCTTCAGGGAATGGAGGCCATTGAAGCGATCAGAATTCAAGATCTATGACACAAATAATTACCCCAATCTTGTTTGCTATTCCGTTCATCCCCTGCGTTGAACCAATGGGTACATAGGGTCACAAAAGCCCCCCCCCCTCATTTTTAGAACACACCATGTAGTCCGTAGAATGTGTTTTAGCATCAATATGAGGTGGTTAAAAAACATGAACCGTCTTTTTATAGATTCATCAAGAATTAGGCATCCTTCAAAATTACTTTACACTTTTTTAGCGCATTTCCCATTTACAGGGGCTTTTTCCAAAAAGACTGTAAGGTACTTTTGGGCTCATATGAAGGATGCCAAAAATTATTGCAAAAATCGATTTTTATAACACTTGATTAGGAGGAGTTCTGGAAATGTTTCAAGTCGCTGCCATTCAGATCACACCGATTTTAGGTGATGTTCAGGCCAATTTAAAACGAGGGGTTCAGTTTATGCGACAACTCGGTCAGGAAGCCGATTTAATCGTTTTTCCTGAACTTTGGACCACGGGTTACTATTTATCTAAACAGGCTTTTCAACAATTGGCTGAGACAAGAGATGGGCCTACTATTAATCAACTCAGGGAAGAGGCTCTGCGCGCAAAAGCCGTGGTGATCAGTTCTTTCGCAGAAAAAGATTCCAAAAATCAATTGTTTATTTCAGCGGTTATTATCGATCAAAAGGGAGAAATATTGGGTGTTGTTCGCAAGAGCCTTTTATGGGGGAGAGAGAGCGAAATCTTCAAAAAGGGTGAGATAAAATACCCCATTTTTGAAACAGAGCAGGCAAAAATAGGGGTATTGATCTGTTATGAAATGGAATTTCCCGAACCATCACGGCTGCTGGCATTGGAAGGCGTGGAACTGATTATTTGCCCTTCCGTATGGAGTGTCTCTGCATCGCGGCGTTGGGATATCCAGTTACCAGCACGTGCCTTGGATAATACCGTTTTTATTTTGGGCGTTAATACCGTTGGTAATAACAGTTGTGGAAAAAGCAAACTGGCTGGCCCTATGGGTGACATTCTGGCAGAGGCTTCTGATGCCAGAGAAGAGGTTCTGTTAAGAGCTGTTGATATTCAGTCCTTATATTGGGCGCGTGATGAAAATCGGTATTTGGAAGATTACCGGACCAAATTAACACCAGGCGGAAGCACTATCCCCACTCCCATAATTTAACCTCACCCCACTCAATCTTTGAACAATATGGAAATATATATTTATTTTTGATACATTATCCTGACGGAGCATTGAAGCGTAGGTCTTTTTTGTTGCAAAACAAATACTTTGTATTAAAGCTCTTAATCTGTTATGTTCTGTTGAGAATTGCGAAAAAATATCCTTTCCATTCTGATTGATTGTAATCGAAGAGACCCTTCTTCCTTAACATAAAATGCAATTCGCGATGTGCTTTACTGGTAATAGATATCAATCAGAGATCTCAGTTCAACTCGGTGATTTTAGGGAAAGCGAAACTATGAGGACATCCAAAATTTTAAGTCTCAAAGAATTAGAACAAAAAATCAATGATGTTGACACGCTACAGATTTTCACAACAGACCTCAACGGACGCTCTGTTACCCTTCAGGTAAATCCAGGAGATACTGAATCCTTTTTTAAAAAGGGGGTTGGTTTTGATGGAAGCTCTGTCCCGGGTTACGGGACGGTTGACAACAGTGATAAGCTCCTGATTCCCCTGGCAGAGACCTTTAGACGAGTGCCCTTTGCCCAGGAAAACCTCGGTTTTTTAATCGGCAAGATAAATGAAGAGTATGGCGAAAGATCTCTATTGGATCCCAGGGCTTTATTGGAGCGGGTTGTTCAACAAGCAGAAGACGAGTTTGGCGTTCGTTTTATGACAGCCCCGGAGCATGAATTTTTTCTGTTAACAGGCGATGAATTCAGCAAAGATATCCATACCGATAATGCTGGATACTTCCACACGGATCCAAGAGATAAGGGAGAGTCTGTTAAGAAGGATATTGTGGCGGTGTTAAAGCGGTGCGGGATCCAATTTGAAAAAATGCACTATGAAGTCACCCCTTCTCAGCATGAGATTAATCTGTCTTGCCTGGATCCTTTAAGCACTGCGGATCGAACTGTTTTATTTTCTTATATCACCAAGCGGGTGGCCCATGAGAAAGATTTGCACGCCACTTTTATGCCCAAACCGTTTAACGGTTTCAATAGAAATGCGCTTCACATTCATATATCCGCCCAAGACCTTGAAGGGAATCACCTGTTCTACAAACCCAACGAATCTGATAACCTCAGTGAAATAGCACGGTTTTTCATCGGTGGTATTATTAAATATGCAAGAGAAACATCGATCATTATGGCTGCCTCTTTCAACTCTTATAAAGCCTATGTAATCGGTAAGGAAGCTCCCATTGTCCGAGGGTGGGGTTTAAAAAATCGCAGCTCCATGGTCAGGGTTCCTTATGCTGAAGGCGCAAAGGACACCAGAATTGAAATTAGATCGCCAGACCCTTCCGGTAATATCTATCTGCAAATTGCAACCTTAATCGGGATGGGACTTCAGGGAATTCGAGAGAAAATAGATTGTGGAACTCCTGATAAGGGGAACCTCTATAATACGGAGAGCGCTGCCCACCTCATGGACACAAATTTTCTGCCCCGTAATATGTTTGAAGCGTTGGTAGAAGCTGAAAACAGCTCATTTCTTAAAAATTTTCTGGGAGATCCACTTTATTGCCAATACATGGCACTGAAAACCGCTGAGTGGGAAAACTATCGAACCTTTGTGACCCCTCGCGAACACAAAATGAATTTTCATATTTAGGATAAGTACCCATACATATGTTTTTCGGTATCCCAAAAAGATATACCATTGATATTTATGGGTTTTAATTTGAGGAATATATGTTAGGGTACTTAGCCCACAGGAATGGGCGGGAGATACCAATAAAGGAAATATTGTGCCATTTTTAAACGAATTAAAACAAACACTGCCCAATGTAAAAGCATACAGGCTTATGCAGCAATTGTTCAAAGAGAACCCCGGTCTTTTTGATATCATTGACACGTCTAAAACCATTAGCCAGGCCAAGAAAAAATTAAAAGCCTGGGCTCTGGAGGTTCTCCGGGAAAACAAACCAGCATATGCCTATTATCTGGGCAAAGAAACCGGCCACGGCCAGCTTGAAAAACTCAGATCCAAAGACTATGCTGCCATTCGTATCCTGGATTATATCCAGCATTCGGGCAGGCAATTTAGTGATCCCAATCTCAAAGGCGAAATTGTGGAAAATGTTCCCTTTGCCATTCTCATGCAATGTGCCCGCAAGGGAACCGGCGGAGGCACGCCTGCCTATTTTGATGATATGATTCACCTGTTTAGGCAGTTTGCAGGAAATGTATCCCCAGACCCCCATAAACTTGAAATTGCAACCTGGATGGATCGATATTCATCAGGTCTTGATCCTGCGGTCATCGAGCAACGGAAAAAAAACAAGCTCCGGATACTGAAAAGCATCATTCAAATGATTGATGAACGAAGTGTAAAAAGTAAGCGTTTTTGCTTTACAAAAGGAATGTCCCGGCAGAAAAAATTGGCCCTTGCCAAAACATGGTGGAATGATCATAAATTTCATCTTAAATTTGCAGTCAGAACTCCTGAAGATCTGAATAAAATGCTTGATTTCTCCCTTGACAGAGAAACAATGGATACCCTGAAACAAGCCCAACGGGCTGGCATACCCTTTTTTGTCAACCCCTATTACCTGTCACTTTTGGACACCCAGGCCAGCCCTGTTTCTTTGGGAGCTGATCTTGCCATCCGACAATATGTTATCTATTCAAAGGAATTGGTTGCTGAATTTGGAAAGATTAATGCCTGGGAAAAGGAAGATATTGTAGAGCCGGGAAAACCCAATGCTGCTGGTTGGATCGTTCCGGACGACTGCATTCACAGACGATACCCCAATGTCGCCATTTTAATTCCCAAAAGTATGGGCCGTGCCTGTGGGGGCTTGTGTTCCATCTGCCAGAGAATGTACGGGTTTCAATCGGGTGATTTGAATTTTGATTTTGAAAAATTACAAGCCAAATCCTCATCGGAAGCTCGCCTGGAAACCTCCATAACCTATTTTGAACATGATACACAATTAAGGGACATTCTCATCACCGGTGGCGATGCCCTCATGAGCACAAATAAGACCATTCGAAAGATTCTTCAAAGCGTTTATAAGATGGCCAAAAGAAAAGTGGCCGCCAATGCAAACAGAAAAGAAGGGGAAAAATACGCACAGATCCTAAGGGTGAGACTGGGTACCAGACTTCCGGTTTATCTTCCCATGAGAATCCAGGCAGGTCTTGTGAAAATCCTTGCCGAATTCAAAGAAAAAGCATCCAAAGTAGGGATTCAACAATTTGTTTTCCAGACCCATTTTGAATCTCCCATGGAAATAACCCCTGAAACAAAATGCTGTGTGGAACAGCTAAATAACGCTGGCTGGATAGTAACCAACCAGCAGGTTTTCACATCTGCGGCATCAAGAAGGGGGCATACGGCAAAACTTCGAAAAGTACTCAATGATATCGGTATTCTTCCCTATTATGTATTTACCGTTAAAGGATACATGGAAAACTCCAGCCTTTTCACCCCCAATGCGCGACTGGTTCAGGAAAGCATGGAAGAAAAGCGCATCGGCCATCTGGAAGAAAAATTCCAGCCAGGAACCCGGCAACTGCCTCTGGATGCTGAACATATAGTTGCGAACCTTTCCCAATTGAGAACAGATACCGACATCCCCTTTATTGCCTCTGATCGGAATGTTCTCAACCTTCCGGGGGTCGGCAAGAGTCTTACCTTTAGAACCATCGGCATTACCAATGACGGCAGAAGAATCCTTGAATTTGATCATGACGCAACCAGGGAACACAGCCCGATGATAGAAAAAATAGGAAAAATCATTATCATTGAATCCAAAAGCATCTATGATTATCTTCTGCAGCTTGACAATATGGGAGAGGATGTGTCTGAATATGCTTCAATCTACGGATATTCTTTGAGTGAAACAGAACCCCGGATGCCGATCTTTGAGTACCCAGCCTATGATTATGATCCAACACAAAAAATAACCAATTTAGATCTTCGGTAATATACTCGTGTTTTCATATAAACTGCCACGGGCAGACCGTATTTTGGCCCTGGCCTACCCACAACGAAGCATGACCGTAAGACCTCAATAACTCGGGGAGGATAAAGCCTGCTTACCCTTTAAGCGCTGGGTGCCATTCAAAAGAATGGCCTGAATGCCCGGATTTATTGAGAACTTACGCATGACCCACATAAAAAGTCTTGAAAATATCCCGCCTTAAGTGGGTACTCAAAGAATGTTAGGTGTATCTATCTTTTCATATAACATACATGGCAGTCACCACTGCCACAACGAAAAATGAAAGTCTTTTAATTACAGCACGTTGCTGAGACTTTCTTATAAAACGGGCATGTCCTGCCGGACACAACGAATATTGAAAATGATATTATGCCGCCCTCCTTCAAAAGTACTTTACACTTCTTTAGAGCATTCCTCATTTTCAGAGGCTGTTTCCCAAAAGAGTGTAAAGTACTTTTGGGCTCATATGAAGGATGTCTAATAACCTATTACTTTTAAACCAATAAAGGAGATGTTAACGTGACATATGGATTTGATGAGATCCGCGTGGATGAAGTATCAGCAGGGACAGTTATCAACCTCGTCTTTAATGACACGATTAAAAAACAAGATTTTGAATATTTTGTCCCCCAATTGGAAACCTTTATGGCTTCCAGAGACAAAATTCGACTGTTGATTGAACTCCGTGATTTCAATGGTATAACCCCTGGTGCATTATGGGAGGATACAAAATTCGGGTTCCATCATTTTGATGATATTGAACGGCTTGCCATTGTCGGCGACAGCCGCTGGGAAGAAGTCATGGCTGAATTTATAAAACCATTTACAAAGGCAGTCGTAAAGTATTTTGACCAGACACAGCTGGACAGTGCAAACAAATGGATCCGGAGTTGAAAGGAGTTGGTGTGGAGCGTTATGAATGGCGGAAAGAAGCTGCCCAGAATTCACTCGGCCGATTGTTGCCCCGTTTTGAAAAAACCCATGAAACACCCCTTGCTGATATTCCGATTCAATGGGATGATTTTAAACGAAGGCTCAATCAGGAATGGGAACGCCTTTTCATCTGTCTGCATGAACTTTATGGCTGGCAGTATGATTTTTTTTATACCTTGGAAAAGGTCTTAGGTCTGCTCATTGATAGCTGTGTGGATCGTCCAGAGGCGATGCATCTGCTGGACAAACAGCGTGAAGCGGAGCCACTCTGGTATCTTTCTGAAGATGTGGCAGGTATTGTCCTATATGTGGATCTATTTAGCAACAACCTTGCCGGACTGAGAAGCCATATTCCTTATTTCGAGAAACTGGGAGTGAATTATCTGCACCTGATGCCTTTGTTTTCAGTTCCCCACGGCGAAAATGACGGTGGTTACGCAGTGAGTGATTACCGGTCCGTCAACCCGGACCTGGGTACCATGACTGAGCTGTCCGGGCTGGCTGCCGAACTCCGTGAACGGGGCATCAGCCTGGTGCTGGACTTTGTCTTCAACCATACCTCAGACGACCATAAGTGGGCACAGAAAGCAAAAAGTGGCGATTCGGAATTCATGAATTATTACTTAACGTTCACGAATCGGACAGTGGTGGATCAGTATCAGGAGAATCTGCGGGATATATTTCCAACCATCCGTAAAGGCAGCTTTACCTGGGATAATGATCTTCGGCGCTGGGTCTGGACGACATTCAACAGCTACCAGTGGGATTTGAACTACAGCAATCCGGCAGTTTTTTGTTCCATGGCAGAAGAGATGTTGTTTCTGGCCAACCAGGGGGTTGAGGTGCTGCGCCTGGATGCGGTGGCCTTTATCTGGAAACGTCTGGGCACAGATTGTGAAAACCTGCCTGAAGCCCATACCATCATTCAGGCCTTCAATGCCATGGCCAGGATTACGGCACCTTCACTGCTTTTTAAATCCGAGGCCATTGTTCATCCAGACGAGATTATCAAGTATGTTCATCCTGAAGAGTGCCAGTTGTCCTATAATCCCTTGCTGATGGCATTGCTTTGGGAAGCCCTTGCCACCCGGGAGGTTAAAATGCTAAATCATGCCATGGGGCACCGGGAACATCTTCCTGCAGGGTGTGCCTGGGTCAATTACCTGCGTTGTCACGACGATATCGGGTGGACCTTTGATGATGAAGATGCCCGGCATCTGGGCATCGATCCCCAGGCACACCGGAAGTTTCTAAACGAATTTTATACTGGGAAGCACCCCGGATCCTTTGCCAGGGGGGTGCCTTTTCAATTCAATCCGGATACGGGGGATCTGCGCATATCAGGGACATTATCCTCCCTGGCCGGTCTTGAGGATGCCATTGAAAAAAAAGATAACGCCATGATCGAACTGGCGGTTCGGCGCATCAATATGCTCCGCAGCATCAAAGTAAGTATCAGCGGTATTCCGCTGTTGTATGCCGGTGACGAGTACGGAGTGTTAAATGATTACACCTTTTTGTCTGATCCAATCAAAATCAGCGATAGCCGCTGGGTTCACAGATCGAAAAAAAAATGGGAAGCCGCAGAAGACCTGACAGATACGGGTACCCTGGAGTGGCGATTTTTTCACGAGATGGCAAAACTTTTCAAACTGCGCAGGCGGTCACCGGCCCTCAGAAACGGCGGTATGACAGTGATCGATACCGGAAACCCGCATCTTTTTGGGTATCTGAGGGAGAACCGGGGTCAGCGGCTGCTGATCATCAATAATTTTTCCGAATTTGATCAAGTTATAAAAGCAGGCAGACTGTCCGCAGCTGGGGTGACACAGGATGCCCACGAAATTTTTACCCAATCAGCTATTCATGCCGGGAAAGATCTGGTGTTAGATGGATACCGATACATGTGGATCGATAGTTCCGATAAAAACTCAGCCACTCCCTGGTTTAAGACATGAAGGTCTTCCTTCAAACCCTGTAGAGTCTTCTACAGGGTTTGGAAGAGCAAATTGGTTAGCTTCCCTTATATATGATCTCACAGATGAGTTGATATAATAAAGTTTTAGTAATCAAAAAGGAGACTGTTATGAAACTAAACCCTTATTCCCTGCTGCAGGATCCGCTTTTTCAGGAAGGGTATGAAAAGGCAGTAGAAATTCTGCATGCCTGCGCCACTGATACCGGATTTCTGGCATCCCCGACCCGGAAAGACAACTACCGCCGGATCTGGGCAAGAGACGGGGTCGTCATCGGTATGGCTGGCCTTTTAATCCAGGATCCCGTCCTTGTTGAGGCCATGAAGCAGACTTTGCAGACCCTTGCAGACCACCAGGGTCCCCACGGAGAAATACCAAGCAATGTAGACACGGCCAGCGGCCGGGTCAGCTACGGCGGCATGACCGGCCGGGTAGATGCCGACCTCTGGTTTATCATCGGATGCGGTGAATACTGGCTTCAGACAGGCGATGATTCTTTCCTGGGCCGGATATTACCGTCTCTCAAAAAAGTCCGGTTTCTTCTGGGCGCATGGGAATTCAACAACCGGGGACTCCTCTATGTGCCTGAAACCGGGGACTGGGCAGACGAGTATATCCACAATGGATTTGTCCTGTACGACCAGCTTCTGTACCTGCAGGCGTTTAAGACCCTGGCGGCTGTAAACCGGCGTTGGCATGACAGCACCGACCATCAGCTCCAGGAGGATATCAGCCGCCTCAAACGGCTGATACGGGCAAATTACTGGTTTAAAGAAAACGACGAGGTTCCCGCGGATGTATACCACGAAATTCTGTACAAAAAAGGCCGGACCGCTGCAGATCGCTGTGCATTGCAGTACTGGGCGCCGTTCTTTTCTCCCCATGGTTACGGGTACCGGTTTGACAGTCTGGCCAATATCCTGGTCTCACTTTTGGGGGTAGCAGATA
>Ga0307929_1000318_pt1 | contig 50944 bp, 56 predicted proteins | sample AceLakmetage1330_FD_203160 | JGI IMG/M metagenome (GOLD analysis project Ga0307929, IMG submission 203160) | Saline water microbial communities from Ace Lake, Antarctica - #1330 | ecosystem: Environmental > Aquatic > Non-marine Saline and Alkaline > Saline | place: Antarctica: Ace Lake... | reverse complement strand
AGCTTGCGCTCGGTTGCGCGGTCCTGCACCCATGCGCCGCCTTCATTCTTGGCGTCGTTCTGGGTGAACATGGTGTATTTGCCACCGTCCACGTCCGCGATGGCGGTGGATTCTTTCTTGTAGGGGTAGCCGGAGACAACGCTGAACTCGCCCGCAACCTTGCGGCCCGGCCAATTGGCGATCATGGCGTAGATCGGGCCACGGCGGACATTCTTGGGCGAGGTGTCCTTGGGGCTGCTAAGCGCATAGCAGATGGTGTTTGCGCCATTATCAACCTTGAAGGCCCGCCAGTCGGTGAACGTGCCCAGCGGCACCGGTTCCGCTGCCAGTGCTGCGGTTGCAGGCACGGCGAGGAGCGCTGCCAGAACGGCTGCTGCAAATGTCGCAGTGCGAGATACGGGGCGTGATTTGGCGGATGTTTGGGGGGCGAATGGGGAAACGGGGAGGTTCATGCGCTGGAATGTCCTTCAAACCTGAGGGGGCTGGGTTCTTCTTATCGCTGATCGACGCTGAATGTCACCTGCATGGGGTGTTTATGATTTCGGCACCAACGCGTGCGCCAAGCGTTGCGTCAGGTGCCGGAGTCGCGTTGAATGGCATGAAGATGGGCAGGGAACGTGGCGTTTTCGTGACTCAAAGTATCATGGGCGGTAATCCTTAAGCAGGGACTTATGCCGGAAATGGATGATTGGTGACAGCGGCGGAGATCCAGTCGAAAGACGAACCGGCGGCGGCAGAGGCGGATGTGCCGTCTGCCAGAAAGCCTGCGCGTGCTGCCGGTGGCTATGACCGTGAGGCCATGGCCGACTGCATTGAGGCCGTGGCGGCGCATCAGGACAAAGCGGCCTTTGCCACTTTGTTTGACTATTTTGTTGTTTGACTATTTTGCCCCCCGCCTGAAGGGCTATTTGATGCGGCTTGGTGCGGCAGAGATGCTGGCGGAAGAGCTGAGCCAGGAGGTGATGATCACCCTGTGGCGCAAGGCTGCACAGTTTGACCGGCGGCAGTCGTCTGTTTCCACCTGGCTTTATACGATTGCCCGCAACCGGCGCATTGACGTGCTGCGGCGGGAGAAATTTCCCCAATATGACCCGGACGATCCGCTGCTGCTGCCGTCGGAAACAGAGCAGCCGGATGAGGCCGTTGCAGCAGGCGAGCGTGAGCTTGCCGTGCGCGCTGCACTCGAGACATTGCCGGAAGAGCAGGCGGCGTTGATCCGGCTGGCTTTTTTCAAGGGATGGTCGCACAGCGAAATTGCCGAAAAGCAGAACCTGCCGCTTGGCACCGTCAAATCCAGATTGCGTCTGGCATTTAGAAAATTAAAAGGCGGCCTCGATGGGGTTGTTTGAGTGATGAGTCATGAGTGATGAACTGAACCCGCGGGTTGAACCTCCTGTCCCGGTGCCGGATTTCGGGCTGGGGGAGGAAGTGCTGCTCGACTATGTGACCGGCACGCTTGATGACGCGACGGCGCTGATGGTGGCTGCGCTGATGGAGCTCAACCCGCAGGTGCGGGCAATGGTTGATCTTATGACCGACGTCGGCGGTGTTTTGCTGGAAGAAGTGGAGCCGGTGGCGATGGTTGCGGGTGCGCTTGAAAGCGTGCTGGCGCAGCTTGATACGGCCACAGTGTTGGAGCCTGCAGTTGCAGATGCCGATAAGGGGCCGGCGGGGAACCAAAAACACAGTGATGAACTGGCGTTATTGCCTGCGGCGGTGCGCCGCCAGGTGCAGACACGCGACGGCACCTGGTCGTTCGTGGCACCCGGTGTGAAAGCAATTGATCTTGGGATCGAGGGGCCGGCGGGCGCTGATGCGTCGACGCGCGGCGAGGTGAAGCTCTATCGCCTTGAACCCGGGCGCGGTGTCTATGGGCATACGCATAAAGGTCAGGAAGTGACGCTGGTGCTGACCGGTGCCTTTGCAGATGCACATGGCCGCTTCGGGCCGGGTGATATCAGTATTGCGTCGCCTGAGGTGACGCACCGGCCGGTCGCTGAAAAGGGCGCGGTCTGTTACGCGCTGGCGATTACGGACGCTCCTTTGCGGCTGACCGGGGCGCTCGGACTCGTGCAGCGCGTTCTAGGTCAGGCTGATTAGATTTTCGGCGTTTGCGCGGTGCCGCATAGCTTTCCATCGCGGCCTGTGGGGGTGGTGTTCCATCAGGCAAGCCGATTGAAGAGACCGGGCGTGGCGCAAAGCTGCCAAGCGTCTTGACCCGGTCATACATCACGATAGCGCCCGCCATTGCCACATTGATGCAAAAGGCTGTGGGTATGCGGATGAAACTTGTGCAGCGCTCGCGCATTTCAGGCGACAGGGAACCTGCTTCCGGCCCCAGCACATAGGCTGCGTTTTTGGGATGGTGGAAGCTTGGCAGGTCAATCGACTCATCGAGAAGTTCGACGCCGACAAGCGCGCACCCATCCGGCAGGTGCATGTCGTTGATGGTCGGCCAGCCATAATAGGGAATGTTGCTGCCGGCGTCCGAGGTGTCGGAATGAACGCCCGTGAGGCGGGAATGGGCTTCAACCGTAAAGAAGAAGCTGGCGCCGAAAGCATGGGCGGAGCGCACCAGATTGCCCAGATTGCCGGTCTTTGAGATGCGCTCGGCACCGATGCCGAAATAGCCGCGCGGGCGGGTGGTGGTGATGTTACCGCTCATAATTAGACCTCTATTGCCGCCAATCTTGCCTCGGGCGCCGAAGGCGTGCGTTAACGCTCCGGGCGATCGCGGCTTCACAGGGCGCTCACACTGTTGTGCACTTGCACACGGACGATCAGGGTCCATATCCCCCCAAAGCGTGCGCCGGGGCAACCCGCATGTGCAGGACACACCAATAATGGCGGCCCACCGGCTGCAGAAGACTGGCGGTTATGGGCTTGGGTTTTCTAAGAATTCTGACGGTTGCGGCGGTAACGGCACTTGTGTCGGGCGTACCGCTTGCGGCGCCGGATCTTGGCGAGCTCACCGTGAATGTCACGGGCATTGAGGCCGGGCTAGGTGCTGTCCGGGTCAATCTTTATGCGTCGGCGCAGAGTTTTCTTGCGCATGAGGCCGCTCAGATAGAGGCCAATGTGCCGCTGCAGGGCGCGCCCTTGCTGGTGTTCCGCGGGCTTCAGCCCGGCACCTATGCGGTTGTTGCCTATTACGACCGCAACCAGAACGGCAAGCTTGATCGAGGGGTTTTCGGCGTGCCGCTGGAGCCTTTGGGGTTCTCGAACGGCGTCGTGCCGGTTCTCTCCCGGCCGGGCTTTGCCGAGGCGGCTTTTGTGGTCGAGGCGGGCAAGCAGGGCGTCGATATTACCCTGCGCAGCTTTGCGCGGGCCCCGCAGGCGGGCTCCTGAGCGGCATCTCCTTTAGCGCTTAGGCCCATCTCTTTTTGGTGCTTACGCCCATCTCTTTTTGGTGCTTACGCATGGGGCATGGTAATGCCTTGGCGAACGCATTTTTATGCAGATTGCCAAAAGCAAAAGCCAGCCAAGGGAGCGCACACATGAAAGCTGTACTGTGCAAGGAATATGGACCGCCGGAGACATTGGTTCTCGAAGAGGTTGCCTCGCCTGAACCCGGCGAAGGTCAGGTCCGCATCGCCGTGAAGGCCGCTGCCGTCAATTTCCCCGACGTGCTGATTATCGAGAACAAATACCAGTTCAAGCCGCCGCTGCCGTTTTCGCCAGGTGGCGAAGTGTCCGGCGTGGTCGACAAGGTCGGCCCCGGGGTCAAAAACCTCAAAGTCGGTGACCGGGTGATCGGTTCGTGCGGCTGGGGCGGGTTTGCCGAAGAGATCGTGGTCGACGAAGGCCGTTGCACGCCATTTCCCGACGAAATGGATTTCACCTCGGCGTCAGCCTTCCTGATGACCTATGGCACGTCGCATCACGCCTTGAAGGATCGGGCGATGATCAAGCCGGGCGAGACCCTGCTGGTGCTGGGTGCCGCCGGTGGCGTCGGCCTTGCAGCCGTAGAACTTGGCAAAGCCATGGGCGCGCGGGTGATTGCCGCGGCGTCCACCGAAGACAAGGTGCAGGTGGCCAAGGATCACGGTGCGGATGACGGGTTCGTCTATCCGACAGGGTCGCTTGATCGCGACCAGCAAAAAGCCATGTCCGAGAAGATCAAGGAACTGACCGGCGGGCAGGGCGCGGATGTTGTTTATGACCCGGTGGGGGGTGACTATTCCGAACCTGCTATTCGCGCCACCAACTGGGAAGGCCGCTTTCTGGTTGTCGGTTTTGCGTCCGGGCCAATCCCCAAGGTGCCGCTCAATCTGGCGCTGCTGAAGGGCTGCCAGATTGTCGGTGTGTTCTGGGGTGCGTTTACGGCGCGTGAACCGGAACGCAACAAGGAGAACCTTGCCGAGCTGATGGCCTGGTTCAAGGCAGGCAAGATCAAGCCGCACGTCTCCAAGACCTACCCATTGTCCGATGCAGCGTCCGCGCTGAACGACATGGCGGCACGCAAAGTAAAGGGCAAGATTGTCCTCGTCACTGAATAGAGTAGACGATCGCGACACGCGGGCATGGCGGCGCGGGGCAATCCGCGCCGCCGCCATTGTGTCTGCGGTGGTGCTCGTGCTGTTTGCGTTTCTGGTCTATGTGCTTTTGTCCTCAAGTGATGCGGGCTATTGGGCCGGAGAGATTTTCGAGTTCGAAAGCGGCGACATTTCCAATCCGCCGAACAAAGGCGAGATCGTCTTTGTCGGCGGTGGCACGATCCGCAAATGGGATGGGCTGACGCGGGCATTGTCGCCGCTGCCGGTCATCGTGCGCGGCTTTGGCGGCGCGCATGTGGCGCATATCACGGCATACGCACCACGCATCATTCAGCCTTATGAACCGGCTGCGGTGGTGGTTTCCGCCGGCGCCGACGATCTGGCGGATGTTGGCGGCAAGTCGCCGGATCAGGTGGAAGCCGACATGGCGGACCTTGTCGCTTTACTGCGGCCTGCTGCGCTTGAGGCGGGTGACAATCCGCAGGTTTATATCCTCTCGATCACCGGCGCCGATGCGCTCGGCGCGCTGGCCTGCTTTTCAGCAGGCGAATGCCCAGCTTGCGGCGCTGGCCAATGCAACGCCGGGGGTGCATTTCATTGATGTGGCACCGCTGCTGGTGGATGAGGCGGGGCGGATCGACCAGGCGTTGTTCCGCTGGGACGGGCTGACCTTCAATGCGGAAGGATATGGCGTGCTCGGCGCGCATATTCGCCAGCGCCTGTTGCAGGACCTCGGCGACCGGTATCTCAATGATGCGCCGCCGGTGAATGACTCGTTCTTTCAGCCGGCACCGGCACCCTAGGGTGTTTATGTGGTGCTGCTTACCTGCCGGATAATCGGCGCAGACATTGGCCTGGCATAAAATGACTCTCCGTCATCTTGTGGTCGGCCCTGGCACTGCATAGATTGTGGCCACACAGTTGACCCGGCGGCCCGCGCTGGGGCGGCTGCCTTTCCCGTCAGGACAGTTTCGTGAGTGATGGCTCCAACCAGACCGCCATGCAGCAGCGGCGCGACCGCGCGGGTGCCTATTGGCTGACGCTTGCGCCCAATACGCGCGGCGCGCTGTGGCTTTTGGGGTCGATGGTGCTGTTCACGGTGATGGCGGTGCTGACCAAGTTTCTGGGCACCCGGTTGGACCCGATGCAGGTGTCATTCTTCCGGCTGTTCATTGCGACACTGATCATCCTGCCGTGGATGCTAAGGGATGGCGGGTTTATGCCCAATCATCCAAAGCTGATGACATTGCGCGGGATCATCGGCGGCGCGGCGATGATCTGCATGGTCTATGCATTCGTGAAGCTGCCGCTGGCAGATGCGCAGGCAATCCAGTTTGCGCAGGCGCTGTTCATGGTGCCGCTGGCGATCGTGTTTTTGCGTGAGGTGCCGGGCTGGCGGCGCATTGCGGCGGTGATTGTCGGCTTTGTTGGCGTGCTGATCATGCTGCGGCCATCCTCGGGATTCGAGCCTGCGGCCTTCGTGGCGCTGTTCGGCGCGCTGCTGATTGCCGGCGCGGCCATACTGGTGAAACTGGTGTCCGACAAGGACGGGCCGCTGACCATGATGTTGTTCTCAGGTGTCTTTGGCTGTGCGATGACGATTGTGCCGACGGTGCTGAACTGGATTGATCCGACGACGTATGAATGGCTGATGCTGGTGGGAATTGGTGTTGTGGGTGCCGGCGCGCATAATTGTTTTCTGCGTGCCTACCGGGTTGGTGAAGCGACGGCGATGGCGCCGATTGATTATACGCGGCTGCTGTTTGCAGGTGTCGCGGGTTATCTGTTCTTTGGGACAGTGCCGGACATCTACACGATTGCAGGTGCGGTCATCATTGCCGGGACCAGCTTTTATATTGCCCGGCGGGAAGCTTTAATCGCGCGGGCGAAACGGTTGGCTGAATGAACACTGCAGACCAGCGCGCCCGGGCCTCTGCCTATTGGCTGACACTTGCGCCAAATGTGCGCGGGGCTCTTTGGTTGCTGCTATCGGCGGCTTTGTTCACGGTGATGGCGGTGCTGGCGAAGACGCTTGGCGGGCGGCTCGACAGTTTTCAGGTCGCGTTCTTCCGGTTGATCTTCGGGCTGCTTGTTATTCTGCCGTGGCTCATTCGCGGCGGCGTTGCATCGATCAAGACGCATTATCCGGTGCTGCAGCTTGTGCGTGGTGTTGTCGGGTCATCCGCCATGCTGTGCGGGTTCTACGCGATGATCCATCTGCCGCTGGCGGATGCGCTGGCGTATAATTTCACTAAAGCTTTGTTTGTGGTGCCGCTGGCTTATTTCATGCTGTCGGAACCGGCGGGGCCGCGCCGCATCGGTGCAGTGCTTGTCGGCTTTGTTGGTGTGCTGGTGATGCTGCGGCCGACGGTGGAGATTGACCCCGCAGCGCTTGTCGCGCTGGGTGGTGCGCTGCTGGTGGCGTTGGCAACAATGCTTGTGAAGATCGTTGCCAATGACAAGCCGGTAACCTTGATGTTTTACACGGGCGTTGTGGGCACCTGCGTTGCTGCTATTCCAACTTACCTCGTGTGGCAGGACCCGACCTGGTTTGAGCTTGGGCTGTTGATGCTGATGGGGGCTGCGGGCGCGGGCGCGCATAACTGTTTCATTCGTGGCTACCGGGAAGGCGAAGCCTCTGCGATTGTGCCGTTTGATTATTCGCGGCTGGTATTTGCTGGCATTGCAGGCTTTGTGATTTTTGGTGATGTGCCCGACTGGCTGACGATTGTCGGTGCGGTCGTCATTGTTGCGACGACGCTTTACATCGCGCGGCGTGAGGCGCAGGAGGCGCGGGCCAGGCGGGCTGAGGCAGAAGCTTCCATCTCACCCTCTTAATCCTCAATTCCGCGCTCCCTCCGGTCAAGCCGGGGGGAAATCGGTTTTTTTTTGGTGGGACTACGCGTCTTCGTAAACGCCGCGCCGCAGGGTGCGCTGGGCGCGGGTGCGGTGGTGGGGTTTTATGTGGCTGCCGACGATGGCGATGGCGGTCGTCAGCACCGTTGCATCATCAGTGAAGCCAAGCACTGCAATCATGTCGGGGATAAAATCCGTCGGGACGATGAAGTAGGTAATGGCTGCAAACAGCGTCGCGCGCACCCGCATGGGGGTGCCAGAGTCTATGGCGCAGTAATAGGAGGCGGCGGCGTCTTCGGCGAAGGGGATCTTGCCGGCCACACGAGCCAGCTTGCGCCAGAAGCCCTTGCGGGCGACGCGCTCATTGCGTTCAGCGACCACCGGCAACTGAATGCGTGGGTCCTCGATGAGGGTTGCTGCCTGATTTTCAGGGGTGGTGCCGCTCATATGACCTTCCCGGTGGTTTCCTAAAAGCTGCGCAAAAGGCGCCAGAATGTCCCCAATCTCCCACCAAGATGGGGCCGAATGGGGGTGTGTGCAAGCGGATGGGGCCGCGTGTCCAAGATTCCCCTACGTCAGAATCATGCCGGTTTTGAGGCATGGCAACGGTCTATCGCCATGCCTCTGCTTCGTGTTAAACCCCCGCCATCCAGCCAGATTCAATAGGTTGATTACTCAGAGGGAGGCTTTTTCATGAAGCTCGACAGTTCAGTTTCCGCCGTCATCACAGGTGGTGCTTCCGGTCTTGGTGAGGCAACAGCGCGTGCGCTTGCAGCCCAGGGCGTCAAGGTTGGTCTCTTCGACCTCAATGAGGAAAAGGGCGAAGCCCTGGCAAAAGAACTCGGCGGCGTGTTCGCCAAGTGCAACGTGACCGACGAAGCAGGCGTTGACGCCGCCTTCGCCACCTCGCGCGCCGCCATCGGCCAGGAGCGCATCCTGGTGAATTGCGCCGGCATCGGCAACGCCATCAAGACGGCAGGCCGCGACCGCGAAACGGGCGATATCAAAGCGTTCCCGACCGACAAGTTCGACCTGATCATCCAGATCAACCTTGTCGGCACGTTCCGCTGCATTGCCAAGTCAGCAGCCGGCATGATGACCCTTGACCCGATGGCTGACGGTGACCGTGGCGTGATGATCAACACTGCATCGGTTGCGGCACAGGACGGCCAGATCGGCCAAGCAGCGTATTCAGCTTCCAAGGCCGGTGTTGTCGGTATGACGTTGCCGATCGCCCGTGACCTGTCACGCGAAGCCATCCGCATCAACACAATCCTGCCGGGCATCTTCAATACGCCGCTGCTGCAGGGTGCACCTGAGAAGGTGAAGCAGGCGCTGGGCGCACAGGTGCCGTTCCCGGCACGTCTGGGTGAGCCGGTTGAATATGCGCATCTCGCAATGGCGATGATCGAAAACGGCTACTTCAACGGTGAAGCTGTCCGTCTCGACGGTGCAATTCGCATGGCGCCGCGGTAAACTGCGGCTGAGGTCGCATGACGCCGCGATAGACGTCATACGCCTAAGCGATTGATTGAAAAGGGCCGTTCCGGGTTATGCCGGGGCGGCTCTTTTTTGTGAACGCGGCTAGCAAATACGTAAGTGCAATCGGCCGCGTTTATGCCTACATACGGCATATAAGAATTTAATCCCGGGAGGAGTTTCAAATGATCGGATACACATCCGTCGGCACCAATGATCTGCCCAAGGCGCTTACCTATTACGATGCGCTGCTGGCTGAGCTGGGTGCGAAAACCGCAATGGAAGACGAAGGCCGGATGCGCATTTATGCGGGTGGCAACGGCGCCATGCTGATGGTCACGAAGCCTCATGACGGCAAACCGGCGACAGTCGGCAATGGCGTCATGGTGGCGATTGCAGCGGGCAGCCGTGAGAAGGTCGATGCGCTTTACGCAAAGGCCATGAGCCTTGGCAGTGCCGACGAGGGCGCGCCGGGCGACCGTGGCAACGGGTTTTACGGGGCCTATTTCCGTGATCTCGACGGCAACAAGCTGTGTGCTTTCCACATGGGCTAGTCAGCCTAAGTGCATGCATTGAAAAGGCCGCTCTTTTCGGGGCGGCCTTTTTTGTGTCTGCAATTCGGTATGAGGCTTTTATTCAGCGGCAAGGGGCGTTGGTAACGCACCGGGTGCGCCGCCGCCGCCCTGGGTATCGGCCAGCTTGGCGCGCATGCGTTCAAGCACGCTGGCGGCCACGAACAGCTCTTCCTTGCTGAAGCCTGCGCCCATCCGGTCTGCCAGATCACCGAGGCTGGAATTCATGCGCGCATAGGCGTCCATGCCCTTGGGCGTTGCTTCGATGAGTTGCGAGCGCTTGTGCGCCGGGTTGGGGATAAAGCGGATCAACCCGTCGATCAGCATTTCATTGGAAAGCTTCTGGATGTGCTGACGCGATACCGGGCGGGCGCGGGCCAGTTGTGGCACTGTTTGAGGGCCCTGGGTAATCACTGAATTGAGTATACCCCAGGTGCCGCCGCGCTGGGCGTTGACGGCACCGACTGTCTGTCCCTCGGCCTGCAGGCGGAAATACAGCCACGGCACACCGTTCATGACAGCAAGGGTCAGGTCCCGGCGGGCGAGGTTTTTGGCGGGTGTCACGGCTTTGACGAGTTTCTTGGCACCTTTGCCGGATTTCTTCTTGCCGTTGTTTTCTTTCGCCACGTCTTCAACTCTCCTATCACCGCGATACTGATGCAGACGCTGCGGACTCTAGCGCTCCTGCACGTGCTCTTGAAGGGCTGACGTCTTTTCTTGCATGACAGATTGGTTGTCAACTAATGCGGCGGGTCAGGCGGCGTAGCTGTCCATGGCCATGGCAAGGTCGATGTCGTTTTGTGTCAGCCCGTCCGCATCATGGGTCGAGAGGGTCACGTCGACCTTGTTGTAGACATTGAACCATTCGGGATGGTGATCCATGACCTCAGCCTTGATGGCGCAGCGGGTCATGAAGGCGAAGGCCTCGCTGAAGTCCTTGAACTGGAAGACTTTGCGGATTGCATCGCGGCCGTCGGTTACGTCCCAGCCGGTGAGTTTCGCCAGCGCCTGTGTGCGGGCATCGCCTGTGAGTTTCGCGGGCATGATTTGTCTCCTGACTCTTTGAGTGTCGGTTCAGGCTGCTGCGCGGGTGAGCTGGTAGCTTTCTTCAAGATGATAGACCGGACCTGTATGGCTCAGCTCGCTGGAATAAAGCCCGAAGCTGTCCACTGCAAAGGGTGGCGCGCTGTAGAGCCCGTGCTCTTCGACGAATTGCTGCACCTTGCCGGACGGCGTGCTGCGCAGGCGCGCCAAAGTGACATGCGGCATGAATTTGCGCTTGTCGGGAGCAAGGCCGATGCGCTGCACGGCGCGGTCGATTTTCTTGTGCAGGTGTTCGAGTGCCGGATTGGCTTCAACGCCCGCCCAGATGGCGCGCGGGGTTTCGCTGCCGAACTGGCCGCAGCCCTTGAGCTTCACGTCAAAGGCGCGACCGGAAATGGACGAGAGCGCCGAGGCCACATCTTCGGCGACCGGCGCTGCCACTTCGCCGATGAAGCGCAGGGTTATGTGAAAGTTTTCTGTCGGTACCCAGCGTGCACCGGGCACGCCTCCGCCGAGCATTGATAAATCAATGGCAGTGGCATGTGGGAGGCCGATGGCGGCGAAGAGCCTGATCATGCACGAGACATAGCGCAGTGCTGCACGGCAAAAAAGCGACGATTTGCGAAATGCCCATTGTATTGCGCCGGGTTTGTACAGCTCCGGGTTTGTATTGCGCCGGGTTCTTCACCGTGTTGCTGCCCGGCAGAAAACCTGCCGGGCATTTGTTCGAAACTTGGTTGGTTAATCTGCTTACGGGCAGGGGTTGGGCTGCTCCAGGTGAGCGGCTTCGATCTCTGCCAGCAATTCATCGCTGATGACCAGATCAACACTTGAAATGTCGGTCTTGAGTTGGTCCATCGTCGTTGCGCCGATGATGTTTGATGTCACGAAGGGGCGCTGCGTCACATATTGCAGGGCCATCTGGGAGACATCGAGCCCGTGCTTCTCGGCAATCTTGAAATAGCTTTCCATGGCGCGTTCAGCGGCGGGCGTTTCGTAGCGCTGCAACCGGTTGAAGAGTTCCTTGCGTGAACCCTTGGGGTTGGCGCCGTTGCGGTATTTGCCGGTGAGGTAACCCTGACCAAGCGGCGAATAGGCAAGCAGGCCGACTTTCTCGCGATGGGCGATCTCCGAGCCGCCAAGCTCAAAGGTGCGGTTGACCAGGTTATAGGCGTTCTGGATCGACTGCATGCGCGGCAGATCACGTTCTTCAGCGTACTGAAGAAATTTCATGGTGCCCCACGGGGTCTCGTTGGACAGGCCCACATGGCGGACCTTGCCGGCCTTGACGATCTTGTCGAGCGCTTCGAGGATTTCATCCAGCGGCGTGCCGGGCTTGTCGATGTGCTGGTAGCCAAGGCCGCCGAACAGGTTGATCGGGCGGTCGGGCCAGTGCAGCTGGTAGAGGTCGATGTAATCGGTCTGCAGGCGCTTGAGGCTCTTGTTGACGGCTTCTTCAAGTTGCGCGGCTGTGTGATCGGTTACTTCGTGATTGTCACGCAGCCAGCCAAACGGCGCGCGGCCTGCGGCCTTGGTGGCAAGAATTACCTTGTCGCGGTTTTTGCGGTTGGCGAACCAGGTGCCGATGATGGTTTCGGTTGACCCTTGCGTCTCGGCCTTTGGCGGCACCGAATACATTTCAGCGGTATCGAAGAAGTTGATGCCCTGCTCAAGGGCGTAGTCCATCTGCTCGTGGCCTTCGGCCTCGGTGTTCTGCTGGCCCCAGGTCATGGTGCCAAGGCAGATGGAAGAAACTTTGAGGTCGGTTGTGCCCAGCGGGCGATAGTCCATAGCCATCGTGTGCAATTCCTCTTGTGCGATCTTTTGGTATGCGAATGTCGTGAAATGGCCGCGGCGGCCCCGAAAATCAGGGCGCGGGCGGGCGGATGCCGGAATGTTGGCCCGGAACATTGGTGGTGAGGCACGCACCCCCCAAAATGCTGCGTGCCGGAAACGGAAATCAGGTCAGGACGACGTGTCTTTGCGTGCGTGCTCCACCAGCTGGACCGCATAGGGGGTGATCGCCTCCACAATCACCGCCACACCATCCGGGTTGGGATGGATGCCGTCTTGTTGGTTGAGCGTTGCCTGCGCGGCGACGCCTTCCAGGAAGAAGGGATAAAACAACACGCCGTAGCGGGCTGCAAGGTCCGGATAGATGGCAGCGAACTCCGCGCCATATTCCTCACCCAGATTTGGCGGTGCCAACATGCCGGTGAGCAGCACGGGCAGGCCGCGTGCAGTCAGTGCGTCGAGGATGGCCGTAAGGTTTTCGCGGGTCTGCTGCGGGTCGAAGCCGCGCAGGGCGTCGTTGGAGCCTAGTTCGACGATGACGCCGTCCACATCGTCTGACAGTGACCAGTCGAGCCGGGCAAGACCGCCTGCCGAGGTGTCGCCGGAGACCCCGGCGTTTTCGAGCGTGACATTGAGGCCCTGCGCTTTCAGGGCTGATTCAAGCTGCGGGACGAAGCCCTGACCCTGCTCCAGGCCGTATCCGGCGGTGAGGCTGGTGCCCAGGGCGACGATTTTGATGGTATCGTTGGCGATGTCGTCTGCCGCCTGAGCTGGTGCTGCTGCTGCCAACGCCATGATCCATATGGCGGCGGCGCGCGTAATCAGGGGCATGGGGCTTGCCGACCGCAGGCCGTCCAAACGCTTGTATCGGCTGGCAAAACGGCCATATGCCACTCTTACCCGTCCCGAAAATGTCTGGAAATTCCGCGTGACCGAAGCTGTAGTCGGCAAGTCCATGTCTGATCCGATCATCTCGTTGAACGACGTCCATCTGACCCTGCCGAGTTCGGCGGGGCCGGTGAATATCCTACGCGGCATCAGCCTTGATGTATCACCCGGGCAGGCCGCAGGGCTTGTGGGGCCGTCGGGCTCGGGCAAATCCACGCTCTTGATGGTGCTGGCGGGGCTGGAAAAACCCACATCCGGCTCCATCAAGGTGGCCAATCGTGAACTCACCACCATGAACGAGGACCAACTGGCGCTGTTCCGCAGGGACAATGTGGGGATTGTGTTCCAATCTTTCCACCTCATTCCGACCATGACGGCGCTGGAAAATGTGGCGATACCGCTGGAATTTGCAGGCCGGGCCGATGCGTTCAACCGGGCGGCGGAGGAATTGAAGGCCGTTGGGCTGTCGCATCGCCTTGACCATTATCCCGGGCAATTGTCCGGCGGTGAGCAGCAGCGCGTGGCGCTGGCGCGGGCCGTTGCGCCGGACCCTGCGATTTTGCTGGCGGACGAACCGACCGGCAATCTGGATGGGACAACGGGGCACGCGATCATTGATTTGATGTTCGACCTGCATGCGCGGCGTGACACGACGCTGATCCTTATTACCCATGACATGCAGCTGGCGGAGCTGTGCGACGACGTTGTGCATCTGCGTGACGGCAAGGTGGAGAAGACCACCAAAGGCACGCGCGACAAGGCTGACCTTCTGGCGGGGGCGGCTCATTGAGCGATATTGCTGAACCGTCCGCGTCGTCATCGTCTTCCAATGCGAAACCCGTGCGCGGTGGCGGGAGCCGGATGCCGCTGGCGTTACGTATTGCCTCGCGCGAATTGCGTGGCGGCCTCAAGGGGTTTCGGATTTTCCTTGCCTGCCTGACTTTGGGTGTGGCGGCGATTGCGTCGGTCGGCTCGGTGTCGTCGGCGCTGATGCGCGGGCTTGCCGAAGAAGGCCAGACCATTCTGGGTGGCGATGTCGGCTTTGAGCTGGTGCATCGCAAGGTCGATGCGCAAGAGCAGGCATGGCTGGATGCGGTGGTGGCGCGCGGTGGCGCGCTGTCGCAGACCGCCGAGATGCGGGCGATGGGCCGGGCTGTCAAAAACACTGAGCGCACGCTGGTTGAACTCAAGGCCGTGGGTGACGCCTATCCGCTTTATGGGGACATGACGCTTGAAAGCGGTGCGGCGCTTGGTGACGCGTTGGCGCGCGGGCGCGATGGGCTGTTTGGGGCCGTCGTTGAGCCGGTGCTGCTTGAACGCCTTGAATTGCAGGCGGGCGACGAATTGCGTGTGGGCACGCAGACCTTTGTGATCCGCTCGGCGATTGCCTATGAGCCGGACCGGGTGGCCGGTGGCTTTGCGATTGGCCCGCGGGTGATGATTTCAAACGAGGCGCTGGCGCAGACCGGCCTTGTGACCGTCGGCAGCCTTGTGGATTACGAATACCGGCTGCGGATGCCTTCAGGCGAGCAGACCAATGAGGCGGTGGCAGCGTTTGTTGAAGAGACCAAGGAAGCGCTGCCGGAATCCGGCTGGCGCATTCGTGACCGCTCGAACTCCGCGCCGGGTATCAGGCGCACTGTTGGGCAGGTGGCGTTGTTTTTGACGCTGGTCGGGCTGACGGCGTTGATCGTCGGCGGTGTCGGCGTCGGCAATGCAATCAAGAGTTACATCGACAAGAAGCGCGAAGTGATTGCCACCTTCAAATGCCTTGGTGCGCCGGGGGGGCTGATCTTTCAGATTTATTTTGTGCAGGTGATGGCGATTGCGCTGGTGGGGGTCGCGATCGGGCTCGTCATTGGTGCGCTGGTGCCGATGTTTGCGCAGGCGACATTGGCCAACCTTCTGCCGGTGCCAACCGAGTTTGCCGTGCATGTGGGGCCGCTGATGCTTGCTGCGGTTTATGGCGTGGTGACGGCGGTGGCGTTTGCGGTGTGGCCGCTGGCGCGGGCGCGCGATATTCCTGCTGCCGGTTTGTTTCGCGACATTGTTGCGCCGACGCGCAAATGGCCGCGGCCGTTTTATATTGCGCTGACGCTTGGGGCGCTGGGGCTGCTTGCGGTGCTGGCGGTGGCGCTGACGGAAGACTATCAGCGCATGTTCGCGGTGTGGTTTCTGGTCGGCACGGCGGCAAGCTTTGGTGTGCTGCTTTTGACCGCTGATCTTTTGATGTGGGGTGCGAAGAAAGCCGGGCGGCCGAAACAGCCGTCGCTGCGTATCGCGCTGGCCAATCTTTACCGGCCGGGCGCGCCGACGAGTTCCGTCGTGCTGTCGCTGGGGCTGGGGCTGACCTTGCTGGTGACGATCTCGCTGATTGACGGGAATATCACGCGGCAGGTCGCGACCCAGTTGCCGGACCGTGCGCCGTCCTTCTTCTTTCTTGATTTGCAGAAGTCGCAACTCGCGGGCTTCAACGCAATTCTGGATGAGACGCCGGGGATTGCGAGCGCTAACCGGGTGCCGATGATCCGTGGACCGATTGTTGCGGTGAACGGCGTCAAATCCGCGGATGCAGAGGCAACGCCGGACTCGCGCTGGGCGCTGCGCGGCGATCGGGGGTTTACATATTCGGCAACGCTGCCGGCGGGCTCTGAATTGCTGGAGGGCGAATGGTGGCCTGAAGATTATGCCGGGCCGCCGCTGGTCTCCTTTACCAAGGAGCTGGCGGATGGCTGGGGCATCGGCATCGGCGATACGCTGACCATTGATGTGCTGGGGCGCGAAATTACCGCCGAGATTGCCTCGCTACGCGAAGTGACGTGGCAATCGGGCGGCATCAATTTCATTTTGGTGTTTTCGCCGGGCATGCTCGACAATGCACCGCAGACAATCCTTTCAACTGTCACCATGGATGAGGCGGGCGAACTGGAATTACAGCGGCGGGTGACGGATACGTTTCCCAATGTCACGTCCATTCGCGTCAAGGAAGCGATCAGTTCCGTCTCGGCAGTGCTGGAAGACCTTGTGATGGCGGTACGCGGTACGAGTGTCGTCACCATCATTGCCGGCATTCTCGTGCTGGCGGGCGCGATGGCGGCGGGGCATCGACACCGGGTTTATGATTCAGTCGTGCTGAAGGTGCTGGGCGCAACGCGCGCCAAGGTGCTGGGGGCCTATGCGCTGGAATATGCGCTGCTTGGTTTTGGCACCGCGATCATTGCGGCGAGTGCGGGCACGCTTGCGGCATGGCTGGTGATCACGCAGGTGATGCAGTCCGACTGGATGTTCCTGCCGGTGACGCTGGCGGTGACGGTTCTGGGGGCGACGGTGATCACCATGGGCTTCGGGCTTGTCGGTACATGGTCGGCGCTGAGCCGCAAGGCGGCGCCGGTGCTGCGGTCGGAATAGCCTGGTTTCCCATCACATGATGTCATCCCGGATTTGATCCGGGATCGGCTGAGACGGTCTGGCACGATCCCGGCTCAGGGCCGGGATGACAGTTGTTTGGGGATTGGCCTTATTGCGGCGGTATTCGCGGTCGCTTTGGCAGGTCCTTAGTCCCGTCCGCGCGTGGTGCCTGTGCATCATGGGTCCCCCGGTCAAGCCGGGGGATGGCGTGAAGTGTTTGGAAAGTGCTTGCCCTAAAATCCCGTCCATCCTCCGGCTTGACCGGGGATCCATACGGGCGGCGCATCAGGTTTTCAGTTCTGCGGCGGGATTGAGTAGGTCACGCTGGCGTGGGCGACCAGATCCGTTTCGCCTTCGCTGGTGATTTCCACGTCGCCGACGGCGAGGCGTTTGCCGAGTTTGAGCAGGCGGCAGGTGGCGATGGTGGCTTTGGGCTCCGGTTTGCGCATGAAGTTGATGTTGAGGTTGGTTGTCACGGCGAGGGCGACGGGGCCGATGCGCGAAATGACAGCGGCGTACATGGCGGTGTCGGCGAGGCCCATCAAGGTGGGTCCGGACACGGTGCCGCCGGGGCGCAGCTGGCCGTCATTGAATGGCAGGCGGCAAATGACACCCTGAGGCGTTACATCCTGCACGGATGCGCCATTATCACTGCTCCATTGCGGGAATACCTCACGCAAAAAGCCGTTGAGAGAGTCCACATCCATTTTAAGTGTTTGAATATTCACACAATTTAACCTTTTGAATACGCTGAAACGGTGGCGCCAGGCCTTGAATATGGCGCAATTTCAACCGATATTACGGGTTGGTATTTTTTGGTTTCCCTATGACACGAGGATCATAAACCCCATGGCAGACTACGACAGCGAAGTCCTTCGTAGCCGTAGCACGGCGCAGGCGCATGCATCTGACATCGACGCCGGCCTGCGTAGCTACATGCTGCGCGTTTACAACTATATGGCAGGTGGTCTGGCGATCACCGGCGTTGTGGCCTATCTGGCTTTTTCGATGGCCGTCACCCAGACGCCGCAGGGCATGATGCTGACCGAATTTGGCAACATGCTGTTCAACACCCCGCTCAAATGGGTGGTGATGCTGGCACCGCTGGGCATGGTGATGTTCCTGAGTGTCCGCATTCACAAAATGAACGTCAGCAGCGCGCAGCTTGCGTTCTGGAGCTTTGCAGCGCTGATGGGCCTGTCGCTTTCGTCGGTCTTCATGGTCTACACGGGCGCCAGCATCTTTCAGGTGTTCCTGATCACGTCGGCAACCTTCGGGTCGCTGAGCCTGTGGGGCTACACGACGAAGAAGGACATCTCCGGCTGGGGCTCCTTCCTGTTCATGGGCCTGATCGGCATCATCATTGCGTCGATCGTCAACATCTTCCTTGGTTCATCGGCGTTGCAGTTCGCAATCTCGGTGATTGGTGTGCTGGTGTTCGCGGGCCTCACCGCCTACGACACCCAGCAGATCAAGGAAATGTACAACGCCAGCGATGACGGTGCGGTTGCAGGCCGCAAATCCATCATGGGTGCGCTGCGGCTGTATCTGGACTTCATCAACTTGTTCCTCATGCTGCTGCAGCTGTTCGGCAGCCGCGACTAGGATCTGGTTGCTGCGACACTACAAACCCCCGGATGCTTGGGCGTCCGGGGGTTTTTTGTTGTGCTGCCGGGAGCGTGCGGGGCAGATTGCGGGCGGGAGACTGTTTAGATGACGGCGATGATTGCGGGTCTGCTGGTGCTGCTTTTGGGGGCTCGGCTGTTTGGCGAGGCGGCGGAGCGGCTTGGCCAACCGGCAATTCTGGGCGAGCTGACGGTGGGTATTCTTGCCGGGGTTGCGATCGCGCTGTTCGGCATCGGCGATGGTGCGCCGCTTGGCTGGCTGCGTGACGCTGCGGTGGCGCCCGAGTTCAAATTCATTGCTGATGCGGGCGTCTTCTTCTTGATGCTGATGGCGGGGATCGACCTCAAGCCGCGTGAAATTGCCCAGCATGGGATGCGTTCCTTTGCGGTGGCGACGGGCGGCGTGCTGTTGCCGCTAGCGGCGGGTACAGGGTTCGCATTGATGTTTCTGGTGCCGGGAGAGCTGCAACTTGTGCAGGCGCTTTTTGTTGGCGTGACGCTGGCGATCACGGCGGTGCCGACAGTTGTCAAAGTGCTCGCCGATATGGGGCTTATGCATTCAAAGGCCGGTGAAACGATTGTTGCGGCTGCGATCTTTGATGATGTGCTGGGGCTGGTGCTGCTGGCGGTTCTGACGGCGCTTATGCAAAGCGGCGCGACGCCGGGTGCCGCTGACCTGGCGCTGCTGCTTGGCAAGGTCGGCCTGTTCTTTGTCATCACTATTTTGCTCGGGGTGCATGTTTTTCCGCGCATCTCGGCGCGGCTGCAGGTGCTGCAGATTGCCTCCGCCGAGTTTGGCATCCTGATGGTGGTGGCACTGGCATATGCGCTGCTGGCAGAAGCGCTGGGTATGCACTGGATCATGGGCGCGTTCATGGCGGGGCTCTATTTTGAGCCGCAGCGCGTTGGCGCGCGGGCTTATGCCGAGATGCGCATTCTGGTGGCTGGTGTGACCAGCGGATTTCTGGCGCCGATGTTCTTTGTGGCGATGGGGCTGGCGGTGGATCTGTCGGCGGTGGCCGTGGCGCCGGTCTTCTGTCTGGGCATTATCGCGATTGCGGTTGTCACCAAGCTCGTCGGGGCCGGTCTGCCAGCCTATTGGGCGGGACTTGGCGCGCGCGATGCCATGGCGGTCGGGGCCGGCATGACGGTGCGCGGCGGTGTTGGCATCGCTGTTATTGCGGTGGGGATCGAATCAGGCCTGTTTACCGATGATGGTCCTAACGGTGCGACCCATGCGGTGACGTCGGCGCTGGTGGTGATGGCGATCGTGACGACATTGCTGGCGCCGCCGCTGCTCAAATGGATTTTGCGCCAAGGTTCCGGCAGCGCGAGCAGCAAATCTGAGCGGGGCTAGGCTCGCTCGCTGCGTCAGTCGGTGACGACGGACAGCTGCTTGGGCTCGAGCACTTTCAACACCTGTTTGAGCTCGTGGCCGCGCTTGAGAATCATGCCCGACGCATTGATGACCGCGTAGGCGCCCTGCTTGTTGCGCAGCTTGGGGTGTTTCTCGATGCGGTAGAGCGGCATCTCGCTGCTGCGACGAAAGACGGAAAAGACGGCGCAGTCCTTGAGGCCGCTCATGGCGTAGTCGCGCCAGTCACCGGCGGCGACGCGCTTGCCATAGACATTGAGGATGGCGTCGAGTTCGCGGCGTTCCCAGAATACGGTTTTGGGGGCGGCAGGGCTTTTGGCACCCTGCTGCTGTCGGGTCGAGACCACTCTGAGATGGGAGGGGACCGGGTGAAGGGGCGAAAGCTCGGGTGGTTTGCTCATTGGGTTTTATTGTTTCCGCGCCGGCGCATGGACGCAAGTCAAAGATCGCCGGGCTGCTGCGGGATAACAGCGCGGCTGTTAACCAACTGGACGGCAAAACCGGCGGATTTGTGCTCTCAAACCCGTGATCCGAAACCACAAAATGGCCCTAATTCGGCCGTTGCTCCGCCCCAAACCGCTCCCATATTTGCAGTGTCGAAAGGCGGACTTGGAGTTAACGGTTGTTCCGGCATCCCCCAAGCCCCCCAGCCCCCGCCGGGGCTGCCGTTCCAGGCCCGCCTGATCGACACCCCCGCAACTGCTCCGTGTATCCAACGTGGGCCCTTGCGGGGGCCCCTTTTTGCGGTGCCGGGCGGACGCTTTCTCGATCCAGCGTCTTTGCCACCCTCTCCATCCCCCCCAAACCCCCTGGGGATGGTGCGCGAAGGTCCCTCTCACTCGATGGACGTTCGCCCGGCCCGCCACTTTTCTTCCCCCACGTTTCTCCCCCACATTGCCGCTACTGCCGAAAAGAATCATCGCGTGCGCTTGTGTGCGTTGGCCCATTTGCCTTGGCCGGTGCTAGGGTTCCTCCCGAAACAGTCAGAAAGACTTGATCGGGGGACTATGACCATGCGCCTGGACGGCAAAGTGGCGATTGTGACCGGGGCCGCCTCAGGCATCGGCAAGGCAACTGCAATCATGATGGCGGAGCGCGGCGCCAAGGTGCTGGCGGTCGATCTCAAGGATACAGCTCAGGCCCATAGCGACGGGGCGATTACCTGCCTCGACCATGATGTGGCGGCACCTGACGCGGCGTCGGGCATTGTCGACCATGCGGCACGGCTCTTCGGGCAGCTTGATATTCTGGTCAACAATGCGGGCATTGCGCGCGGCGCGCCGGTTGAAAGCCTCAGCGACGAAGACTGGGACGTGACGCTTGCGGTCAATCTGACAGCGCATTTCAAGCTGGCCCGTGCGGCCATTCCTCATATGAAAGAAGCCGGCGGCGGGCGCATCATCAATGTGGCGTCGGTCATGGCGGAGGGCACGGATTATGGGCTGGCAGCCTATTCGGCCTCCAAGGCCGGGGTGGCCGGGTTGACGCGCAATCTGGCGCTGGAGCTTGGCAAATTCGGTATTACCGCGAATTACGTGCTGCCCGGGGCGATCCATACGGGGATGACGGCGGGCAATTTTGCCAATGACGACATTGCCAAGGTGTGGGCGCGCAAATCGCCGCTGAACCGGCTGGGGCAGCCGCTTGATGTGGCGCGGTGCATCGGCTTTCTGGCGTCCGAAGAGGGCGGGTTTGTGACCGGCCACGGACTAAATGCGGATGGCGGGATGATGTTGCGGGCATAGGATGCTCTGGCGGCGCTTGAGAGGCGAGGGTCACGCTTTGGGCGTAATTCTTTCCGAAAAGTCACTTGCAACCGCGACGTCACATTTCTATTCACGACAGGACCGAACCGACCCGGCGGGCATGTATCCGCCGGGCACCCAGGAGAAACGGCCAGCTTCATGACAGCCGATAAACCTATGACCGAGCCAATGATCAAAATTGAGGGGCTGACCAAGCGGTTCGGCCCGTTCGTGGCGGTCAACAATGTGAGCTTCAGCGTGCCCAAAGGGCAGGTGCTGGGCTTTCTGGGGCCAAACGGTGCGGGCAAGTCCACATCCATGAAAATGATCACCGGCTTTCTGGCGATGACCAGCGGGCGGGTGACGGTGTGCGGGCATGACATTGAGACTGACGCAATGGCCGCGCAAAAGCGCATGGGCTATCTGCCCGAAGGCGCGCCTGCCTATGGCGAGATGACGCCGATTGATTTTCTGCGCTTTGTCGCCGAGGTGCGCGGCATACGCGGGGCGGAAGCTGCCAGCGCCATCGGCCTTGCGGTGGCGCGTACAACATTGGCGCCGGTGCTGGACCAGCCGATCGAGACATTGTCCAAGGGCTTCAAGCGCCGCGTCGGGCTGGCGCAGGCGATTTTGCATGATCCCGACGTCTTGATCATGGATGAGCCGACGGACGGGCTGGATCCGAACCAGAAGCATCAGGTCCGGTTGCTCATTCAGGAAATGGCGCGCGACAAGGCGATCATCATTTCCACGCATATTCTTGAAGAAGTTGAGGCGGTGTGCGACCGCGCGCTGATTATTGATCGCGGGCGCATTGTGGCGGACGGGACACCGCGCGAATTGATGGGTCGGTCGCGCTGGCACAATGCCGTGACGCTGACGGCTGATTTCTCAACGCCGGATGATGCAGCGGCTGCGGAAGCCGCGTTGCGCGGACTGAGTGGGGCTGCGAGCGTTGAACGCAGTGATGCGGATGGCCCCTCCAACAGCTTTACGGTTTTTGCCCGCCCGCATGGCGACGACACCAAGATGCCGCTGGCGGAAGAAGTGGCGCTGCTGGCGCGTGAAAAGGGCTGGCAGGTCTCAGCGCTTTACGCTGAGAAGGGGCGGCTTGATGAAGTCTTCCGTATGCTGACGCATTCGGATGCGCCGGGTGCCGAATTGCCCGACGCAACACCGCATGAGGCAATCAGCGCATGAACCAGATGTATGCCATTTTCAAGCGCGAGCTGGGGTCGTTCTTTGCAACGCCGCTGGCTTACGTGTTCATCGTCATCTTCCTCTTGGCGATTGGCGCATTCACGTTTTATCTGGGCCAGTGGTATGAGGCGGGCGAGGCATCGCTGCGCGGCTTCTTCGGGTTTCATCCGTGGCTGTATCTGTTTTTGATCCCGGCGATCTCGATGCGCATGTGGGCGGAAGAACGCAAGTCCGGCACGATGGAACTGCTGCTGACTTTGCCTGCGCCGTTCTGGGCTAGTGTTGTCGGCAAGTATCTTGCCGCCTGGGCGTTTGCGGCGATTGCGCTGTTCCTGACATTTCCGATCTGGATCACGGTCAACTATCTGGGTGAGCCGGACAACGGCGTTATCCTGGCCAGCTATGTGGGCAGCCTGTTGATGGCGGGCGGCTATCTGGCGATTGGCTCGTGCATGTCGGCGGTGACGACCAATCAGGTGATTGCGTTCGTGCTGTCCGTCGTTGTGTGTTTCCTGTTCACCCTGTCGGGCCTGCCGCTGGTGCTGGATTTCTTTTCAGGCTGGTTGCCGCAGGCGGTCATCAACACCATTGCATCGTTCAGCTTCGTCACGCATTTCGATGCGATCATGGACGGGGTGATCGACCTGCGCGACCTGATCTATTTTGCGTCGCTGATCGGGCTTTGGCTGGTGGCGACGGGCATTACCATTGATCTGAAGCGGGCCGGGTGAACCAGATGAGCACGCAACACACACAGTCTCCCCAGAACGCCGAGCGTCGGTCGATCCCGCGTCCGGTCTTTGCCGTTTCCGTTCTGGTCTTGAGCGCCATCCTGTTTGTGGCGATCAACACGTTTTCCAATGTCGGGCTGCAGAATGCGCGATTGGACCTGACCGACCGTAGCCTGTTCACCCTGTCCGACGGCACGCGCAATATTGTTGGCGCGCTGCGCGAACCAATCACGTTGAAGTTCTATTATTCAGAAGATGTGGTGACGGAGATCCCGGCATTGCGGGCGCATGCACAGCGCGTGCGTGACCTGCTGCAGGAAATTTCCTCAGCCTCAAACGGCAATGTGCGGATTGAGGAAATCAACCCGCAATCGTTCTCGCAGGAAGAAGACCAGGCGACGGATGCGGGGCTTACGGGCGTGCCGCTGCGCACCGGCGACAAAGTTTTCCTCGGCGTTGTCGGCACCAATATGGTGGACGGGCGCGAGGTGATCGGTTTTCTGGCACCGGAGCGCGCGACCTATCTGGAATATGATCTGGCGCGGCTGATTTTTTCGCTGTCGAACCCTGAAAAGCCGCTGCTTGGCGTTGTCTCCAACCTGCCGCTGGATACTGGTGCGGGCGGGTTGCTGCTGGCGATGGAGGGGCGCTCTGAACCCTTCATGATTTATCAGGAGCTGAAGAACTCCTTCACGGTGGATTTTCTCGAACAGGATTTCGACCGCATCGCCAATGAGATCAAAGTGCTGGCGCTAGTGCATCCAAAACCGATGAGCCCGCAAACGCTTTACGCAATTGATCAGTTCGTGATGCGCGGCGGGCGGGTGATTGCATTCATTGATCCGCATTCAGAAGTCAGCCTGACGGCGGGGCCTGCGGGCAAGCCGGTGAAGGGCTATACGGAAGCCTCCAACCTGCCACTGCTGATGCAAAGCTGGGGCGTCACCATGAACCCCAACGAGGTGCTGGCGGATAGGTTGCGGGCGCAGCGGGTGGCGGCAGGTGCAAGCCAGCGCCGCCAGTTAACGGATTACGTTTTGTGGCAGCGGTTGCTGCCGGATGATTTTGCCGATGATGACCCGATCACCGCACCGCTTGATGCATTGCATATCGGCTCTGCCGGTGTGTTGCGACCGACGGATGATGCAACGACGGTCTTCACGCCGATCGTGACGTCATCGGAAGACGCGATGTTGCTTGATCTGGACCGGGTCAAGTCGGCGCCGACACCGGATGCGCTGCTGCGGGCGTTTGAACCCGCCGGTGAATTCTTCACGGTGGCGGCGCGTATTTCCGGGCCAGTCAAATCGGCGTTCCCGGATGGGCGTCCGCTGGCGGACGATGAAGAAGACGTGCCGACGGAACTCAAGTCGTCGCGACACCTGACCGAGACGATCGACGACGCCAATATCGTGGTGTTTGCGGATAGTGATCTGTTTGACGATCGGTTCTGGGTGCAGGTGCAAAATTTCCTCGGTGACCGGATTGCTGTGCCGACGGCGGACAATGCGGCCTTTGTTGTCAATGCGGTTGAGAACCTGATGGGGTCCAACGATCTTATTTCATTGCGGGCGCGCGAACCGGCGGACCGGCCGTTCACGGTGGTTGAAGATATTCGCCGCGCGGCGGAAGCAAAGTTCCTCGCTGAAGAGCAGCGGTTGCAGGCGCGCATCGACGAGACAGAGCAGCGGCTTGCAGCGCTGCGGGCAGAATTGCCGGAAGGCGCGGGTGCCGCGGCATTGCTGACGGATACGCAGGAAGCTGAAATGCAGGCCTTGCAGCGCGAGCTGGCGGAAGGCCGTCGGGCATTGCGTGATGTGCAGGGTGACTTGCGCCGCGACGTGGATGCGCTGGGCGCACGGCTTGCCTTCATCAATATGGCGCTGGTGCCGCTGCTGGTTGGCGGCGTGTGGCTGGTGCTGTCGGTGGCCCGCCGCCGCCGCCGCAGGGCACGCGCGGAAGCCGCAGGCCGGGCCTATACGCATGGAGGAGCGGCATCATGAGAGACGTTTTGCTGCGGCCGGGTGCGGCGCGCACCCTGGCGATGCTGAGTGTTGTCACGCTGCTGATGGTGATGATGGCGGTGTTTGCCGTGTCGATGCAGCGCCGCGCGCTGACATCCGACTTTAATCCGCGACCGGTGTTTCCTGAGCTTGGCGCGCGTGTGAACGATGCTGCGAAGATCGAGATTACGTCGCGTCTCAGCACGGTGACCATTGCACGCGATGATACGGCACCCGACACATGGCGCGTCGCCGACAAGGGCAACCATCCTGCGCGCGCCGACATGGTGAAGCGCACAGTCGTTGGGCTTGCGGATCTTGAATTGATTGAGCGGCGCACGGCGCAGCCTGAATGGCATAAGCACATCAACCTGACAGCGCCTGAAGACAAGGGCACCGGTGTGCGGGTGCGGGTGTTTGATGCGGCGGGCGAACAGATGGCGTCGCTGATTGTCGGCAAGCTGGAAGGCTCGGCTGACATTGACGGGGCAGGCACGATTTATGTGCGGCGCGATGGCGAGGACCAGTCCTATGTGGCGCGCGGGTCGTTCAATCTTGAGCAGCAAGCGGCGAACTGGCTGGAAACGCGGATCATCGGCCTTGAATCCGGCCGGGTGAACCGGGTGGATGTGACGCCGCAGGATGGGCCTTCCTATACGGTGGTGCTGGCGGAACCCGGCACTGCTGGCACAAGCGTGGGACCTGCCTATGTGCTGGCTGAGCTGCCCGAGGGCCGGCAAGTGGTCACTGACTACGCGATTACCGGCATCGGCAATGCGTTGACCAATCTGCAATTTACCGATGTGTCGCCTGCCGACGACGTGACGTTTGATGCGCCGGTGTCAGCGGTCTTCCATACGGATGACGGGATGCAGATCACTGTGCGGACGGAAAAGCAGGCCAAGACCTATTACGCGGTTCTTGATGTGCGGGCGATTGAGGGTGCGGATGCAGATGTGGTGGCGGAGGCTCAAGCCCTGTCGGCGCGGCTTGCGCCTTATGCCTATGCGCTGCCGACGGCGCGCGGGGCCGATCTGACGCGAATGCTTGATGTGCTGACGGAGCCTGTGACAGCCGACGTGCCGGTTGATCTGGATGCGGCGGCTGAAGGTGTGGCGCCTTAGTGGCTGGGGTGTTTTTTCGCCCCCTCACCCTCCCACGACCTGACGGTCGCGGGCCCCTCCCTCTCCCCGGTGGGGCCAGGGGACGCGAGGAATGTGGTTAGTTTATCAGTGACATGTCGATGCGGGTGGCGGTGACGACGGGGCCGACGCCTGCGGTGTCGCCCTGCTGCACGATGATGGCACAGCCATCATGATCGCCATCCAGAAGGCTTGCGCGGGCGATTGCCAGATCGAGGGGCTGGCTCATGTCCCAGTCGGCGAGCCGTGTGATTTTACGTACAACGTTTGAATAGGTGATGGTTTCACCGCTGTTCTCACCGCGGGTGATTTCAACCGCGTGGCTGGTATCGAACTGCACGAGCCAGATGGCGGCCTGGCCTTTGCCGACGGGTGCGGACATGACGCGCACGCCCTTTTTCGTGGTGGACAATGCAAGGTCAGGCGCGTCAGCCGCGTCTTCCACGCTTGCGGCAATTGCTTCCTGCGATGCCTTGTGGCGGCTGCCGGGCAGGTGGCTGGTGCCGTCGATTACCAGCTGCGGGGTATATTTCCGGTCGTCGAAATATTGCGCATAGGCTTCCTGCCGCGCGGTGTGCTCTTTGCGGCCCAGCGTGTCGCGCCAGCCCAGATAGTCCCAATAGGTGATGTTGTAGGTGAGCGCGATCACGTCGTCGCGCTCGGCCAGCGTATTGAGCATGGCGTCAGCGGGCGGACAGGACGAGCAGCCCTGGCTGGTGAACAGTTCAACGACCGCAGGCCGTGCCGTTGCAGGTGCGGGCAACAGGCTGGCGGCGGCGATGAGCGCCGGGGCCAAAAGCCATGCAGTGCGGGGGATGGCAATACGTGCGGTCACATGGGGTCCATTCTGGAGGCTATCGGCACGGGCGCCATACGCCCTCCATTGCCGATAAACCTAGATCCGCGATGCGTGCATATCCACTCAATTGAGTGTGAGTGACTTGTGTTGTGAGGTGATCGGGCACAAAAAAGCCCGGAAACCGCTAGGGCTTCCGGGCTTCTTGTTTGCCGTCAGATGGTGGTGTTAGGACGCCATCAGGTTGCGCAGTACGTAGTGCAGGATGCCGCCGTTTTCGTAGTAGTCGACTTCATCCGCAGTATCGATGCGGCACAGCACGGGCACTTTTTGCGTTTTGCCATCGGCACTGGTGATTTCCAGCGTCAGGGTCATACGCGGCTTGATGCCTTTTTCGTTGCCGGTGATGGTCACGGTCTCGGAGCCGTTGAGGCCCAGTGACTTCCAGCTTGTGCCGTCGGTGAACTGCAGGGGCAACACGCCCATGCCGACCAGGTTGGAGCGGTGAATACGCTCGAAGCTCTCAACGATGACCGCTTCGACGCCCAGGAGCTTGGTGCCCTTGGCCGCCCAGTCACGTGAAGACCCGGTGCCGTATTCCTTGCCGCCGAACACCACGAGCGGTGCGCCGACTTCCTTGTACTTCATGGCCGCGTCATAGATCGGCATGGCATCGCCCGAGGGGTAATGCACGGTCACGCCGCCTTCAACGCCGGGCACCATCTGGTTCTTGATGCGGATATTGGCAAAGGTGCCGCGCATCATGACTTCGTGGTTGCCGCGCCGTGAGCCGTAGGAGTTGAAATCCGCGGGCTTCACTTTGTGGGCCTTGAGATATTCACCGGCCGGGCTGTCCGCCATGATGGAACCGGCGGGCGAGATATGGTCGGTGGTGATGGAATCCGCGAACAGACCCAGAATGTGCGCACCCTGAACCGGTTTGATGGCCGCAGGGTCTGCGGTCATGCCTTCGAAGTAAGGCGGGTTCTGCACATAGGTGCTCTTCTTGTTCCAGTCATAGGTCTTGCCACCTGTGACCTTGATCTTGCGCCACTCACGGTCGCCCTTGAAGACGTCCGAATACCGTTCGCGGAACATCTTGGGGGTGACTGATTTGCGGACCGCTTCGGCCACTTCAAGTGATGTCGGCCAGATGTCCTTGAGATAGACATCATCGCCATTCTTGTCCTGACCGATCGGATCGGTTGTCAGGTTGACGTTGACGGAGCCTGCAAGGGCGTAGGCGACAACCAGCGGCGGTGACGCCAGATAGTTGGCGCGTACATCCGGTGACACACGGCCTTCGAAGTTGCGGTTGCCCGACAGGACAGATGCCGCAACCAGATCCGCGTCATGGATGGCCTTGGAGATCGGCGCAGGCAGTGGACCTGAATTGCCGATGCAGGTGGTGCAGCCATAGCCGACGAGATTGAAGCCGAGCTTGTCGAGTTCTTTCTGCAGACCGGCGGCCTTGAGGTAGTCGGTCACAACCTGCGAGCCGGGGGCCAGCGACGGCTTGACCCACGGACGGGTGGTGAGACCCAGCTTGTTGGCCTTCTTTGCCACCAGACCGGCCGCCATGAGGACGGACGGGTTGGAGGTGTTGGTGCACGACGTGATTGCAGCAATCACCACGTCGCCGTGGCCGATCGTGTAATCGGTGCCTGCAACCTTGGCCCGCTCGTGGCCCGCATCGCCCTTGTTGAACTCGTTGATCATGGAGCCGGCGAAGCTGTCGGCGATGTCCGTCAGGGCCACACGGTCCTGGGGGCGCTTGGGGCCTGCAAGGCTGGGCACGACGGTTGAGAGATCAAGCTCAATTGTGTCGGTGAAGATCGGGTCTTCGGTCTTGGACGTGCGGAACATGCCCTGCTTCTTGGCATATGCCTCGACCAGTGCAACGCGCGCTGCCTTGCGGCCGGTGGCCTTGAGATACCGCAGGCTTTCGGAATCAATCGGGAAGAAGCCACAGGTGGCACCGTATTCAGGGGCCATGTTGGAGATCGTGGCCTGGTCTTCCAGCGACAGATGGTCGAGGCCGGGGCCGAAGAACTCAACGAACTTGCCCACAACGCCGCGCTTGCGCAGCATTTCGGTGACGGTCAGCACGAGGTCGGTGGCGGTGATGCCTTCGGCAACCTTGCCGGTGAGCTTCATGCCGATGACTTCAGGGATCAGCATGGAGATCGGCTGGCCGAGCATGGCGGCTTCCGCCTCGATGCCGCCGACGCCCCAACCAAGAACGGACAGGCCGTTGACCATGGTGGTGTGGCTGTCGGTGCCGACGAGTGAATCAGGATAGGCGACTTCAATCGTCTTGGACTTGCCGGCAACCGTGCGCTTCTCCTTGCGGGTCCACACGGTCTGGGCGAGGTATTCGAGGTTCACCTGATGGCAGATGCCGGTTCCAGGCGGCACAACGCGCAGGTTGTTGAAGGCTTCTGAGCCCCAACGCAGGAACTCGTAGCGTTCGCCGTTGCGCTCATATTCGGTGGCGACGTTCTTCTTGAACGAATCCTTGTGGCCGAAGTAATCCACCATCACCGAGTGATCGATTACGAGATCGACGGGGGCCAGCGGGTTGATCTTGTCCGGGTTGCCACCGGCCTTTGCCATGGCGTCACGCATGGCGGCGAGGTCAACCACACCGGGGACGCCGGTGAAATCCTGCATCAGCACGCGGGCCGGACGGAAAGCGATTTCCTTGGTGGACTTGCGGGTGCGCATCCACTTGGCCATGGCTTCGATGTCAGCCTTGGTGACAGAGCGGCCGTCTTCGAAGCGCAGCAGGTTTTCCAGCAGCACCTTCAAGGAGAATGGCAGGCGGGAGATGCCTTTGAGGCCGTTCTTTTCGGCATCCTTCAATGAGTAATACTCATAGGTCTTGTTGCCGACCTTGAGGGTCTTGCGGCATTTGAAGCTGTTGAGGCTTGTGGCGGCGGCGGCCTTTTTGGGCGCAGCTTTCTTGGTGGTTGCTTTTTTAGCGGGGGCTTTTTTTGCAGGTGCCAAAGAGTGATCCTCCTCATTGGGCGCGTGAAACCGGGTCCGGGCGCGTTGATGGTGCGGGGCGCATAAGGCCGGGTGGCCTTTGCGGCGCAAATGCTACGGCGCATTCAAAGCGTGCGGGGATGTTCGCGCGCTTTATACTCCGAAGAAATTGGTGCGCCTAGAGCATGGCGGCGGTTTCATGTGCGCTAACGCATGGAAGGAACACAATAAATGACGGAATCAGCTCGGGAAGACGTGGTCCTGGTGGAAACCGACGGGCCGGTGACAATCATCACCCTCAACCGGCCGCATGCCCGCAACGCGGTGGACAGGCCGACAGCGGATGCGCTGAGTGCCGCTTTTCTGGCGTTTGAGGCGGATGACACAGCGTCAGTTGCCGTCTTTACAGGCGCACACGGAACATTCTGCGCAGGGGCCGATCTCAAGGCGGTGGCGGGCAGTGATCCCTCCAAGGCCAATCAGGGCATATTGCCGAAAACCGGCATTCTGGCGGACCCGCTGGCAGATGACGGGCCGATGGGGCCATCGCGGATGCTGTTGTCAAAACCGGTGATCGCAGCCGTTGAAGGCCATGCGGTGGCAGGCGGGCTGGAGCTTGCCTGCTGGGCCGACATGCGCGTGGCCAGCAGGACGGCGGTATTCGGCGTTTATTGCAGGCGCTGGGGTGTGCCGTTGATTGACGGGGGCACAGTCAGGTTGCCGCGCATCATCGGGCATGGCCGGGCGATGGACATGATTTTGACCGGCCGGGCGGTGGATGCGGAAGAGGCGCTGGCGATGGGGCTTGCCAACAAGGTTGTGGACACCGGCGAGGCGCTGGTCGAGGCATTGCTGATCGCCAAGCAGATGGCGAAATTTCCGCAAGGGTGTCTGCGCAATGACAGACTTTCGGCCTATATGCAGTGGGACATGCCGTATGATCAGGCGATGGCCAACGAGTTTCGCCTTGGCCGCGAGACGCTTGCCTCAGGCGCGACGCGTGAGGGCGCGGCACGGTTTGCGGCGGGCAAGGGACGTGGTGGGGATTTCAGTGACATTTAGTGACCGCCTGCACATCATGGTTGCAATGGCGTACGGCGCGAAGCAGGTCCACGAGATTGAAGAGCCGTCGGTGGTGGAATGGTTTTGGGTCTATTCCGGGCCGGCCATGTTGCCTGCGATCGGGATGGGTATGTGGCTTGGTTTTGCCCTTGGTCTGTCTGAGGCTCCTTTTGGCGCAGTTGTCGTTGCGATGTGGCTGGCTGGTACCGGCCTGATGTATTTGCTGCCCGTCGGCGTTACGGCCTGGACCACTCTGGCCACCGCGTTCCTATTGATGTCGCTATTGGTTGCAGGGTTTTGGGGCATCGCAATCGTTTTTGGAGGCGTTTGGGGCATGGGGTTCGTCTTTGATGTGGATATTCGGCAAGTCGTGTCCCCGGTAACTATTTTGATAGCGGCGTCATTGGTCGGAGTTAGCTTGGTGGCGGTCTATTGGACCCTGCTATACAGACGGGCGGGACGGGTTTGCCCAAAGGATTTTTTTATCACCGCGGATGCGAGATCGAGAGACAGTGCTTCTCAAAGTTGATGACCTGACCTGCCAGCGCGGCGTGCGGCTGTTGTTCGACGGCCTCACCTTTTCGCTTGCGCGGGGTGAGGCGCTGGTGGTGACGGGCGCCAATGGGGCGGGGAAATCCAGCCTGTTGCGGATCCTTGCCGGGCTGCTGGAGGCGGACGACGGCGAAATCCTGTGTGTGGCGGACATGCTGTATTCCGGGCATCTGGATGCGCTGAAGCCGCAGCTGACGGTGGCGGAAAATCTGCGCTTTTGGGTATTGAGTTTTGGCGGTGACGCGCGGCTTTGCGAAATGGAGGCAGCGCTGGAGCGGTTCGGGCTGTCGGCCATTGCGGATCTGCCGGGCGGCGTTTTGTCTGCCGGGCAACGGCGGCGGCTGGCGCTGGCGCGGTTTGCCTGTTTCATCGGGGCCAAGAGCCCACGGCCTATCTGGCTGATGGATGAGCCGGATGCAGCGCTGGATGATGCGGGGCGTGCGGCGCTGGATGGGCTGCTTACGGATCATCTGGGGGCCGGCGGTGCTGTGGTTGCTGCCACGCATCGCGCACTGGACGGGCTTGGCGATAGGGCCAAAGAGCTGAGGCTGGGCGCATGAGCGGGTTTTGGGCGCTGGTGCTGCGCGACATAAAGCTTGCCGGGCGGCTGGGCGGCGGGCCGCTGGTGGGGCTCGCGTTTTTTGTCATCGTTGTCACCATGATGCCGTTTGGCGTTGGTGCTGACCTGCCATTGCTGGCGCGCATTGCGCCGGGGGTTTTGTGGGTGGCGGTGCTGTTGGCAACCTTGTTGTCACTCGACCGTCTGTTTCAGGCGGACCATGAAGATGGCTCGCTCGACCTGTTGTTGATGGCGCCGTTGCCGGGCGAAGCCGTGGTGCTGGCCAAGTGCCTGGCGCATTGGGTGACGACGGCGTTGCCGTTGATTATCGCGATGCCGGCGGTGGCGCTGCTGGTCAATCTGGATATCGACCTTTTGGTGCCGTTGGCTGTGAGCCTGTTGATCGGCACGCCGGCCTTGAGCCTGATCGGGGCTGTTGGTGCGGCGCTGACTGTCGGGGTGCGGCGCGGCGGGCTGGTGCTGTCGCTGATCGTGCTGCCACTTTATGTGCCGGTGCTGATATTTGGTGCGGGGGCTGCGGAGTACGGATTGCTGGGCGCGCCGATGCTGTTTTTGGGGGCGTTTTCGCTGGCAACGCTGGCGCTGGCGCCATTTGCGGCGGCGGCGGCGTTGCGGATATCGGTCTCATGACCCATGACCTGAATGTGAATTCGCCGCAGGGCATGATGTTGCTGACACTCAGTTGCGGGGCTAGATAATCCGCATGGCCAGATCGATCCAAAGATTTGCAAACCCGGCGCGCTTCATGGCGCTGTCCGGTGCTGTGCTGCCATGGGCAAGTGCTGCAACGGCGGTGGTGCTGGCGGTGGGGGTTTACCTGGCGTTGATCGCGTCGCCGCCGGACTATCAGCAGGGGGAGACCGTGCGCATGATGTATGTGCATGTGCCATCCGCCTGGCTGGCATCGGCAGGCTATGGCGCGATGGCGCTGTCCTGCGCGGTTGGACTGATATGGCGGCATCCGCTGGCGTTTGCCTCGGCCAAGGCGATGGCGCCGCTGGGGGCTGCCTTTACCTTTCTGGCGCTGGTGACGGGCTCCTTGTGGGGCAAGCCCATGTGGGGCGCCTATTGGGTCTGGGATGCGCGGCTGACTTCGGTGCTGGTGCTGTTTTTCATCTACATCGGCTACATCGCGCTGTGGGAAGTGATTGAAGATTTTGGCCGTGCGGCGCGCGCGACATCCATTTTGTGTCTCGCGGGCGCAGCCAATCTGCCGGTGATCCGGTTTTCGGTGGACTGGTGGAACACGCTGCATCAGCCGGCCTCCGTCGCGCGGATGGACGGGCCGACGATGCATTCATCCATTCTCACGCCGTTGCTTGTAATGGCGGTTGGTTTCACGCTGTTGTTTGTGGTTCTGACATTGGTGCGCACGCGGACGGAAATTATGCAGCGGCGCGCGCGGGCGCTTGAAATGACGCGGGCGGGGCTTGCGTGATGGCTGAGTATTTTGCCATGGGCGGCTATGCGGGCTTTGTGTGGTCCGCCTACGGGCTGACGGCACTTGTGGTTGGCGGGCTGATTGTTTGGAGCATCCGCGGTCAGGCGCAGGCGAAAGCGCGGGTGGCAGCACTTGAAGCGGGACGGGCGACAGATGAGTGATGCGCCCAACACGTCTCGGCGCTTTGGTGCGCTGGTGCCGGTGGCGATTTTTGCGAGTCTCGCGGTGCTGCTGTATCTGGCACTGTTCTGGGGTGATCCGGGCGATGTGCCGTCAGCTCTGATCGGCCGCGATGTGCCGCAATTTGTCATGCCGCCGATAGATGGGCTTGAGGGCGTGCCGGGGCTGGCAAGCACGGCTCTGGCGACGGGCGAGCCGACAGTGGTGAATGTGTGGGGGTCATGGTGCGTGCCGTGCCGGGCCGAGCATCCGGTGCTGATGCAGTTGGCTGCCCGAGACGATGTGCGGCTTGTGGGGCTCAACTACAAGGATGCGCCGGAGAACGCGCGGCGGTTCTTAGGTGCGCTGGGCAATCCGTTTTCTGCGGTCGGCGCCGACCGGACCGGGCGGATTGCCATCGATTGGGGCGTCTACGGGGTGCCGGAGACGTTCATCGTCGATGGCGCCGGGCGGATTACCTACAAGCATGTGGGGCCGCTGACGCCTGACGATATCGAGACTGTGATCTTGCGGGAGCTTCAAAAAGCGCAGAACTCCGGGATTTCTGTCGAAGTGTCACCGGCAAATTAACCTGCTGGAAAGGTGCGTGGTCCAAAATGCGGGCTGGTTATCTCTGTTCACTGGACAAAGTGTTCCCGCACCGATGCCCCTGAATGTCTCATCAACGCTGATTGCCGCCCAGGCACAAAGCTATGTTGCGCCCTCCAAGAAGGATGGGTCGCCGCGCAGTTTTGCGCCGCCGCCGGTTGAAAAGCTGGCAGATCGCGGCAATGAAAATGCAGTGCGGGTGGAGATTTCGGCGGAAGCCAAACGCGCAGAGCAATCAAGGCTTGAAACCCGTGATGCCGACCGCCGGGCGGACGACCGTGTCCATGCGCGTGTGGATGATCAGCGGGCTGCGGATCGGCGGAGTGTGGATCGCGAATTTTCCCGCGAAGCACCGCTACGTGATGCGCAGCAAAATGCCGGGACACGCAATACGCGCCCCGGCACCAATCTTGATATCAGCATCTAGGTAAGCGGTGGGACTACCTACGGGTGGTCCGCTTCTTTGCTGCCGTCTTCTTCTTGGCGGCTGCCTTGCGCTTGGGCGCGGCCTTCTTCTTGGTAGCGACCTTCTTTTTGGCGGCGGTCTTCTTCTTGGCCGCAGCCTTGCGCTTGGGCGCTGCCTTTTTCTTGGTTGCGGCTTTCTTCTTTGCTGCCGTCTTTTTCTTGGCGGCTGGCTTGCGGCCGGTGACGGAATTTACCGCATCCATGGCTTCGTCGCCGAGCCGGGAGATAACGCCAAGAATCTCAAACAGGTTTTCACGCTGCTTGGGGGATAGCGCATCGAGCACCAGTTTTTCGGCGCGGACGGCCTGCGGCAGGGTGGCGTTCAGTGCGCGCTTGCCGGCGGCCGTGAGGTTGACGGAATTGGCACGGCGATCTTCGGAGGTGCGTTTGCGCGCCAGAAGTCCGCGGGAAATCATCCGGCTGATCATGTCGGCCAGGGTCGAACGGTCGATGCCGGTCTGCTTGACCAGATCGGTCTGGCTCAAGCCTTCGTCGCGCTCAACAGTGACGAGCACCGCAAACTGACGTGCAGTCAGCCCGCCGGGGCCGACTTCCTTGGTGAACAGGTCCTGCGCAAACTGTGTGGCGCGGCGTAACAGGTGACCTGGTGATTGGTCGAGATTCATTTTTCTGGCCATGGTGCCCTCTTTGAGTTCTTCGGGTTTTGCCGCGCCACCATCTGTCCGTGTTTAAGCAACAGGGGAGCCGGGAGTGCGTGTGCGGCGGAATTGAATAGTGCGTGCCCCGTATGGTCTTGGTGGCTTGGTCGGGAATACGGATGCGCTGTCAAAATGATCTGGGGTTCGGAAACCATCTACCTCCCGGTATCTCTCTCGTCAGCCCCGGTGCAATTTCGCAGGCGTGATACCCAATAATTTCTGCCTACACCGTAACAGTGCACCAATCAGTTTTTGACGCAAGGGTGCAAAGGCACTCGTGCATTGAAATGCGTGTGGAATGGTTGCCGATTTCCAGACAATCCGCATGCGGAGTGCCATAATCGAACGCTTCACGCGACAAGCTAAAACACGAGATAAAGTGCGGCTGCAATTGCTACGAGTGCGGAACGTCTTGCGGTGGGTGCGGACATGATGTGTAGCGCGTATTTGCGCTGGCTTGTTCAGGTTCTGCGCGTCAAGAGGGCTGACGGGTATCAGCTTTGCGTGACAAACCTTTGCTACCCAAGGGGTTTGCGGCCAGTTTTGTTCCCATAAGCCAAGACAATCACTGCATGCGGAGGGTTTGATGCGCGAACATGTTGGTGCCTATGCGGACGGATTTCGCAAACAGGCGGACTGGTGTCAGAAGCTTGGCTCGCTGTTTTCAGCAGACTTGCTGACGCAGGCTGCTGACGCATTGCAGACAGGTGACAATTTTGTAGGCCGCTACATGGCGTGGTGGCAGGGGACAACGGCTGGCGACATTTCAAGCGACGTGATTGCGCTGCGGTTTTTGGGATGTGCGCATGCGCTGGCGCTGACCGGGCGTGTGCCAGAGCTTGCAGCGCATTATCCCTCCTGCGGTGGTGACGGGGTCTCCGGCGGACTTTGGTCAGCCGTGCTGTCGGGATTTGCGGCACATGAAGACTTCACGCGTGATTTTGTGCTGCAGCCGCCGCAGACCAATGAAGTGGGCCGGGCGGGCATGTTGATGCCGGGGCTGCTGGAACTGGCGCGGCTGGTCGAGATGCCGGTGTCGCTGCTTGAGATCGGTGCGAGCGCCGGATTGCTGCAGGGGCTCGACAGGTTTCACTACACATTTGGCAGTACGGACTATGGTGATGCCACGTCGCCCTGCCACATTGAGCCCCAGTGGCACTTGCCGAAAGTGCCGCCAGTTGATGCGTCGCTTGAAATTGCCGCACGGCGGGCCTGCGACTTTGCGCCGATTGATGTGACCGAACGGCGCAATGCGGACATGCTGCGCAGTTACATCTGGGCAGATATGGCAGAGCGGCTTGGGCGGTTTGATGGGGCGTTGGTCATTGCGCAGGATGTCCGCCCTCACGTGGAACAGGCGTCGGCGGATCTGTGGCTTGAGGATGTGCTTGCGGAACCGGCGACACCCGGCATTGCGCGGTGCGTCTTTCATTCGGTGATGTGGCAGTACATGCCTGCGGATGTGCAGGCGCGCGCTTTTGCGGCGATCTGCAAGGCAGGGGAGGCGGCAACGCAGAACGCGCCCTTTGCGTGGCTGCGGTTTGAGCCGGAGGCAAACAACAAGCCGATGCAGCTGGTGCTGGCCTTATGGCGCGGCGGGGCGTGCGAGGCGCGGCAAGTTGCTGAAGGCCACCCGCACGGCACGCAGATCGGCTGGTATGGTTGGGACGAGGGGGCCGTACTGGACGGGCCGGCGCTTGTGCAGAGCTTTAGTTAGGTGGGGGATGTAAGGGGGGCGGCGTTTTCGTCTGTCCCCTGGCCCTCCCACGGCCTGATGGCTGCGGCCCCTCCCTCACCCGGTGGGGCGAGGGCGTTTTAGAGGGTATCGCGCTGGCGTTCGGCTTCGGCTTCTGCTTCTTCCGGCGTTTTGGGGTCGGGCAGGGCAAACTTTTGCAGCAGGCCGACCTGGGCAATGGCGAAGACCATGGTGATCGGCACATTGCCGAACAGTTTGAAGCTGACCCAGAAGTCGGTGGAGAAGTTGCGCCAGATCACTTCGTTGAGGACCGCAAGAAACACGAAGAAGATGGCCCAGCGCCAGGTGAGCTTGCGCCAGCCTTCCTGTGTCAGCCGGAATGTGCCGTCGAAGACCATCTTGAGAAACGATTTGCCGAAGAAAAGCCCGCCAAACAGGATCGAGGCGAACAGGCCGTTGACCAAAGTCGGCTTCAGCTTGATGAACAGGTCGTCATTCAAAACCAATGTCAGCGTGCCGAACACCAGCACAAAGGCACCGGTGACCAGTGGCATGGTGGCAATGTGGCGCGCCAGTATCCATGAGGCGGCCAGCGCAATGGCGATGGCGACCATGAAGGCGGCGGTTGCCGTGAAAATGTCGTAGCGGTTGTTGGCGATGAAGAAGATCGCCAGAGGGCCGATCTCGATCAGCATGCGGACCAGCGGCTTCAACGGTTCTTTGCGGTGGGTGGTCATGCGTTGTTCCTGATAGGAGAAGTTTCGGCGTCGTCGAGACCGGCTATAGCACGAGCGAAGTTCTGCGCCACGAAGGGCTGCAAATCATCTTCGCCCTCGCCGACGCCGATGGCGTGAACGGGCAAGCCTGATTTCTCAGCAATGGCGACAAGGATGCCGCCGCGCGCGGTGCCGTCGAGCTTGGTCATCACAAGGCCGGTGACGCCGACGACCTTGGTAAACACGTCCACCTGATTGAGCGCGTTCTGGCCGGTGGTGGCGTCGAGCACCAGCAACACTGAATGCGGTGCTGTCGGGTTGCGCTTCTTGATGACGCGGACGACTTTTTCGAGTTCCGACATCAGTTCGGACTTGTTCTGCAGGCGGCCTGCGGTGTCGATCATCACGACATCGGCGTTCAGTTCTTCCGCCTTTGCGATGGCGTCAAAGGCGAGGCCTGCTGAATCCGATCCGACCGGACGCGAAACAACCGGTGCGCCGATGCGCTCGCCCCAGATCTTGAGCTGGTCGATGGCGGCGGCGCGGAACGTGTCGCCCGCGCCGAGCACCACAGACTTACCGGTGGCTGCGATGAGTTTTGCGAGTTTGCCGATGGTGGTGGTCTTGCCGGCACCGTTGACGCCGACAACCAGAATGACATGCGGCTTGTGGGTGCCGTCCAAGAGTATCGGGCCCTCGACGGGGGTTAGCACTTTAGCGACTTCGCTGGCGACGATGTGGCGGACTTCGGCTTCGTCCACTTCCTTGTCGTAGCGCCCGTCGCTGACCGCATCGGTGATGCGGGTGGCGGTCTCGACGCCGAGGTCTGCCTGAATGAGCAGGTCTTCCAACTCCTCAAGCGTTGCACCATCAAGCTTGCGCTTGGTGAAGACGGTGGCGATACCCGTGGTCATGGAGGAGGTGGAGCGCGTGAGGCCTTCGGCAAGGCGTTTGAACAGGCCCTTCTTTTCGGGTGCGGCCACGGGGTCGGGCGTGCTGCCGCCGGTGTCGATAATGCGGGGAACAGAAGAAGTATGTGTCATGCGGCGGCTGTTATCTGCGGGTCTGCTGTAAGGGTCTTGCCGTCATGGCCGGTGACAAGCGCATCAATGATGGCGCCGGGTGTAACCGCGTGGCTGAGGCGGACCGGGGCGAAATCATCGGTGTGGCCGTCGGTGTCGCGCTCGGTGAGGATGCGCACGGTGCGGCCGACATGCGTGTCGAGCTTTGCGGCAAGGGCGCGGGCGGCGTGGGCGCGCAGGTCGGCGGCGCGGGCCTTGATGATGGCGCCATCGACCGGCGGCATCTTGGCGGCGGGCGTCATCGGGCGCGGCGAATAGGGGAAGACGTGGACGTGGGTGAGGCCACACGCGTCAATCAACGAGAGATTGGCGGCATGCATCTCGTCGGTCTCGGTGGGGAAGCCTGCCATCAGGTCGGCACCGAAGGTGATGTCGGGGCGGATGCGGCGGGCCTCATCGCAAAAGGCAATGGCATCGGCGCGCAGGTGGCGGCGCTTCATGCGCTTGAGGATCATGTCGTGGCCGTGCTGCAGGGACAGATGCAGATGCGGCATCAGGCGCTCTTCGTCACCGATGGCGCGCATCAGGTCCGGGTCGGCTTCGATCGAGTCAATTGACGAGAGGCGCAGGCGCGGTAGTTCGGGCACCAGCTTCAAGATACGGCGCACGAGATTGCCCAAGGGCGGCGTGCCGGGCAGGTCTGATCCCCATGAGGTGAGGTCGACGCCGGTCAGCACGATTTCCTGGGTGCCGTTGTCAACGAGGCGGCGGATTTGCTGCACGACTTCGCCTGCGGCGACGGAGCGGGAATTGCCGCGACCGAACGGGATGACACAGAAGGTGCAGCGATGGTCGCAGCCGTTTTGCACTTCGACGAAGGCGCGGGCGCGGGCTTCAAAGCCTGCGATCAGGTGCCCTGCAGTTTCGCGCACGGCCATGATGTCCGAGACATTGACGCGCGGGGCATTGCTGCCGCGCATAAAGGTTTCGGCTTGCGTCTTTTCGGCGTTGCCGACGATGCGCGAGACTTCCGGCATGTCGGCGAAGGTTTCAGGCTCGATCTGCGCAGCGCAGCCCGTCACGATGATTTCCGCATTCGGATTGTCGCGCCGCGCCTTGCGGATTGCCTGACGGGCCTGACGCACGGCTTCGCCGGTGACGGCGCAGGTGTTGAAGATGATGGCGTTGTCGATGCCGCCGGCGCGCGCGTGGTCGCGGATGACTTCGCTTTCATAGGCGTTGAGGCGGCACCCGAAAGTGACGATTTCTGGATCGCTCATGCAGGCACTCCTGCCAGCTCGATCTCGCCGTCGAATTCGAATTCGGTGGGGCCGGTCATCAAAATATGATCGTCGTCGCGCCACTCGATATGCAGCGGGCCGCCGGGCAGGTGCACGGTGACGCTGCGGTCGGTCAGGTTCTTGCGGGCAGCGGACACGGCGATGGCGCAGGCGGCGGTGCCGCAGGCACGTGTCGCCCCGGCGCCGCGTTCCCAGACGCGCGTCTTAATGGTGTTGCGGTCGATCACCTGCGCCAGCGAGATATTGGCGCGCTGCGGGAAGATCGGATGGTTCTCCAGCATCGGGCCGATCTTTTCCAGGTCAAAGCGCTCGGGATCATCGACCCAGAAGATGGCGTGCGGGTTGCCGACATTGGCGACCGAAGGCGAATGCAGGATCGGCGCATCGATCGGGCCGATCTGCAATTCGATGGCGCGGGTGTCGCGGATTTCTTCCGACAACGGAATGTCCTGCCAGCCAAAACGCGGCACACCCATGTCGATGGTGATGTTGTCGCCGTCAGCCCCCGCACCGGCCTTTGTCGCAATGACGGTGCCGCCCAGCGTGCTCATGGTGACCTGATCGCCGCCGTCCTTGTTGAACAGGTAGGCGGCGACGCAGCGCGCGCCGTTGCCGCAGGCTTCGACTTCCTCGCCGGAATTGTTCCAGATGGCGGTGGTGACATCTGTTCCGGGCTTGCCGGGTTCGATGACCATGATCTGGTCGCAGCCGGGGCCGGTCTTCGTGCTGCCGATCAGGCGTGCGGCATCAGCGTCCATGGCGAAGCCGCCAGAACGTGCATCAATCACCACGATCTCGTTGCCGAGGCCGTTCATCTTTGAAAACCGGACCTTCATGGGCGCTTATATGGCGCTTTTGGGGTGGAAATGCCAGAAACAGCAGACATGCAAAAACAACAGCCTGCGATCGCGGTTAAGTGCGCGAACGACAGGTAGACGGGGGAGTACGGCGAATGGCGTGGGTTTTGGGGCGCGTAGCGGCGGTTCTGGGCGGATTTGTGCTGCTGGCGGCGATGGTTGGCGCTGTCTGGCTGGATGGGCTGTTCGAGGAGCCGGACGTCAAATATGTGCCGTCGCTGGCCGCTGAACTTGGCGCCAAGCGGGTGCTGGCGGTGTTCGCCCACCCGGACGACGAGCAGCTGGTGGCCGGGCTTTTGGTCCGCGCGGTCGCGGGCGGGGCCGACGTTTCGATGATCACGGCCACACGGGGAGAAGCGGGCACGCAGATGCCGCAGGTGGCGCGCCAGAAAGAGCTGGGGATCATCCGCACCGCTGAAGTGCTGAAAAACGGCTACGCGATGGGGCTTGCTGCACAGGAAGTGTGGGACATGCCCGATGGGGGCGTGGACAGCGTGGTGCCGTTCAACGGGCTGGTGGGCGAACTGATCCGGGCGATGCACCGCTATGAACCGGATCTGGTGGTGACCTTCTGGCCGGAATCGGGTTCCTCGGGGCACGCGGACCATATGCGTATGGGGCTTGCCACCCAGCATGCGGTGAAGAACTTCGAGGGCATCCACGTCTATCGCGGGCCGAAACACATCGCCTATACGCTGATGCCGCGCGACGTGATGCGCGTATTGGGCGGCGAGCGCGGGCAGTTTGTGGCGGACAACCAGCCCGCACCGACCCATGCGATGCCCGGCGAAGTGGACGTCAAACGCCGCGGCTGGGACATTCATCAAAGCCAGGGCGACTATGTGCGCGAGGTCTACAAGATGCCCGCCGACATGCTCTATGGGTTCTTTGATAAGGAATTTTATTTCGTTGAGGAGGTTGCCGCCAAATGAGCACTCAAAAAGAACTCACTCCCCAGCATGAGCTAACGGGAGGCCCCCTGCATGATGCGCGCGGCCACCTGACCGAAGCGGGCTATGCGACCGCCGAGCGCAAGACCTATCGCCGCGATGCCATCAAGGCGCCGTGGTACCGCATCAAGGAGTGGGATTATTACGGCATCTTCGGTGAGGAATTCGGCCTTGCCTGCGTGATCGCCGACAACTCCTATATGGGGCTCATCTCGGCCACCTGGCTTGATTTCAAAAAGCCCGCCCATACCAGCCAGGCTGCCATTCCGCTGCTCACGCGCGGGCGGCTCAAGATGCCGGAAAGCGCTGACAGGGGCGATGTGGCCGCATCCCACAAGGGCGTGTCGCTGGATTTCCGGCATGTGCCGGGCGGACGCAGGCTCCTGATTGATTGTCCGGCGTTTGACGGCGGCCCCGGTGGCGGCAAAGGTCTCAAGGGCGACTTGTTTCTTGAGCAGCCGGAGATGGACCGGATGGTGATCGCGACGCCGTTCTGCGAAGACGACCGGCTTTATTACTACAACCAAAAGATCAACTGCATGCCGGCCACCGGCGAAGTGACGGTGGCGGGCACGACCTATGCCTTCTCGCCGGACACGCATATGGGCGTGCTCGACTGGGGGCGCGGCTGCTGGGCGTATAACAATACGTGGTTCTGGGGCTCGGCCTCGGGCCGCGTTGACGGGCGGCCGTTCGGCTTCAATATCGGCTATGGCTTCGGCGATACGTCGGCGGCGAGCGAGAACATGGTGTTTGTCGATGGCCGCGCCCACAAGCTGGACCAGGTGGTGTTCCATATCCCCGAGGCGGGCTTCACCTCAGGCCCATGGCGCTTTTCGTCGAATGACGGGCGCTTTGAAATGGACTTCGAGCCGGTGCTCGACCGGCACGGGCATACGGATATCGGCTTCCTGCGCTCAATCGAACATCAGGTGTTCGGCAAGTTCTCCGGCACCGTGGTGCTGGATGACGGCACGCAGATGAAGGTCGAGAATTTGTTCGGATTCGCGGAGGATGTGCGGACGCGCTGGTAGAGGGGGAGAGACAAGACAATGGAAAAAGGTGTGGTAGAAAAGGAAGTGACTGTCGGTAATAAGCTCTCACGCGGCAAATTCACGGTGGCTTTCTTACTGCGATGCCTGACTGCAGTCGGAGCAGGCCGTCTGGGTGTCACCGACTAGGGGTAGTACGCAGTAAGGTATTTATTTGCAGCGCGGCGTTTCTTATTTTCGAGTGAATTTCCTTGTATTCGTCGGCGTTGGTAATCTTGTACTTGTTTGCTATGTGGATTTTGCACCAATGCAACAAGTCGTCGATTGCCTCATATAATTCTCTATCGTAATAGTAGCCATGCCGCGCGCTTTCTATCAATCCGACAAGTTCCAGAATATAGCGCTTATCGCCATCGTAGATATTATGCTGGGTAATCCTGCCAGCTAATTCTTGAACTCGGTCCAACAAGACGACATCGCGATCAGAAATGCCTCTGGGCTGCCTGTGTTTTCCCTTTCGCCTCTGGCGGTCGGCGACAAATTCCCACACCGCTAGAGCTGCCATGCCGCCTATTGCGGCCAGCACATAATAGCTCGTTGCCGCGTCTAAGACGTATCCCAAGACAACAACAAATTGAGTCCCAAACCACCAAACGAAATCTACGGCCGCGGGCACTACGCCGTCTTCTTGAGTAAAGATGTCGCCTATGCCCTTGGTTTGGGCAAGGTTTTCAAGGTTGAGGCGGAAAACAGTGGCGGCAGCGTCCCAAAGCAAGTCGAGCACTTTTGTGCCTAACCAGAGACCGAATGCGGCAATGGTTGTTCGCCCTTTGCTGGGTAATTTCTCCCATAATTCCATACCCGATCATAACGCTCTCCCCTTCTCTTGGAAGCGGCTTGAATAGCCTAGTGCGTTTGCCGTCAAATGCCGGAATGGGCTTACTAATGGCACCTTGACCCCACCCCCTATTTCCCCCTAAAACCCTCGCCTTAATCCCGAGACATCTCCTGTCTCCTTCGGCCAGCGGGCTTTTCGCCCGCACGTCGCCACCCGTCAGCGCTGTGCGCCCACGGGTGCGTTTTTGCTTTGGCTGATCGATGTGCAGGGGATTTTTGACGGAAAATGGCTGAATTTGGCCGGAAACTGGTGATTTAAGAGCAGTATGTTCGAGACACTTCAGGATCGTCTGGGCTCCATATTTGAGGGGCTGACCAAGCGCGGGGCGCTGTCGGAGAAAGATGTCTCCGAGGCGATGCGTGAGGTGCGCAAGGCGCTGCTTGAGGCCGACGTGGCGCTGCCGGTCGCGCGCGATTTCATCAAGAAAGTGACCGAGCGGGCCGTGGGGCAGGAAGTCCTGCGCTCGGTGACGCCGGGCCAGCAGGTCATCAAGATCGTCCATGACGAGATGATTGCCATGCTGGCCGGGGACGCGCCGGTTGTTGACGACGGCTCGCCGGACGATATGGCGGGCATTGATCTCAATGCGGTCGCGCCTGTGCCGGTGATGATGGTGGGTCTGCAGGGCTCGGGTAAGACGACATCCACCGCCAAAGTGGCGATCCGGCTGCGCGACAAGGCCAAGCGCAAGGTTTTGATGGCGTCGCTCGACGTGCGGCGGCCCGCAGCGCAGGAGCAGTTGCGGGTGCTGGGCGAGCAGGCGGGGGTTGATACGCTTCCCGTGGTGGCGGGCCAGGAGCCGGTGGCGATTGCGCGCCGGGCGATGGAAGCCGGGCGTCTGGGCGGCTACGACGTTGTGATGCTGGATACGGCGGGGCGGTTGTCGGTTGACGAAGCGCTGATGGCCGAAATGGCGGAGATCAAAGCTGCCGCCAATCCGCATGAGATTTTGCTGGTCGCTGACGCCCTGACGGGTCAGGACGCGGTGAACACTGCCGACCTGTTCAACAAGCGCGTCGGGCTGACGGGCATTGTGCTGACCCGCGCCGACGGCGACGGGCGCGGTGGCGCGGCGCTTTCCATGCGCGCTGTCACCGGCAAGCCGATCAAGCTGCTTGGTACCGGCGAAAAGCTGGACGAGATGGAAGTGTTCCGTGCACAGCGGATCGCCGGGCGCATTCTGGGCATGGGCGATGTTGTGTCGCTGGTCGAGAAGGCGGCGGAGACGCTGGACGCCGAACAGGCCGAGAAGATGGCCGCCAAGATGAAGAAGGGTCAGTTCGACCTTGATGATCTGGCGGACCAGTTGAAGCAGATGGCGAAGCTCGGCGGCATGTCCGGTGTGATGGCGATGATGCCGGGCATGGGCAAGGCCAAAAAGCAGATGGATGCGGCCGGCATGGATGACGGCGTCTTGAAGCGTCAGGCGGCGATCATTTCGTCGATGACCAAGAGCGAGCGCCGCAACCCCAAGGTTTTGAATGCCAGCCGCAAGAAGCGCGTCGCCAAGGGCTCCGGCACGCAGGTGCAGGACGTCAACCGCGTGTTGAAGATGCACCGGCAGATGGCCGACATGTTCAAGATGATGGGCAAGAAGGGCGGCCGCAAAGGTCTGGCCGCAATGATGGGTGCAATGGGCGGCGGTGGAAAGCCTCCCGGTGTGACACCCCCTGGCGGGCTTGGTGGCCCGCTTGGAGGTGGCATGAGTATGCCTCCGGGACTTTCAGGTGGATTGCCGGGACTGGGGAGCGCTGGGTCGCTTCCGGGGCTTGGTGGGCCAGCTAAAAAGAAGTGACTGATTAGTAGCCGGGCAAAGAACAAGCAGAAATGCATCAAGAAGAGCAGCCCGGATTTGTGACGTATACGAATTAACGAGATTGCCGGTGACGGATGACCGCATCGGCGCACAAGACAAACCAAGGAGACTATTGAGATGGCATTGAAGATCAGGCTTGCCCGCGGTGGCGCCAAGAAGCGTCCGTTCTACCGCATCGTGGTGGCGGATGTGCGCAGCCCGCGCGACGGCCGCTTTGTTGAAAAGATCGGCACGTTCAACCCGCTGCTGGCCAAGGACAACGAAACCCGGCTGGTGCTGGACCTTGAGCGCGCAAAACATTGGCTCGATCAGGGCGCCCTGCCGACCGACCGCGTGTCGCGTTTTCTGGATGCCGCAGGTCTGTTCAAGCGTGATGCGCGCAGCAACCCGAACAAAGGCAAGCCGGGCAAGAAGGCGCTTGAGCGCGTCGAAGCCAAGCGCATCGCTGAAGAAGATGCAGCTGAAGCTGCCAAGGCTGCTGCTGAAGCACCCGCCGAGGAAGCTCCTGCCGAGGCACCGGCTGAAGAAGCAGTTGCTGAAGCTCCTGCAGAAGATGCTGCCGGCGACGAAAAGACGGACGCTTAAGGCAGCGTCATGGCGGGGGATCCGCAAGACGTTTTGCTTGGCGCGATTGCCGGTGCCCACGGGGTGCGCGGTGCGGTCAAGCTCAAGACGTTTACGGATGATCCCGCAGCCATAGGCGACTATGGCCCGGTGCATACGGAGGACGGGCGCACATTCGTGCTGACCGTCACCCAACCGGTCAAAGGCGGCGTTGCCGCGAAGCTTGATGGGGTCACGGACCGCGATCAGGCAGAGGCACTCAAAGGCACCCGCCTTTATGTGGCTCGTGAGGCGCTCGGGGATGCAAATGATCCGGGGGCGGACGATGGCCCAGACGGAGATGGTGAGGAAGCTTATTTCCATGCGGATCTAGTTGGGTGTCGCTTGGTGGATGAGCAGGGTGAGGAGATTGGACGGGTGACTGCCGTTCACAATTTTGGCGCGGGCGACTTGCTTGATGTGCTGCGCAGCGATGAAGGCAACGCGGAGAAATCCGTGCTGGTGCCGTTCTCGCTGGCGGTATGTCCTGAAGTTGATCTGGATGCGCGCCGGATTGTGTGTGTGCCGCCTGTTGGTCTCCTCGACGATGCAGGCCCTGAGGAGAAGCACGATGACTAGTGCCTCATGGACTGCCACCGTTTTGACGCTGTACCCGGAAATGTTTCCGGGGCCGTTGGGCACAAGCCTTGCGGGCCGGGCGCTGGACGACAAGAAATGGGCGATGGACGCGGTGGATATCCGCGCTTTCGCCCAGGACAAGCACCGCACGGTGGACGACACGCCTGCGGGCGGTGGGCCGGGCATGGTGATGCGGGCGGATGTGATGGCGGCGGCGATTGACGCAACTGCTGAAGCACCGGGTCCGCTGATCTATCTGACGCCGCGCGGCGTGCCGCTGACACAGGGGCTGGTGCGGGACTTGGCGGCGGGGCCGGGCGCACGGTTTGTGTGCGGACGGTTCGAAGGGATTGACGAGCGGGTGTTTGCGACCCGTCCGGGGCTGGAAGTCAGCCTTGGGGATTTTGTTTTGTCGGGCGGTGACATTGCCGCTTTGACCATGATTGACGCCTGCGTGCGTCTGCTGCCCGGGGTGATGGGCGCGGATACTTCAGGCGACGAAGAGAGTTTTGAGAACGGGCTTCTGGAATATCCGCACTACACGCGGCCCCAGCAGTTTGACGGCATGGAGATACCGGCGGTTTTGACCTCCGGCCACCATGAAAAGGTGCGTGAGTGGCGGCTTCATGAAGCCGAGCGCATCACACAGGAAAGGCGGCCTGATCTTTGGGCCGCATATCGAACGAAGACGGCGGATGCGCATGGCGCGCGTCTCCCGATTGACCATTAGAGTGACGAAGAAAGAAACGAGGGTTTATCCCATGAATATCATCGAAGAAATCAATGCCGAGCAGGCCGCCAAGCTTTCTGCGGACAAGAAGGTTCCCGAGTTTCGCCCCGGCGACACGGTCCGCGTCAACGTGAAGGTTGTGGAAGGCTCACGCGAGCGTATCCAGGCTTATGAAGGCGTGTGCATTGCGCGTTCGGGCGATGGCCTGAACCAGAACTTCACGGTACGCAAGATTTCGTACAATGAAGGTGTCGAGCGTGTGTTCCCGATCCACTCGCCGCTGATCGATTCAATCGAGCTGGTGCGCACAGGTAAGGTGCGGCGCGCCAAGCTTTATTATCTGCGTGGTCGTCGCGGTAAATCGGCACGTATCGCCGAGCGCGTGGACCACAAGGCAGGCCCCAAGGGCAAGAAGAAAGCGTAAGCATTTCTTCCCTTTCGGCGGAACGGTTTTTTCCGCCGGTGCCGATGCCTATATGAACGATCCGCATGAACAGGCATGGCCCTGTTCGTGCGGCTGCCTGAGCGACGCAGGCGACAAGATCCAGCGATATAGAGAAGGAATACGCCGATGGCCGGCCCCAATGCAGCTCCGCGCACGATGTATGACAAGATCTGGGACGATCACATTGTTGAAACCCGCGAGGACGGCACGGGCCTGCTTTATATTGATCGGCACCTTGTCCACGAAGTGACCAGCCCGCAGGCCTTTGAGGGCTTGCGGATGACCGGTCGCAAAGTGCGCCGGCCTGAAAAGACGCTGGCTGTTGCCGACCACAATGTGCCGACGTCCGACCGCTCCAAGGGCATTGCGGATGAAGAAAGCCGCATTCAGGTCGAGACGCTGGAAGCCAACTGCAAAGAGTTCGGCATCGAATATCTGCAGATGATGGATATCCGTCAGGGCATCGTGCACATCGTCGGGCCGGAGCAGGGGTTTACCTTGCCGGGCACAACCATCGTGTGCGGTGACAGCCATACATCCACGCACGGCGCGTTCGGTGCGCTGGCGCACGGCATCGGCACGTCTGAAGTCGAGCATGTGCTGGCGACGCAGACGCTGATCCAGAAGAAAGCCAAGAACTTCCGGGTGAATGTGGAGGGCACGCTGCCCGAACACCTGACCGCCAAGGACATCATCCTGGCGATCATCGGTGAGATCGGTACGGCGGGCGGCACCGGCTATGTGATCGAGTTCGCAGGCCCCGCCATCCGCGCGCTGTCCATGGAAGGCCGCATGACCGTCTGCAACATGACGATTGAAGCAGGCGCGCGCGCCGGCATGATCGCGCCGGACGACAAGACCATCGACTATTTCAAGGGCCGCCCGCGCGCCCCCAAGGGTGCCGACTGGGATGCAGCGGAAGCCTATTGGCGCACACTGCCGTCTGATGAGGGCGCAAAGTTCGATCGCGAGATCACGCTGGACGTCAACAATCTGGCGCCGACGCTGACATGGGGCACCAGCCCTGAAGACGTTGTGGCGATCACCGGCCGTGTGCCTGATCCCGCAACACTGGATAATCCCGACCGCGCCAAGAGCATGCAGCGGGCGCTGGACTATATGGGCCTCAAGCCCAACACGCCGATGACCGACATCAAGATCGACACGGCGTTTATCGGCTCATGCACCAATGGCCGCATCGAAGACCTGCGCGCCGTCGTGGAAATCGCGCGCGGCAAGAAAGTTGCCGCCGGTGTGCGGGCGATGGTCGTGCCGGGCTCCGGGCTTGTGAAGGAACAGGCGGAAGCCGAAGGCATCGACAAGGTGCTGATCGAAGCGGGTTTTGACTGGCGCGAGCCGGGCTGCTCCATGTGCCTTGCGATGAATGCCGACAAGCTGGCACCGGGCGAACGCGCGGCATCAACGTCCAACCGTAATTTCGAAGGCCGTCAGGGCCGCGGCGGACGGACACATCTTGTGTCGCCTGCGATGGCAGCAGCAGCAGCAATTGCCGGGCACTTCGTTGATGTGCGGGATGAGAAGTAGAGGGAACCGGGACCATGGATAAATTCGACAAACTCACGGGCGTTGCGGCGCCGATGCCGATCACCAATGTCGATACGGACATGATCATTCCCAAGCAGTTCCTCAAGACGATCAAGCGGACGGGGCTCGGGGTGCATCTGTTTGACGAGATGCGCTATGGCGACGACGGCAAGGAGCTGCCGGACTTCGCGCTCAACAAGCCGGCCTATCGTGACGCAAAAATTCTGGTGGCGGGTGACAATTTCGGCTGCGGCTCGTCGCGCGAACATGCGCCGTGGGCGCTGATGGATTTTGGTATCCGCTGCGTCATCGCAACATCGTTTGCGGACATTTTCTACAACAACTGTTTCCAGAACGGCATTCTGCCGATCGTGCTGCCCAAGGCGGACGTGGACAAGTTGATGGACGACGCCGAACGCGGCTCCAACGCTGTCGTGTCGGTTGATCTTGAAGCTCAGGAAATCAAAGGCCCGGACGGCGGCACCATCAAGTTCGACATTGATGCGTTCCGCAAGCACTGCATGCTGAACGGCCTCGACGCCATCGGCCTGACCATGCAGCAGGTGGGTGCGATTGACACCTTCGAAGGCAAGGACAAGGCAGCGCGCAGCTGGGTCTAGCAGGCCGCTGTGGCTGGACAGGAAGATCTCCTGCCCAGCCCATGTCCTTCGGTGTAACTAATCCTTCCGGATTTTCTTTTTGTGCGCGACGGTGCGTTTGATGTGTTTGCCGAAGGCGCGCTCCTTGGTGCGCCGCTCGGCAATGCTCTGGGTGTTGTGCTGATCTTCCAGGGCAAGTTTGCGCCAACGATCCAGTCGCTTGGGATCAAGGGTGCCCGCGGCGATGGCGGCTTTGATGGCACAGCCGGGCTCGGTGTCATGCCCGCAATCGCTGAACCGGCATTCAGCTGCCAACTCAACCACATCGGCGAAGACGGCGGCGATCCCGTCCTGCACGTCGGTCATCTGCAACTCACGCATGCCCGGTGTATCAAGCAACCATGCACCCGATGGCAGGTGGTAGAACTGCCGCCCGGAGGTTGTGTGCCGCCCCTTGGCGTCATCCTCGCGGATGGCGCCGGTGGCAATCTTGTCGTCTCCGGTCAGCGTATTGATCAGCGTCGAC